>Ga0247727_10015219_pt1 | contig 12656 bp, 7 predicted proteins | sample WisWelCaveWW1625_FD_202498 | JGI IMG/M metagenome (GOLD analysis project Ga0247727, IMG submission 202498) | Biofilm microbial communities from Wishing Well Cave, Virginia, United States - WW16-25 | ecosystem: Environmental > Aquatic > Deep subsurface > Groundwater > Cave microbial mat | place... | reverse complement strand
GCGGAACTGACACATTTCAATTTGTACATGAATGCGCTGTGCGTCTCCGAGCGGCAATTCACACACTGGCCGAGACACGTCGAAGTCTTCGGCCCCGGGCACCGCGGTCTGGCGTGCCTGCCGCTCTATCACAGCTTCGGCCAGACGGCGATGCAGAACGGCATGCTGTTCGGCGGCGCGGCCGTGCGATACATGGAACGGTTCGACGGCGAGCAGGCGCTGGCGGCAATTCAAAACGATCGCATCACTTTTTTCGCGGGCGTGCCGACGATGTATTTCGCGATGCTCGCCGTGCCGGACGGCGAGAAGCGCTTCGACACGTCGAGCTTGCGGTTCTGCGTGTCCGGCGGCGCGGCGTTGCCAGTCGAAATGAAACGCAAGTTCGAAAACCGATTCCGCGTGAAGATTCAGGAAGCGTACGGCCTCTCCGAAACATCGCCGCTCGCCTGCTCGCAAGAGGTCGATCGCACGGAGAAATCCGGCTCGATCGGCCGGCCCATGTGGGGCATCGAAATGATCATCGGTGACGAGCAGTGCAACCCCGTCCCGGCCGGCCAACCGGGCGAAGTCCTGATCCGCGGCCACAACATCATGAAGGGCTACTACAAACGACCCGACGCCACGGCCGAGGCGATGCGCGGCGGCTGGTTCCACTCCGGCGACATCGGCACGATGGACGCGGACGGCGATTTCTACGTCGTTGACCGCAAGAAAGACATGATCATCCGCGGCGGCTTCAACGTCTACCCGCGCGAAGTCGAAGAGGTCCTCTACCAGCACCCCGGCGTGCGCGAGGCCGCCGTCGTTGGCGTGCCTGACGAAAAGTACGGCGAAGAAGTCAAAGCCGTCATCGCCCTCCACGCCGGCCACGCGGCCACGCCGGACGAGATCGTCGCCTTCTGCAAGCAACACCTCGCGGCGTTCAAGTATCCGCGCGTAGTGCAAATCGTGGACTCGCTGCCAAAGGGACCGACGGGGAAAATTCTCCGGCGAGAATTGCGACAAGTGCCGTGAACGCGCGTCGAGGAATAATCTGCGGGCACCTGGTACAATGCCGCCATGCAGTTTAGAGGGCCATCAAATGCGGGCTGCGCTGAAGAGTCGAGGTGCGAAGGCAATGGGGCGGTTCTCCGTCGAACTTGTGCTGTCCAATAACAGAGATGTAGTGAAGGCGGAAGACGGAGAGCTTCCGGCGAGCAAGGTGCGCCAAATCCGAGTCCACGGCTTGGTGGACACCGGCGCGAGCCGACTTGTGTTGCCGAAGCGCATCGCTGACCAGTTGGGACTGAAAGTGACAGGCATAGTGGGCGTTCGATACGCCGACCGTCGTCGCGCCGTGCGAGCGGTGGTGGACAACGTTCACGTATCTTTGCTGGGACGGTCCAGTGTCTTCAAAGCGACTGTCGAGCCGCGACGAAAGACCGCCTTGATTGGCGTGATTGTTCTCGAAGACCTCGATTTCATCGTGGATCCGCTGGGAGAGCGCCTGTTGCCGCGTGATCCGAAGATGATCATCGCTGAGGCGGAATAACCGAATGAACAAGCACGGCGGCCACCTCGTCGCTCGATTCCTCGCCGCCGAGCGCGTGCCGGTGATCTTCACGCTCTGCGGCGGGCACATCGCTTCGATCTACGACGGCTGCATTGATTTCGGCATCAAGGTCGTGGACTTTCGCCACGAGCAGGCGGCGGCACATGCGGCGGATGCGTGGGCGCGAGTGACGGGCCAGCCGGGCGTCGCGGTCGTGACGGCCGGGCCGGGCGTGACCGGGACGGTGACGGCGGTCGCGAATGCGTTTCGCGCGGGCAGCCCGATCGTGGTGCTCGGCGGGCAAGGCGGCGTCGGCGATTTCGAGAAAGGGGCGTTGCAGGAACTCGATCATGTCGAACTGATGCGGCCGATCACGAAGTGGTCGAAGCGGTGCCTGGAGACGCGGCGGATTCCTGAGTTTCTTGCGATGGCGTTTCGCCACGCCACGTCGGGCCGGCCAGGGCCGGTGTTCCTCGAACTGCCCGTGGACGTGCTCTTCGGCGTCGAGGACGCGGACAAGATCGCGCAGCCGGCCGGGTACCGAACCGACCTGCGACCCGTTCCACACTCGCGCCTCGTGGAGCAAGCGTCCCGCTTGCTCGCAGACGCGGATCGCCCCGTCGTCATGGCCGGCAGTTCCGTCCGCTGGCACGACGCGAGCGCCGAACTCGCGCGGCTCGTTGAACGGCTCGCCGCCCCGTGCTACTTGAACGGCATGGGTCGCGGCTGCCTGCCCGCCTCGCACGCGAACTGCCTCGCACAAACCCGCAAGCGGGCGCTTGCTGAAGCCGACGTCGTGCTGCTCGTCGGCGTGCCGCTCGACTTCCGCATGCACTACGGCGACGTGATTGGCCGCGGCGCGAAAATCATTCAAGTCGAAACGGTCGCCGAAGACATTGGTTGGAACCGCGGCGTCGAACTCGGCATCGTCGGCGACGCGCAGGCGGCGCTCGCCGGAATCGCCGACGCGCTGGGGCCGCCGACGGTAGTTCCCGCAACCGCCGTCGTTCGGCCGCGTGCCGCGAAATGGCTGGCCGGTCTCGCCGAGGACGAACGCAAGATCCGTCAGCGCGCGATGACGAAACTGCTTTCCGACGAAACGCCGATCCACCCGCTGCGATTCGCGTATGCGGTTTCGCAGATCGTGACGGACGACACGATCGTGGTCGGCGACGGCGGCGAAATCGTGGCGATCGCCGCCGCGGTCATTCCGATCAACCGCCCGGCCCACTGGCTCGACCCCGGCCCGCTCGGCTGTCTCGGCGTCGGAATGCCGTTCGCCATCGCCGCAAAACTCGCGCGGCCCGACAAAGACGTGCTCATCATTTACGGCGACGGCGCGTTCGGCCTGAACGGCTTCGAGTACGACACGGCCGTCCGCTTCCATCTTCCGATCGTCGGCGTGGTCGGCAACGACGGCGGCTGGGGCCAGATTCGCCGCCCGCAAATCCACCTGTTTGGCCGCGACCGCGCGCCGGCGACCGCGCTCGGCTCGAACGCCGCGTACCACAAAGTCGCCGAAGCTCTGGGCGGCTGGGGCGAAGCGGTCCACGAGCCGGCCGAGATCGTGCCGGCACTCCGCCGCGCTCGCGAGTCGGGCAAGCCGGCGCTCGTCAACGTGCACATCAGCGACCAACCGGTAGACCCGACGCGAGTCGTGGACCTCTCGAAGGTTTGAAACACCAGCGCGTCCGTGCCGCGACTTCACTGCAACGCATTCGTTGGTAGAATTGTCGTCGAGTAATTTGGAGCAACTGACGATGCTAGTTTGCTGCCCCCAATGCGAGCATCCAGTGGACGTGCCCGCCGATTCCGCGAGAGAACCGACGTGCGCACACTGCGGATTCACGATCAAGCGCGGCACAATTGACATGATCCTGGGTTCTAAGAATCACGCAGTCGAGCAGGAATCGCCGCGCGCAGTCAGCCCGCGCGACACAGTTCCATCGCAGCCAGTCGATCGCGATGCGCAAACCTTCGCCGCCAGCGGTCCTGCGGCCCAGGACGCGCCGTCCGGCACGGAACCGGAGCGACGGGCGACGAATTCGCGCGATGCGGAGACCGACATCGATCCGCCTAGAGTGCTCCGCTATTTCGGCGACTACGAGTTGCTCGACGAGATCGCACGCGGCGGCATGGGAATCGTTTATAAGGCGCGGCAGACGAGCCTAAATCGCGTTGTCGCCGTCAAGATGATCCTCGGCGGCCAGGTCGCCGGGCCGGACGAGATCCAGCGGTTTCACGCGGAGGCCGAGGCGGCGGCGAACCTTCACCATCCGAACATCGTGGCGATTCACGAGGTCGGCGCGCACGACGGCCGCCACTACTTCTCGATGGACTTCGTCGCCGGCACGAGCCTTTCCGCGCTCGTGCGCGACAATCCGCTGCCGGCCGCGCGCGCCGCGGTCTACACGCGAAAGATCGCCGAGGCGATCCATTACGCGCACCAGCAGGGAATTCTGCACCGCGACCTCAAGCCGTCCAACGTGCTCATCGATCAATTCGACGAGCCGCGAGTCACGGATTTCGGACTCGCGAAGCGTCTGGAGAGTCAGTCGGGTTTGACCGCGTCTGGCGCCGTGTTGGGCACGCCGAGCTACATGCCGCCGGAGCAGGCAGCGGGCGAACATCATCGAGTCGGACCGACGAGCGACGTGTACTCGCTCGGCGCGATGCTCTACGAACTCGTCACCGGGCGTGCGCCGTTTCGCGCGGAATCGCCGATCGAGACAATGCGGCAGGTGCTCGACGTCGAGCCAGCCGCGCCGCGCCTTTTGAATCCGCGCGTGGACCGCGACGTCGAAACGATCTGCCTCAAATGTCTGCAAAAAGAGCCGGAGCGGCGTTACGGTTCAGCTCAACTTCTCGCCGATGACTTGGGCCGTTACTTGCGCCGCGAGCCGATCCTCGCGCGGCCGATCGGCCAAGTCGAGCGGTTTGCGCGGTGGTGTCGGCGCGATCCGTGGGTCGCCAGCCTCGGCGCGGCCGTGGCCCTGCTGCTCGTGGCGGTCGCCGCCGGCTCGACGGTTGCCGCGATTCGCATCGCGCACGAGCAGGCCGAGACGGAAACGGCGCGCAAGGCCGCGCACGCGAGCTACGAGGCGGCCGAAGCGCAGCGCATCCGCGCGGAGGCGAGTTTCCAGAAAGCGCGTGAGGCGGTGAACCAGATGCTCACGCGCGTCGCCGACAACGTGTTGTTGGAATTGCCCCAGACCGAGCCGGTTCGCCGCGCGCTGCTGCAGGATGCGCTCGTGTTCTATCAAGGATTTCTGCGCGAGCGGGCCGCCGATCCAGGCGTGCAGCACGAAACCGGCAGGGCCTATCATCGCGTCGGCGAGATCCTGCGAATGCTCGGCGACGACGACGAATCGAAGGACGCCTATGAGCACGCGATCGAGCTGTTTACGGTCCTCGTGAGGCGGTTCCCGGAGTCCCGTCAATATGCGCGCGACCTCGCGGAGACGTACAACTGGCTTGGCGAGTTGCACCGCATGGCCGGGCAACTCGACGACGCCGAACGGGCGTACCGCAACGCCGTGGACTTGCAACAGCCTCTCGCGGCCGCGACCGAACCGGCCCACAGCTCCGAACTCGCGCGGTCCCTGTTCAATCTCGGCATCGTGCTCACGAACACGGGGCGAACCGGCGACGCCGATTCGGCATACGAGCGTGCCGCCACAATTCTCGAAGAACTGTGCGCGAAGCATCACGGCGAACCACAGTATCGGCTCGAACTGGCCCGCTGCCTGATCAATCGCGGCATCTTGCTCAAGGACACGCGGAAGTTCGCCGAAGCGGAAGCCGCGTACGCGCACGGCATCCGCATCTTGGAGGAACTGCTCGCCGAGCATCCAACGAAATCCGAGTACCGGCTCGCGCTGGCCTCGTGCTCGAACAATATGGGAAACTTACTGCTGCGCGACGCGAGCCGCTATGGCGAGGCCACAGGGCGTTTCCGCCGCGCGTTTGACTTGTATGAGAAGCTTGCCGGCGACTTCCCGAGCGTGCCGGGCCACCGCAAGGAGTTGGCCAACAGTTGCAACAGTGTCGCCACGCTGCTGTCGCGCACGGGGCAGCCCACGGAGGCGCGAACGATCTGGCAGCGCGGGCGCGAGATCGCCGAACGGCTTATTCAGGAGGACGCCGGCGTTCCCGATTACCATCGGGTGCTTGGCGGAATCCTCGGCAACCTCGCCGGGTCGCTTACCGACGACGACGCGGAGCGCGCGCGCGAATTGCTGGAGGAAGCCGTGCGCCACGAACGCATCGCGCTCGATTCGAATCCGCAGCATCCAACCTATCGCCAGTTCCTGCGCACGGACTACCTGCGACTGGCCCGGCTCGTCGCGCGGCAGGGCGATCACGCGCGCGCCGCGGAGACCGTGCGGCTCGCCAACGAGTTGTCGCTCGACAGCCCGCAAGATTGCCAGCGGGCGGCGGCGATCCTGTGCGAGTGCGTCACGCGCGCCGAGAGTGACGGCGATCTGGCCGATGAACGCAAGCAGGACTTGGCAACGGCGTACGCCGAGCGAGCCGTCGCAATCTTGCGCCGGGCCGTCGAAAAGGGCTATCGCAACCTGGAATCGCTCCGCACCGACGAATCGCTGATGCCGCTGCGCCAGCGACTCGAGTTTCAGGAGCTAGTTGCTGAACTCGAGGCCAAGGTCCGTGCAGTGTCGGGTTCGTCGCCGAAATGACGGTGCGACCCGCCCAGAACGATGAATCGGTACAGGCGCACCGTGTAGGCCGTCCGGCACCGCACATTTCACCGATCATGTGCGCCAGCCAGCCGATAACGAGACGGGAATCTCCCGCTAAGTCCAAACTTGAGACGTTCACGGAGGAACGCATGGCTATTCGCAGTTTCCGAGTCCGTCGAGCATGCGTTGCGTCGGCGTTCGCGGTTCTCGCCGGTTTGACGTCAATTCAGGCTGGCGCTCAAACGCCGCCGACGGCGCCCGGATCGTCGAGTAACGACGACGAGCCGATCAACGTCGGCGACAGTCCGGTCGGCTACATCGACAACGCGATCCCCGGCACCCAGTTTCGCCTGCGGTTCGACGCGGCACTCAACAACGAACGGCCCAGCCGCGCCGAATTCTTCTGGGCAAGAAATGCGCCGGCTGGCCCGGGAGTCACCAAGCCGGAGACCGGCGTCGATTACCAGGACATCTCCGCCTACTTCGAGTACGCGCTGGATCGCTGCACGTCGATTTTCGGCGAGTTGCCGGTCCGCTTCATCAATCCGGACGTCAACGACAATGCGAGCGGGCTTGGCGATGCGACGGTTGGCTTCAAGCGGGCGCTCATCTACGGGTGCGACCAAGTGCTCAGCTTTCAATTCAAAGTCTACATTCCGTCGGGCGAAGCCGAACGCGGGCTGGGCAATCATCACACGTCCATCGAGCCCGGCCTGTTGCTCTATAAGCGATTGAACGACTGCTGGAACCTGAGCGGCGAGCTGCGCTACTTTGTCCCGGTGGACGGCACGGAGGGGTTTGAAGGCGAAGTGCTTCGTTACGGTCTTGGTCTCGGCTACAACTGGTACCAATCGTGCGAGTTGACAGTGACGCCGGTTGCCGAGTTGGTGGGCTGGACGATTCTGTCGGGCAACTCGTCCGTTGTGCATTCGGGCGGCAACGTCGAAATTGAAAGTGCCGCGGGCGACACGATTCTGAATGCCAAGCTGGGCGTGCGAATTGGCTTTGGAGACAACCAGCAAGTCTACGCCGGCTTCGGCCAGGCCCTCACCGGCGATCGCTGGTACGATCAGGTGTTCCGGCTGGAATATCGCATCATGTTTTGAGGAAATCCTTGACGGCTCCATCCGCGTGTGCACGTATTGCGACAAGGACGGTCGGCCACCGAAGCATCATTTGACTTCGGGTTATCCTTCGGGATTGTCCAACAGTTCCTTGAGCCGCGCGGCCAGTTCGGGCGCAAGACGGCTGCACCAAGATCGATCCACCAATTCGACATCGATCATGTCGAGTAGGTGCATCTGATCTTTGCGTCGAAACGCCGTCAACTTCATTCGCACGAGCGCGTCGAGTCGCAACGTACGGTGTTGATGGATCGCTTCCGACTCGGTCACGTCGGGTGCCGGGACCGCGTCGTCCGGCCGGACCTTCTCACCCGCGAACAAGACATGCACGGCATCGCGGTCCTTGGCGCCGGGGCCGTCCAGAAACATGTCGATTCCTTTGGCGTGCCGGTAAGTAAATCCGGCTCGTTCCATCGCGGCGACCGCCGCCGGCCAGTCCGATCTGCGCAACAGAATGTCCACGTCGCGAGTCGTGCGCACAGCGGCCTCATCCGCCTGAGCGACCCACGCTCGCACCGCGTTGCCGCCGATAATGGCGTACGGAATCCCCGCCTGTTCCAGCGTTGCCGCGGTTCGTTCCAATCGTTGCTGCACTTTCTCCACAGCCCGCTCCATGCGTTGCCACAACGCATCACCAGTGAGATGAAATGAAACCATCGGACGTTGACCCTGTGCATATTTGCCGCGGAGCGATCAAGAGCACGATCGGAACGATTGTACCAAGTCCATCACGGTCGGATTGGTTCTCGACGCCTCAAAGCGTCCGTGTTACTACGGCGACTGTGACGCCGGCTGGATCGGACCGATGTACCGAGTCGCTACGACGAGGTCGTCGAACCAGATTTGCATGCGGTGTCCCGCGGGTTTCTGCGTGTAGATGTAGAGCCAGACGAAATTCAATTTCACATCCGGGTCGGTTCGCCAGCGGAAGCCGTCGGATGTGGCGCCGCCAGCGGGGACTTGAAACTCCTCGCGGTCGCCCTTCGCGTCGCTCCAGCGAATGCCGGGCGGATCGAAGCGGGCGCGCGAGGAGACGCGGTTCGTTGGGCACCAGCCCGAAACTCGCCAGGACAAGCCTGGCGGATCGAAGCGGACGCGCGAGGAGACGCCGTTCGTAGGCGGTCGTCGTGCATCGGCGGCCTCAGCGGGGAGAGCGAGGAGACGGGCTAGCGACACGATTCTCCGGTTAGCCGGCGCGCGGGCCAAGCGGCGGCCACGACAGTCTCCGAGTCCAAGTTCGCTCCACTTGAAGCAACCGCGAAACGATTGCAAGCGTCGGTTTGCACGGCATCGAGCCGTCTGATAGCCTCAAGTCGCTCGTGCTCCCAGGCGGCGGTTTCAATACTGCATGCTCGCAAGTGATGCGATGGCCGACGTAACGCAAATCCTGGCCAACATTCGTAGCGGCAACGCGGAGCCGGCCGCGCTCGTGCCGGTCGTGTACGAGCAACTGCGGCAATTGGCGGCGCAGCGGTTGGCTCACGAGCGAGCCGGCCACACGCTGCAGGTGACGGCGCTGGTGAACGAGGCATACCTGCGACTGTTCGGTTCGGAGCCGCCGCTGTCGTGGGAGAACCGGGCGCACTTTTTCGGGGCGGCCGCGGAGGCGATGCGGCGGATTCTGGTCGACTACGCACGGCAACGGCACAGCCAGAAGCGCGGCGGCCGTCGCCGACGCGTCGAACTCGATCAAGGCCTCGTGCCAACCGAAGACTCGCTCGATGAAATCCTCGACGTCGATCAAGCCCTGGAAAAACTCGCCGAGCACGATCCGGTCAAGGCCGAACTGGTCAAGCTGCGATACTTCGCCGGCCTGACGATGGGCGAAGCGGCCAAGATGTTGAATGTCTCGCTGCCGACGGCCAACCGCTACTGGGCCTACGCGCGGGCGTGGCTGTACGAGCAGATCATGGACGGGGAAACTGACTCGCGGAACGACTGACCGGCGTGGCAGTGTGCCACACAAAATGTCATCGTGCCTGATAGACTTCGCGCCGCTTTTACGCATGGTTGTCAGGACGCGCCAGACCGCTATGAACGAAGAAACGATTTTCAATCAGGCAATCGAGCTTTCGGACGCCGGTGCGCGTCAGGAGTTCCTCGACCGCGCGTGTGCGGGCGACGAGCGGCTGCGCCGGCGGGTCGATGCACTGCTTCGGGCCAACGATCTGGCCGGCGATTTCATGGATCAGCCGGTCGCCCAAAAAGTTCTGGCCGAAGAGGGGATCGTCGATGTCACACCTCAAACGCTGGAGCAACTCGGCGACAAACCCGGCGACCACATCGGCGCGTACCGCTTGATCGAACTGCTTGGCGAAGGCGGCATGGGCGAGGTGTTTCGGGCGGAGCAGACCGAGCCGGTGAAGCGCGACGTCGCACTGAAGATCATCAAGCCGGGCCTGGAGACGAAAGAGATCGTCGCCCGCTTTCGCCTGGAATGTCAGGCGCTGGCGGTGATGGATCATCCGTCGATCGCCAAGGTGTTTGAGGCCGGGGTGACGCCCGCCGGCCGGCCGTATTTCGTGATGGAACTCGTGGCCGGCCTTGCCATCACCGAATTCTGCCACCGCAAGCAACTCAAGCTGAACCAGCGAATCGTGCTGTTCCTCAGCGTTTGCGACGCGATCCAGCATGCGCATCGCCGCGGGATCATTCACCGCGACATTAAGCCGTCGAATATTCTGGTGACGGATGATGTTGCCGGCGCGCCGGGGCTGCCGAAGGTGGTCGATTTTGGCGTGGCAAAGTCGCTCGCGCAGGTCCTGGGCCCGATCGACACGATGACGCATGTGGGCCAAGTGATCGGCACGCCGCAGTACATGAGTCCCGAACAGGCGGCGAGCGGCGGAAGCGGCGTGGACACGCGAACGGATGTGTACTCGCTCGGCGTCGTCCTCTACGAGCTGCTCACCGGCACGACGCCTCTCGGCGAAGACCGGCTGCGCAAGTTGCCGCTGTCGGAATTGCTGCGAGCGGTTCGCGAAGAAACGCCGCCGGTGCCGAGCCGCAGGATGAGCGACACGGCGACGACCGCCGTCGGGCACGAGGCTGTGCGACACACCTGGGTTGACCTGCCGTCGGTTCGCGGCGAGTTGGACTGGATCGTGATGAAGGCGCTGGAGAAGGACCCCGCGCGGCGCTACGAAACGCCGCTCGATCTGGCGGCCGATCTTCGCCGCTATCTGGACGGGCTGCCGGTTCTCGCCGGGCCGCCGTCGATCACGTATCGGCTGAGAAAGCTGGCTGCGCGGCACCGCGCGGCGCTGGCCGTCACTGCGTTGCTGCTGTTCACGATCCTCGCGGCGACAGGCATCAGCGTCCAGCAAGCCGTCGTGGCGACGCGAGCCAAGGCCGACGCCGAACGCGACGCGGGGCGGGCTCACGACGCCGAGTCGCTCGCGCGCGAGCGGCTGGGAGAGATCGAGATTCAGAAAGAGACCGCGGAAAAGGCCCGGCGGCAGGCGGAGACGATCAAGCAGTACGTCGTCGATTCGTTCTCAAGCCCGACGCCGTTTCGCGACGGCGCGGACTTGACGGTGCTTGAGGTGCTCGAAAAGAGCGTGGCACGAATCGACCGGGATTTTCCCGACGATCCCGGCACGCGAGCCGAACTGCTGTCCACGTTCGCCACGACGTACGCCGCGCTCGGGAAGTACGAGCGAGCGACCGAGTTGTATGCCAAGAGCCTTGAATTGTGCGAGCAAGTCCACGGCCCACAGGCCCTGGAAACGTTGCGAGCGCTCGCCCGACTCGGCAACGCGCGATCGTACTTGAGCGGCGGCGTCAATGCGGCCATCAGCGAATTGGAACGCGCGGCCACGACGCTGTCAGAGAAGCACCCCGCGAGCCACAAGGACCTCGCGTTCGCCCGCCGTATCCTGGCCCAAACCTACATCACTGCCGGCCGCCTGCAGGAGGCCGAATCGCTCGCGCGTGAAAACCTCGATCAGCACGTCGCACTCTTCGGCGACGACGCCATCGACACGGCGGAGGCACGAAACATCCTCGCCCGGGCGCTGTTTGAGCAGGCCCAGCATGCCCGGGCGTCCGAACTGTGGCAGCGGGTCGTGACTCGGTTCCGCGACGAATTCGGCGCACAAAACGCCCGCACGCAGAGCGTGACCATGAACCTCGCCAGTTGCTATCTCGGCGTGGGACGCGAACGCGAGAGCGTCGAGATACTCGAACCATTGCTCGCGACGAATCGCGAAACGTTCGGGCCGGAGCATCCCACGACACTCAACACGATGAAGAATCTCTCGGTCGGCTACTTCAAGACCGGCCAGACTGAGCGGGCGATCGAGTTGACCAACTCGGTGCTCGATCTGCACCGCCGCGTCTTCGGCCCGGACCACCTCTCCACCACCGACGCACTGCTCAATCTCGGCCACATGCAAGCGGAGTCGGGCCGAGTAGACGACTCGCTGGCCGTGCTGACCGAGTGCATCGAGCGAACGCGGCGGACGACCGATCCGAATCATCCGCGGCTCGCTTCTGCTCTGAATCTGTGGGCCGAGGTCCAAATCCGTCGCAAGGTTTACGACCAGGCGATCGAGGCGGCCGACGAGTCGGTTCGTATCCGGCTAACGGTCCTGGGGCCGGACCATCCCGACACACTCGCCTCGCAGTACACGCTGGCTCGCGCCTACAACCAATCCGGCCGCGCCGCCGAGGCCGCGGCAGTCTCCGGGCCAGCGCTCCAGAAGTGGCTCGAACAATTCGGCGACGGCGACCCGCGCACGCTCACCGCCCGCCGCCAGTACGCCGCGATCCAACAGCGATTGGGCAACCACGGCGAAGCGGTCGAGCAGTTGACCGCAATCCTCGAAGCCCGGCGCCAGTCGGGAACTGCGAGCAACGCCGAAATCATGCCGCTGCAAAACAACATTGCCGGCTGCGTGCTCGCCATGCGCATCCAGGCGGACGCCCACCGCGCCGCCGGGCGGTTTGCTGAGGCCGAACCGCTGCTGCTCGCCGCGGAAAAGGGCCTGTCGCATCTCTCCGGCCAACCCCGCACACCTGACGGAGTCGATCTCCGCAAGAGCGTCCTCGAATCGCTCGTGCGACTCTACGCCGAGTCTGACCGAGACTCCGAGCAGCAACGCTGGCGGCAGCGGCTCGACGAGTACTCCGCCGCTCCCCGCTTGTGAAACAATGCATTCCGAGCCACGAGCGTAGGGTGGGCCAAGTCTTCGCGGCCCACCAAGGTGCGGCGCAAGATTCGGCGCACGCGAAAACGGTGGGCCGCGAAGACTTGGCCCACCCTACGGCTACTACGACATCCGCACGATCCAGGAACTT
>Ga0247727_10015218_pt1 | contig 12656 bp, 11 predicted proteins | sample WisWelCaveWW1625_FD_202498 | JGI IMG/M metagenome (GOLD analysis project Ga0247727, IMG submission 202498) | Biofilm microbial communities from Wishing Well Cave, Virginia, United States - WW16-25 | ecosystem: Environmental > Aquatic > Deep subsurface > Groundwater > Cave microbial mat | place... | reverse complement strand
CTTAAGGCAAGCGAGTTGCTCTTTTGCCGTGTCGGGGTAAAAATGTGGGTTGTGATAGACTGCTCCCATGAAGTCCGCTACTGAAGAAATAAAACACATTGAGGAGATACTCACCTCGCTTCCAGAGGATGCCCTGCTTGAAGTGAAGGACTTCGCCTTTTACCTTTCGGATCGGGAAAGGCGGCGTAAAAGACTAGAAAAAAGGGTTCAGGCGGCAGAGAAAGAAAAGCCCATACCCTTTGATTCTGTTGCAGATGCTGTGAAGGCCGTTTTTGATGAAGCGGAAGATTGAATATGCGCCAGCGTATCTGAAGCGCGCGCAGAAAATATCGAAACACAATCCCCATCTCAAAGAAACTTACACCGCTGTCCTGCAACACCTCACGGACAATCCCTTTGATCCGATTCTACATACGCATCCTCTGTCAGGAAATCTCAAGGGCAAATATGCCTGTTCGCTCGCATACCGTTTGAGAATCGTCTTTACACTCACCGATGACACGGTTCATCTCCTCGACATTGGCAGCCACGATGAGATTTATTAACGACGAAAGACGAAGGCCGATGGCGAAGATAGACGAGAGCGTATCTGATCCCCTGCAAAAGCAGGCCGCAGACCTATCGCAGGATGAACTTATCTCTGAAGCCGCGCCGCAGGGGAAATCTGTCGTCGTCGGCATGAGCGGCGGGGTCGATTCTGCCGTTGCGGCGGCGGAGCTTCAGGCGGCCGGATACAACGTTATTGGCGTCACCCTCATCCTCTGGAAGGAGGATCAGGAGGAGGAGCGGCCGTGGCAGGATCGCTCCTGTTGCAAGGTCGGCTTGGCCCGTCACGTCGCGGGGCTTCTCTCCATTCCGCATCATACCCTCGACGTTCAGCAGGAATTTCAGGCCGAGATTATCGACGACTTCTGCGACACCTATCTGATGGGCGAGACGCCCAATCCCTGCGTCCGCTGCAACGAGCGGATGAAGTTTGGGCGGCTCCTTTCGGCGGCCCGGGCGTTGGGCGCCGACACCATCGCCACCGGCCATTACGCCCAGGTGGCCTGCGGGCCGTCGGGGGGCCACCGCCTCCTGCGCAGCGTGGATGCCGGAAAAGATCAAACCTATTTTCTTTACCGGATGAGTCAGGATCACCTGGCCCATACCCTTTTTCCGCTCGGCGGGATGACGAAGGAGGCGGTCTACCAGAAGGCGGCGGCGCTCGGTCTGCCGTACGAAGATATTTTGGAAAGCCAGGAGGTCTGCTTCGTCAATCAGACGGGTTACCGGGAGTTTCTTTCGATGTATCGACCGGAGGCGGCGACGCCCGGCCGCATTGTGACCGAGTCGGGCGATGCGGTCGGCCAGCACGCGGGGGTCGCGCACTACACCGTCGGACAACGCAAAGGTCTCGGCATCGCCGCGAGCGAGCGGCTCTACGTCACCCGACTCGATCCGGCGCGGGGAGAGGTGGTCGTCGGCCCGGAAGCGCGGCTCTATCAAGACACGCTAATCGCACGTGAGATCATCTGGGGTGGCGGCGGCCTGCCGACGTCGCCGATGGCGGTTTCGGCGAAGGTGCGCTATCGAACCCCCGACCAACCGGCGATCCTCACCCCCCTTTCAAATGGCAACGTTCATCTCCAGTTCGAAAGCCCGCAGCGGGGCGTCGCCCCAGGCCAATCGGTCGTCTTTTATCGGGACGATGAGGTCATCGGCGGCGGCATCATCGCCCCCGCCTGACGACGCCGGGGGACGTTCGGCCTTCAACCCTCCACAGAAAAATGAGGGGGGCAGTCTTTCCAGTGGTTCCCCACCATTCCCCCTCTCTTCAGGCGATCCCCACTCTCGCCACCACCCTAACCCTCCCCGTGAACGGGGAGGGAATTTTGCCCACGGGAACGTCTGAAGGTTGGTTTACTTTTGAAGAGGGGTTTCGGTATGTTGCGGCGGCGGAAAATTGTCGCCACACCCCCCCCACGAGTCCTACATGAAAAAACCACAGCCACGAAAAGCGGTTCGTAACAAGACAAAATATATCTTCATTGCGGGCGGCGTCGTTTCGTCGCTTGGAAAAGGGGTGGCCGCTGCGGCCATCGGGCGGCTTCTTTCGGCGCGGGGGCTGAACATCACCTTTCTGAAGTTCGATCCCTACCTGAACATTGATCCCGGCACGATGAATCCTTACCAGCATGGCGAGGTTTTCGTGACCGACGACGGCGCGGAGACCGATCTCGATCTCGGGCATTACGAGCGATTTACCTCGGTTCCGATGTCCCGCGCCAATAATTGCACCGCCGGACGGATTTACCACAGCGTTGTCACCCGCGAGCGGCGGGGCGATTATCTCGGCGGAACGGTTCAGGTGGTGCCGCACGTTACCGACGAGATCAAGCAGGCGATCCTCGCGCTTCGGCATCCGACCGCGAAGCGGCTCGACGTGGCGATTATTGAGCTGGGCGGCACGGTCGGCGACATCGAAAGCCTGCCCTTTCTGGAGGCGATCCGCCAGTTTCCGTTCGACGTGGGACGGGAGAACGTTCTCTATATTTTGTTGACGCTGGTGCCCTACATCAAGGCGGCGGGCGAATTGAAGACCAAGCCGACGCAGCACAGCGTCAACAAGATGCGGGAGATTGGCATCCAGCCCGACATCCTCCTCTGCCGCACGGAGCAGACACTCGATGGCGCGCTGAAAGCCAAGATCGCCCTTTTCTGCAGTGTCGAGTCAAAGGCGGTCATCAATGCCTGCGACGTCGAAAACATTTTTGAAATCCCGCTCCGATTCCATCAGGAAGGTCTCGACGACCTCATCGTGACGCGATTGGAGCTGCGCACGAGGCCGCCTCGGCTGGCCGGTTGGACGCAGATGCTGCATCGCCTTCAACATCCAAAAAAACGAGTGCGGATACAGTTCGTCGGCAAATATGTCGAGATGCAGGACGCCTACAAAAGCCTGAAAGAGGCGCTGACGCACGGCGGCGGCGCCCAACGGGTCGAGGTCCAGATCGACTGGATCAACAGCGAACGTCTGGAGCAGATCGACGTGGCGGGCGCGCTGAAAGAGGGCGATGGCATTCTGGTGGCGGGCGGATTTGGCAACCGAGGGATCGAGGGGAAGATTGCCGCCTGCCGATTTGCGCGAGAGAATGGCGTTCCGTTTTTAGGGATTTGCCTGGGGATGCAGTGCGCGGTGATTGAGTTTGCCCGCCACCGCGCGGGCCTCACCGCAGCCAACAGCACCGAGTTTGATGCCGCCACACCCCATCCCGTCATCCACCTGTTGCCGGGGCAGGACGACGAGACGGAAAAAGGGGGAACGATGCGGCTCGGCGGCTACCCCTGCCGGATCGAGCGCGATACGCGGGCGTACCAAATCTACGGCGCGGACGAGGTGCGCGAGCGGCATCGCCACCGTTATGAGTTCAACAACGACTATCGGCGGCGCCTCTCGAAAGCAGGGATGGCCTTCTCCGGCTGCTCGCCCGACGGAAGGCTCGTTGAGATGATTGAGATCGTCGATCACCCGTGGTTTGTCGCCGTACAGTTTCACCCGGAGTTCCTCTCCCGCCCCGACCAGCCCCATCCACTCCTCCGCGCCTTCATCGCCGCCGCCACCGCGCGCGCGGCATCGTAATGGACCGCAGTTGATCCCCACGCCGTGGCCGTGCTCATCGCCCCGCCCACAGTGCTAAAGCAAACCGTACAAATGAAACGGGCCGCCTTCGTTCTCGCGCTGGCCTGTTTCACCTCTCCCTATTGATGGAGGTGGGTGGGCATGTTCTGAAGCTGCGCTGTATTGAGTTTCAACGCAAGGATGCGAATCAAATCTGCGAATCAACTGATTGCGCCGTCCATCTTGGCGTGATATGGGAAGACGACTGGAGGGATAACCATGTCAGATGAAACTTTGACGATTGCCACGTGGAACGTGAACTCGATTCGGGCGCGGCTTCCGGCCGTGCTCGCGTGGATGGGGAAACGTCAGCCCGATCTGCTCTGTCTGCAAGAGACGAAGGTGGTGGACGCGCTGTTTCCAACGGAGGCGTTTGAGGCGATCGGCTATCACGCCGCATGCTTTGGACAGCAAAGCTACAACGGCGTGGCGATGATCGCGAGGGTGCCGATGGACGACGTGCAGATGGGGTTTGCCGACGAAACGTTCAACGCGCAAAAGCGGTTGATGACCACGCGCGTTTTCGGCGTCCGCGTCATCAACGTTTATATCCCCAACGGCGAATCGCCCGACTCCGAAAAGTTTCCCTGGAAACTGGAATGGATCGGGCGTCTGCGCGCCCATCTGGATGCCATCGCCGTGTCGACCGACCGGGTGGTGATCGTCGGCGACTTCAACATCGCGCCCGAGGCGATTGATATCCACGCGCCAGAGACGGCCGAGGCCGACACCCTCTTCCATCCCGCATCACGCGCGGCGCTCGCCGATCTGAAAGCGTGGGGTTTTGAAGACCTCTTCCGCCTGCACCACCCGGCGGAAGAGGGGAAATATAGCTGGTGGGACTATCGCGCCGCCGCGTTCCCCCGCAATCTGGGCGCGCGGATCGACCATATCTGGGGCACCCCCGCCGCCGCCGCGCAATGCCGCGCCTGCGAAATCGACCCAACCCCCCGCGCCGGTGAGCGCCCGTCTGATCACACACCCGTCATCGTCACGCTGGCCCGCGCCTGATATGGGTGGGGGGCGATCGGATAAAGTCCCTCCGCTTCAGAGGGGCCTATCAGTGAACGCAATGCGCTCATCTCCTTGGACAACCCAACAACGCTCTCCATTCTCGGACAGTTTCCGGAGGTGCCCGTTATTCTTTTCGGTCGACATCGGGCGAGAGGACGGCGTCGGTCTCTCTGACCGTCTTCCCGTTGTTGAAGATGCCGCTGAAGAGGCGGTCGGAGAAGAATCCGATGCGGGTCATCGAGTAGAGGAACGACCGTGCCTGGAACGGCCGGACCTCGCGCACCTCTTTTAGCGTCGATCGCAGTGTCAACGATACGGCGGCACGCAGTATCATTGAGATGAAAAATAGCACCGTCATGTTCGATTGCCAGGAGAGGGAGAAGTCTCCGAGCGTGACCCCGTGGGGCAGGATGCGGATGAGGAATCCGCCGAGCGATGCGCCGGCGAACATTCCGACGGCGTTGCCGGTGCTGTAGATCGCCGCGCAGATTGCGCGCCGGGGCGGGGTGACGGTGTCGAAGATGAAGTTGCCCATCGACAGGGCGAAGCCGGCCCAGCAGGCCCCCGCGAAGAGTTGGATGGCCAGGATCGCATAGAAGTTGGTGGTGAAGAGCCAGAGGAGGGGGATGATGGCCAGCAGTGCGCCTGCGAGCGTCAGCGCTCGCCGGTTGCCGAACATGTCGCAAAAACGGCCCCAGGGGGACAGGGTGAGAAATTGCGCCAGCACCACCGCTGCGGCCGCACACATAAACTGCCCGTAACTGAAGCCAATGTCGCGCAGCAGATACGGCGTGATGAGCGGCCCGGAGACGGCTACGGCGAAGTGGGTCAGCATGGTGTAGACGACGAACCGGCCAAAGTTGCTCTTTCGCCCGTCCGTGGCAAATTGCCAGAGCGAAAACGGGGCGGCGGAGGGCGGGGCATCGGCCGGTTCGGTCATCCGAACCAGATACGACGCGGAAATCAGGCGGGCGACGCAGGCCGCAAGAAAAATGGCGACGAACCCGACCCATTCGATCTGCCGACGCGCGGTCTCGTGCAGGAGGAGACCAGCCAGACCGAGTGCGACAAACGAGGCGATGCTCATCCACCGAGTGCGCTGGCCGAAAAAGACGCCGCGCGTTTCGGCGTGAACCAGATCGCCCATGAGGCTCATCCACGCCGGATGGGCGAAGTTCCCCAAGATGAAATAGACCCCCACCCAGCCAATCAGCCAGACAATCCCCGGGTCGAGCCCAAGACCCGACGCCGCGATGAACGGCCAGGTCATCGCCTGTCCGAAGACGCCGATGAGAATGAGGGTCTTTCGGTTTCGGAGCAGGTGGAGGGCATGGGCGGAGACGATCTGAAAGAGTGCGCCGATCAGTTGCGGCAGCGACAGGAGCCACGCCACCTGGGCGTCGGTGGCCCGCAGGAAGACGGCGAACGCGCCGAGGTAGCCCTCGCCGAGGCCGGTCATGATGGAATAGAAGACGCCGTCGTAGACCGAAAATCGGAGATTGCGTTCGAGTTTCACAGCATCGGGCGCGGTCTGCGGATGGGGCGGGGGCGGTGTGTTCACGGGATTCACAGGGCGGGGTTCTCGCGAGGGTATGCTTGACCTCCCCCTGACAAGGGGGATTGAGGGGATTGATCGGATGCTTTAGGGGCAACCCCACTGCCCCCCCTTATCCTGGGGGTATCGGAGTGCGGTGCGGAGCCGGGCCAGCCGTACGCGATTTTCAGCGAGCTTCGGCAGCTGGTACTTCTCGTCGATTTCGACGACCCGCTCCATGCAGCGGCAGGCCGCCTCCCAATCATGGCGGGCTTCGTAAAGCGCCGCCTGATGGTAGAGGGTTGCGGCGATGTCCATCTCGTCGCTCGATTGGGCGTACAGGGTATAGGCCATTTCGGCGTGGCGCAGGGCGGCGTCGATCTCCCCCGCCGCCCGCTGCACCGTGGAGAGCAGCAGCGCCGCCGCCGCAATCAGCCGATGGTCACGGCATTTCTCGGCGAGTTGCAGCCCCTGCTCGGCGTAGGACCGCGCCGCAGGCAGATCGGCCTTCTGTCGCAGCGCCAGCGCGATATTGCAATAGAGCGTGGCACACGCCGCGTCCTGTCCCTCCTGCTCCAGGAGGAGCGCCGCCTGTTTGTACCATCGGATCGCCTCATCCGAATTATTCTGATCGACCTCCAAATTACCCAGGTTCGTGAAGGTGATGCCGAGGCGGGTGTAGTCCTCCTTCTCCCGCAAGATGACGATCGCCTTGCCATAGTGGACGCGGGCAGCCGCAGGATCGCCGATCGTCCCGTAGACGTTGCCGATGTTGCCGTACAGATCGGCCAGATGATCGGGGTCGCCCCGGCTTGCGGTCAGCGCCTGCTGGTAGAAGGCGATGGCGGCGCGGTTGTCGCCCCGCGCAAAGGCCTCGTTACCCTGGCGGATCAGGTCGGGAACGTGGGGGATCATCGGATTTTCTCCTGCATGGGTTGCGGGGAGATGAAGGGATGTTGACGCCGGGACAAGACCAACAAAGGGGAGAATGACCGCTTAAATTCATGTACGGATACGAACTGTTCCGGGGGAAACGACCGTTTATAAAGCCTGTGGCGTCGTCCAGTGGTCAATGCAGCGCACGACGGCGGCGCGGGCGCCGGTCGGAAGCGAAGTGCCGTCGCCGACTAAAACGGCGTCAAATGGAAAGTCCAGCAGCCGTTTCAAACCTGTCGCCGCCTTTCTGGCATCCACATATTTTTCGGCCGGTAGCAGTGAAAGCCCCCCCAGCGGATTGCCGATGAGGGCGTCGCCCACGATGAACACGCCGCCGAATCGGTCGAGATAGAGCGCCGTCTCCCCCGGCGACTTTCCGTCGGACAGGCCGACTGCACGCAGGCCGCAGGGGAGGGCGTCCCCATCATTATACGCCACGTCGAGCGTGACAAAGTCCATCGCCATCGCATCGCGGGACGGCGCCCAGATCGGAACATTCGCCCGAATCCGCCAATCCATCGCCTCCCGAACATGGTCGCGGTTGGTCAGCAGGATGGCGGTGATCGGTTGGGCCGAAATCTGTAGACGGCACGCCTCCGGCATCGGCGGCGGGTCGATCAACACGCGCTGATTGCCGTCGGTCACCCGATGGCCGTTAAAGTTCAGCCCCTTCTCCGCAGAGAACCACGACCAGGTTTCGATACAGGGGAACAATGTCTTCATGGCGATTTGAGAAGCGGTGGAGGGAACCTGGTGTTTAGTCCTATCCGTCAATGATCGTTCGTATCGGGGCCGTTGAAGGAACGATTGGGACTTTCTCCTCCCCCTGACAAGGGGGGGGGATTGAGGGGGTTGACTGGATGCTTTGGGACAACCCCCTGCCCCCCTTATCAGGGGGGACGCTCCGTTCGACAGAGCGGTTGGGTGCCGAAAGCAATTCGGCGCCTTACGTCGGGCGGCCGACGCTGACGTAGTGGAAGCCGAGGTCGGCCATCTTCCTGGGATCGTAGACGTTTCGAAGGTCGATGAATATAGGCGACTTCAATCCGGCCTTGATCCGCGCGAGATCGAGGTTGCGAAAGACGTTCCACTCCGTCATCAGCACCACCGCGTCGGCGCCCGATGCCGCCGCGTAGGGATCGGCTTCAAACGTGACATCGCGGAGCGACTTCCTCGCCTCATCCATCGCCACCGGATCGTAGGCCGAAATCTGCGCCCCCTCTTTTTGCAGCGCGGCGATGATCGGGATCGACGGCGCCTCGCGCATATCGTCAGTATTCGGCTTGAAGGAAAGCCCCAACATGGCGATCCGCTTTCCGGCCAGCACCCCGACGGCCGTTTTAATCTTCTCGACCATCCGCTCCCGCTGAAGCCGATTCACCTCCGTCACCGTCTCGACGATGCAAAAGGTGTAGCCCGCCTGTCGGGCAATCTGCTGCAACGCCAGCACGTCTTTTGGAAAGCAGGAGCCGCCATATCCGGCGCCAGCGTGCAGGAACTTCGGTCCGATGCGCCGATCCATTCCCATTCCCCTTGCGACCTGCTGCACGTCGGCGCCGGTCAACTCGCAGAGGTTGGCCACCTCGTTGATGAACGAGATTTTCGTCGCCAGAAAGGCGTTAGAGGCATATTTCACCAGCTCGGCGGTCGCAAGATTCGTCACGAGCATAGGGGTTTCGATGAGGTAGAGCGGGCGGTAGAGGTCGCGCAGGATGGCGACGGCCCGGTCGCTGTCGGTGCCGATCACCACGCGGTCGGGGCGCATGAAGTCTTCGATGGCCGAACCTTCCCGCAAAAACTCCGGGTTGGAGACGATATCAAACGACAGCCCCGGCCGGTGGTTCTCAATGAGCGCGCGCAGTCTGCCGCCGGTGCCGACCGGCACCGTGCTTTTGGTAACGATTACTTTGTAGCCGTCCATCGCGTCGGCGATCTGCGCCGCGACCTGCTCCACATGCGTGAGATCGGCGAAGCCATCGCCGCGCGGCGGGGTGCCGACGGCGATAAAAACGACGAGCGACGCCGACACCGCCGCCACCAAGTCCGTCGTAAACGCGAGCCGCCCGGCGGCCATGTTGTTCTTGCAGAGGGCCTCAAGCCCCGGCTCGTAGATGGGGATGACCCCCTCTTTCAGCCGCGCGATCTTCTCGGCGTCGCGGTCCACACAGACGACATTGACGCCGAACTCGGCGAAGCACGCGCCCGTCACCAGCCCAACGTAGCCACTCCCGATCACGGCGATATTCATCGACTTCTCCCTGAATTGGACGAAAATGGATGCCGCAGGACGATTGTTTCCAGCCGTGACGAGCCGACCGAGATGATGTCGATCGTGCAGCCGACCTTCTCTGAAATGACCGCCAGATACGCCTTGGCGTTTTTGGGTAATTGGTCATATTCGGTGACGCCGCGCGTCGGCTCGCTCCAGCCGGGGAGGGTTTCGTAGACCGGCGTGCCGTCCGAAAGGACCCGCAGCGAGGATGGCATCTGGTCGTAAACTTTGCCGTCGAATTGGTAGCCGACGCAGATTTTCACCTCCGGCAGGCCGTCGAGGACATCGAGTTTGGTGACGGCAAGCGACGCGAGGCCGTTGACGCGGGCGGCATAACGGAGCAGGACGGCATCGAACCATCCGCACCGCCGTGGCCGGCCGGTCGTTGCGCCAAACTCGTCCCCCTGCTGGCGCAGATAGTTTCCCGTGTCGTTATCCAACTCCGACGGAAACGGGCCGCCGCCGACACGGGTGGTGTAGGCCTTGGTCACCCCCAGCACGGCGTCGATGGCGGTCGGCCCCACGCCAGCGCCGGTGCAGGCCCCGCCCGCGCTCGCACTGGACGAGGTCACGTAGGGATAGGTTCCGAGATCAACATCCAGGTGCGTCCCCTGCGCCCCTTCAAAAAGGAGGCGTTTCCCAGACGCCATCGCCTCGTGGATCATCTCCACCGTGTCGGTGATGTAGGGTCGGAGGGCGTCGGCATGGCCGAGATATTCTTTGTAGACGGTGTCGAGATCGAACGGCGCCACGCCGAACGACTCCAGCAGATGGTTCATATCGACCAGATTGGCCGACAGTTTTTCATGGAACAGATCGGCGTCGAGCAGATCAATCATCCGAATGCCGATTCGCGCCGCCTTGTCGGCGTAGGCCGGGCCGATGCCCCGGCCGGTCGTGCCAATCTTCCGGGTCCCTTTGCTCTGCTCGCTCGCCTTGTCGATCGCCCGATGATACGGGAGGATCAAATGCGCCGCCTCGCTGATGAAGAGCCGTCCCGCCACGGAGATACCGCGCGCAGCCAACTGCTGCACCTCCTCGCGCAGCGCGGCCGGATCGACCACGACGCCATGGCCGATGACGCCGACTTTTCCGGGGCGCAGCAGGCCGGTTGGCAGAATATGGAGGACGGTGGTCTGGCCGTCGTAGACCACCGTGTGGCCCGCGTTGTGGCCGCCCTGATAGCGGATGATGACCTCCGCCGACTCCGAAAGAAGATCGACGATCTTCCCCTTTCCCTCATCGCCCCACTGCGTTCCGACCACTACGAGATTCACCGTGCGTCCCTCCATGCCCAAACGGGCCGGATATTAGGCACCCCCCACACGCATGTCAAGAAAGGGCAGCAGGCCATTGTTAGGAGTACATGATCTGTCCGGTTCTGTGGCACAGAATCTGTCCGGTTTTCATGCTGCGCCGAGGCGGTGCGGTCATGAGAAGGACAGAATGGCGACAGGAGACACGGAAGATGAGATTTGAAGCGGCGTATGGCGATTGGCAGCGTGGGCGTTTGAGTCAGGAAGAGGCGGCGCGGGTGTTGGGGGAACAGGCGGCCTGGCAGAGGGGCGGGCTTTAAACCCATCTCGGCATCCACGCGGCATCGCCAGAAATCGTCATCGCCATTTCGGCACTATCCGCATGTTTTTGTGGCCGGACGCCGAAAGGGGTAATAGCACAATAGATAGGCGTCTGACAGGCAAAGACCCACTACTAATAGTGGATGGCGGCGATTTTTTCTGTTGACAAAAGCGTTCGTTTTTTATATTTACAAGCCCGCTTTCTGTGAAGTATCATTCGCGTCGTTTTACGATGGGAAGCGGACGCGGGTCGTGGATTTTCAGGAGGCGGCGATGCGGGGGAATAAAACGGGGCCGGTCGATACACCACTTTAGCCAAGGAGGCAAATAGATTGAACGCACTCGGGACACACCTGTTGGTCGAACTGCGAGATTGTAACAGGATGCTGCTCAATGACGTGGAGCAGATCGAAGAGATGATGCTGGCGGCGGCGCGAAAGGCGCAGGCGACGATTATCGACAGTCGCTTTCACCGGTTTAATCCCTTCGGCATCAGCGGCGTGATCGTCATCGCCGAATCACACCTCACCATTCACACCTGGCCCGAATACGGTTACGCGGCGGTCGACGTTTTCACCTGTGGCGACACGCTGGATCCCGGCGTCGCGGCGTCGTATCTCATCGAACATCTGGAATCGAAGAATCCCTCGGTCGTGGAATTAAAACGCGGCGCCCTGGCATGGAAGGGCGAGGCGCTCCCGCACAAGCCGGGGATAACGGAAGAGGCGGTGCAAAATGAGCGAACCGAAGAACTCCAAGTGGTTTCATGATTATTTGACGCCCAACGAAGGCCATGTACACGGGCTTCGTGGGGTCGTCTTCTCTGCGCAGACGCCGTTTCAGCAGATCGAGATTTTAGAGACGGAGAGCTACGGGCGCTGTCTGGTGCTCGACGGCAAGATGCAGTCGAGCGAGGCCGACGAGTTTATCTACCACGAGGCGCTGGTTCATCCGGCGATGCTGGCCCACCCGAATCCGAAGAAGGTCTTCATTGTCGGCGGCGGCGAGGGGGCGACGCTGCGGGAGATTTTGCGCCACACGTCGGTCGAAAAGGTGCTGATGGTCGATATCGACGAAGCCGTGGTGGCCGCGTGTCGAACCCATCTGCCGCAGTGGCATCGCGGCGCTTTTGATGATCCGCGCACCGAGCTTCGTTATTGCGACGCCCGCAAATATCTCGAAGAGACCGACGAGGTCTACGACGTTATTATTATTGACATTTCCGAGCCGGTGGAGGAAGGCCCTGCCTATCTCCTCTACACCCGCGAGTTTTACCAGCTGGTGACCGAGCGGTTGGGGCCTGCGGGGATTATCTCGTTGCAGGCCGGGACCACGTCGGTGACGAATCTTCTCAACTTTTCCGCCGTCTCCCAGACGTTGCGAACCGCCTTCCCCATCGTCGCCGGTTACCAGGCCTGCATCCCCTCCTTTGGCCTCCCCTGGGGTTTTGCGCTCGCCTCCAAACAGATCGACCCGCAGGTGCTCTCGCCCATCGAGATCAACCGGCGGATCGTCGAGCGGATCACAGGCGACCTCCGCTACTACGACGGCCTTGTACACCAGGGCCAGTTCATACTACCGAAACATGTCCGCATCCAGGTCGAAAAAGAAGAGCGGATCATCGAAGACAATCAGCCGCTCTTCACTTACAACTGATCCGTC
>Ga0247727_10015217_pt1 | contig 12657 bp, 8 predicted proteins | sample WisWelCaveWW1625_FD_202498 | JGI IMG/M metagenome (GOLD analysis project Ga0247727, IMG submission 202498) | Biofilm microbial communities from Wishing Well Cave, Virginia, United States - WW16-25 | ecosystem: Environmental > Aquatic > Deep subsurface > Groundwater > Cave microbial mat | place... | reverse complement strand
CGGATCGTGCGGCACTTCCTTGCGCCGCGTTTCGCGCTTTGCGCGCTCGGTCGGCCGCACGGATCGTGCGGCACTTCCTCGCGCCACGCTTCGCGCTTTGCGCGCTCGGTCGGCCGCACGGATCGTGCGGCACTTCCTCGCGCCACGCTTCGCGCTTTGCGCGCTCGGTCGCCCGCCCTAGAATTCAGCGCGCGGGTGCGCTCAGCTCGGCGAGTCGGCGGTGGGTTTGCAGCGAGCTGCCTGGGAGCACCTCCACGAGCCGGCCCTCACCGTCGACCACTAGGGAGAGCGGGACGGAAACACCGCCTCCGGCGAAGACCTGGTCCCGCACCTCCGGTCCGGCCCAGTAGACGGGATAGGTCACGCCGACAAGCTGCTGGAAGCGGCGGACAAACATCAACGCAAGGTCGTTCCCGCCCTCGTCCACGCTGATGCCCACGACCCGCAGGCCATTCTTGTCGTGCAGCCGCTGGAGCTCCGGCATCTCCTGTTTGCACGCGTCACACCAGGTCGCCCAGAAGTTCACCACGGTCGTGTGTCCCGGATCCAGCAGCGCCGACAGCGGCTGGATCTTGCCGTCCAGCGTCTTCAGTTCGAGGGGCGGCAGCTGCGCCCCGGGCTTCAGCCGCACGGCGCGCCATCGGCGCTCCTCGGCGGAGAGCGCGTCCGGCAACCGGAAGCGCCGCTCGCGCACCTGCCGCGGAGCTGGCTCTCCCTCGACGATCAGGACCGAAGCCCCTGCCGGCAGCCCCGGGAACGACTGGTTCCGTCCCGAAGGCCAGCGCACCTCGATCCCTTGGGTTTTCGCGTCCCGACCCAGGCCGAACAGCAGGCGAGGGTCGTGCTGCGAGAGGAAGCCCGAGCCGCCCGCTTTGACCTGCGTGAGGATGCCTGCCGAGGTTTTGACACGCACGACCGCACCGAAGGCGTCGCGTCCGCTCTCGCGGCCACGCAATGCGACGCGCAGGAACCCGGCGTCCTGCCCCACGTTGTTGCGGAACAGCAGCTGCCCCACCTTGTTGTGGGCGACCCGCAGCAGGATGTCGTGGTCCCCGTCGTTGTCGAAGTCGGCGTACACGGCCGCGCGGCCGTCGGTCACCGAATCCGCTCCCGACACGCCTGAGATAGGCTCGAACCTCTGGCCGTTCACATTGAGCGCGAGGAAGTCCCGTTCGTAGCCGCTGAAGGAAAGCCCTTCATCGAGCTTCCTCGCCTGGCTGCGAGACTCCGCCCGCACGGCGGCGGATTTCGCCCCATCGGGCTCGACTTCCGACGCCACAACTTGGCGCCACCAGTCGCTTCAGGTATCGGCCCTGGCATGCCCCGAGATGAACCCGTTGGGCGAGTGGAGGTCTTGCCATCCGTCGTTGTCCACGTCGATGAAACCGCCACCCCAAGCCCAACCGGCGGGAAATGAACCGCCAGCCCGGTAGTGGCCCCCGCCCCGATTCTCGTAGAGCGCGTTGCCCATCGTCATGTCCCGCGCCCGCTCCAACCCGGACGCGGACGACGAACGGTCCAGGTGGGCGAAGATCCGCTTGCCCGCCACGGAAGACATGTTGGTGATGTGGACGTCCAGGTCCCCATCGTTGTCGTAGTCCGCCAAGCTCACACCCATTCCGTTGCGACGATCGAGCAGTCCGCGCTCGGCCCCGACGTCCACGAAGCGGTCGCCCGCGTTTCGATAGATCGTGCTTCCGCCACCGAAGTCGTTGGCAAGCACGAAGTCGAGTCGGTCGTCCCCGTCCAGGTCGGCGAACTCGGCGGCGAGGCTGAACCTCGAGTCCGCGGCCCCCCAGGCGATGGCCGCCTCCAGGAAGGTGCCGTTCCCGCGGCTCACGAACAGGAGGTTGGGCGCTCCGTTCGAGGCGCGCGTGAAGCTGTCCAGGGCGAAGCCGTGGGGCGCCGCGGCCGTGACGGCCCCCCCGGCCGTCTTGTAGCCGGTCACGTAGATGTCGGGGAACCCGTCCCGATTCACGTCCCCAGCCGCGGCCGAGTAGCCGCTTCCCCGCATCGCCACGCCCGCCCGCTCCGAGACGTCACGGAAGCGAAGCCTCCCGGACCCAACGAGCTGGTTCTGGAAGAGGCGCTGAGGCTGGCCGTAGCCGGACACGAACAGATCCAGGTCCCCGTCGTTGTCGTAGTCCAGGAACAGTGCGCCGGTTGTCACGCTGCCGGGTGAAGAAAGAGGGGCCCCCGCGAAGCTGCCGAACGTGCCGTCTCCCCGGTTCAGGTAGAGGCGGTTGCCGGTTCGGGCGGTGGGGTCGGTGAAATAGACGTCGATGAGGCCGTCACCGTCCGCGTCCGCGGCTGCGGCGCCATGCCCGGCGACGGCGTCCACCGGCTTGCCCGGGTAGGTCTCGACGAGCCCGGCGAGCGTCGAAACCTCGCTGAACAGGTCGCGCGCGCACACCCGTGACTCCAGGGTGTCGACGCGAAACTCGTCGATCCGCCAGTCGCCCTTGGGGTCTCGCTGAGCCGCGACCTGCGCGCTTCCCCGCACCCACTCGCGGCGTGAGTCAAGGTCGCGGCCTACCAGTTCCAACGCCAGCTCGCCCCGGATCCGCTTGGTCCCCGGCTCCACGGTCGCCGACGTCACCTTCATCCGCACGTCCTCGACCACGGACAGGTGGTCCAGGAACCCGTCCGCGCTTCGGGCCAGTTCTTCGCGTCGCAACCGGCGCGGACCTTCCGGAATGACCCAGCCATGCCGCTGGATCCAGGTAACCAAGGGCTCAAGGCCCGAGGGTTCCGTGGGAAACGGAGTCCCCAGCACCCAAGGGGGAAAGCCGCGCTGAACAGCGGGACCACCCTCAGCCTGTAGCTGCACTGCCAACTCGATCAGGTACCGGGCGAAGGATTCGACTGTCTCCTCCGTATTGCCCAGCTCGCGCAGAACCTCGGCGCGGTCGCTGGGGGCTTTGGGCTTTCCCCAGGGCGACGGACAAAGTCCGTCGGGAGCGCGGGGTGACTGGCGCCTCGGCGGTGCGAAGGACCCCGTGGAGACCCAGCAGGCAGCGGGGAGAGAGGCGCAACCGACTCGATGCGGCACTTGCGGGCGTACCACTCCGAGCCGCCAGACTTGGGGGGCGGCTTCGGTCCGGCCAGCGGGTTGCCGGCAGCGACTACGCCAGGCCCAGCAGCCGCAGAGGACGCTCGACCTGCCGGGCGAGGTGTCGGGTCGCGGCGGCGATGTTCTCGGCTCCCGCCAGGCGCAACAGGCTGATGGCCACGTTGCGCAGCGTGGCCATCGCGTGGGGACGCTGCTCCCTGCGCACCTGCGAGCGATCCTCGTCGTAGGTCATGTCCCGCACGTGGTGCAGGCGGTTCTCGATCTGCCAGTGGGCGCGGTTGTAAGCGAGCACCTGCGCCGGCGAGGCCTTCCGCGGCGACAGGCTCGTCAGACCGTAGACCACGTCTTCGATGGACTTGCGGCCCGCGACCACGTTGCCGTCGAGGTCCGTCGTCGTGCGCCGAATGCAGAAGACCTGTCCGACGTAGGGGAAGTCGAGGTAGTCGTTCAGCTCGACGCTGGTCCAGATCTCCCGCTTCTCCAGGCGTCCATGGCCTTTATCGACGGTCCTGTGCTGAGGGGGGAAAAGCCTCGAGGCCGAGGGTCGCGATGTCCTGTCGCAGCGTCGGCTGATTGTCCTTGGCGGTGAGGACGTAGTCCGCTTCCTTCTCCTTGACCAGGTAGCGGGCGATCTTCTTCTGCGTGAGCAGCGCATCCCCCGTGACCACGACGCCCTTGATGTCCAGGCCGTCCAGCAGAGGTTCGACCCGAGTGATCTCGTTGGTCTTGGATTCGACGGCAACCTGCGCTACCACCGCCCCGCTTCCGTGCACGATGGCGCTCAGCAGATGGCGCGCGGCTTGGTCGCCGTCTCGGCTGCCGCGCACCGTCTTGCCGTCCAGGGCTAGGCCCGCTCCGGCCTGCAGCCGCAACTGTTCGGCCACCCACCGGCCCGTTCGGCGGTCGAGTTCTTCCACATCGATGCTGCCCAGGACGCGCCGATAGGTCCGCTCGCTCGGCGGCCTGCCGCGCTTGGAGCCCATCCGCACCAGCATCTCCGCGGGCTGTTCGGCCGCCCATTCCGCCATCGCGGTGATGCTGCGCGCGCCCGCCAGCACGGCGCAGATGCCCGTGCCCAGCACGCTCTGGATCTTGTGGCGCACGCCGCGGCGCTTGCGCGGGTCGGCGAAGCCGCCGAGGATTTCGAACAGCCCGCCTTGCCCATGCAGGGGAAGCCTCTCCACATCGACGACCATGAAGCCCTCCTTCCGCATGCACGTGCTCGTGGCCGTGCACAGGTGTTCCTTGAAGTCGCGCGCCAGCGGATACAACCACACCGATTTCGGCTGGCCGTTGAAGCGATACGTGCTGCCGCTCTTGGACCACCCCTTGGTCTCGCCCACGCAGACCCAGTTGCAGGCGCGATAGCAAGTGCCGCGAAAGCGCGAGGTGTCGACGAAGGTCTCCGCCAGCACGACGCGATGACCGTAGGCCTCCTCCCAGTCCCGGCTGAGCCGTCGAAGGTTGGTCGCCAGCACTCGTGACGCCAGGTGCGGGCGCCGACTCCATGGCAGGATGAGAAAACGCGCGTTGTTGACCACCCGATCGAGCTTCGCCTGCTTGGTCGCTTCGTCCCATCCCACGTAGCGATCGCGCGGCCCGTTGCGCAGCGACGCTGCTCCCCAGCTCAGCAAGGCGACCCACTCGCCGTCGAGTTCGGCCAGGTAGCGCAGCGATTCGCCTACCAGCGCGGCATCGCCCAGGTAGTGGAATCGCTCCATGTGCGCGCGCCAGCCGGGTAGCTCCTCGGCGCGGATGGGCCGCACTAGCAGTGTCGAGCCCGAGCCTTGCCGCGCGGACCGCTCCGCCGCTGCCGCGGCGCCCGCGGGGCTCAGCAGGGCCGCGGCCGTTTCGACCGCCTCGCGGCGGGGTCGGCCTTGTGCTCGTCGGGGTGCGGGCAGGCGGATGACGCCGGCCTTGTCGAGGCGGATCAACAGCTGCCGGGCGCCACGGATCGCCCACGCTCCATTCGGACGGCGCCAGCCAAACACGCGACAGATCTCGCGCGAGAGATCCTGCCGGGTCCGGCCTCGCTCACCGTCGACGAGCCCTTGAATCCGGGTGAGCTGCCTCGCATCAAGCGCGCTGCCCCGGAAGGCTACTCGCAGCGGTTCGTCGACCTGGCGCGGGGGCTTCACCCTCCAGGCTTTGCCACAAGACGCCGAGCGGCGCCAGTCCTTTCGCTATCTCCTCGGATGCGCGGGGTTCTTACGACTTTGCCGGAGCCCTGGGGCTTTCCCGGAAGCGGCTGGCCGTCCTGCGGAGAGCAGCCGACCCCGACCGCGCAAACAAGGCCCGGCACGAGCCAGGATCGACGCCCGACCCACGTCGGGCGCCTGTCAGGACGCCGGCATCGCACCATCGAGTCGAGTCTAGCTCGCAGCGCTGGCATGCGTCCACGCGCTTCTCCGCTGGTCCAGGTGCGGCCTTCCTGACGCCACCGGTTTTTGCGGCCCGGTCAAGCTGAGCTTAAGCGCTGTGCGGTCGCCCGCGATAAGCTCACGCTAGCGTGCCGCGGGCGGCGCGGGCGCGGCCGCCAGGATGTCGGCCAGCCGGCGCTGCGCCTGCACGGTCCAGCCCGCAAGCACGTCGCGGACCTTGCCGCCCTCGTCCACGACCAGCGATAGCGGGACGACCATGTCGTCGCCGCGGAAGACAGCCTTGAGCGCCTTTGGGTCGGCGACGTAGATCGGGTACCTCGCGCCCACTTTCTTGACGTAGGCCGCGATCGCCCCGCTCTTGGACGCTTCGTCCACGCTCACGCCCACGACACGCGCGCGCCCCGCTTGCGAGATCTTCTCCAGCTCGGGCATCTCGGTCTTGCACGACTCGCACCACGTCGCCCAGAAGTTCACGATGGTGAGTCGTCCCGGCTCGGCCAGCGCCGCCAGCGTGCTCGGCCGATCCCCATGCGTCCCCGAGTTCGGTTGGATCGGCACGTCCGGCAGCGCGTCCCCCGGCTTGAGCACCACCGCCGCGAAGCGGCGCTGCTCGTCCGAGGCGGGGTCGGGCAGGCGGAAGCGCTTCTCGGCAACCGGCTTGGGCTCGGCTTCGCCCTCGATCAGCAGCACCGACGATCCCGCGGCCAGCCCGGCGAACCGCTGCACCAGCCCCGACGGCCAACGCACTTCGATCGACTGCGCGCCGGCGTCCTGGCCCAGCCCGAACAAGAGGCGCGGGTCGTGCTGCGAGAGGAACCCCGATCCGCCCGCCTTGACCTGCGTGAGCGTGCCCTGGGAGGTCTTGACGCGCACGATCGCGCCGAAGGCGTCGCGCCCGCTCTTGCCTCCCCGCAGCGCCAAGCGTAGGAAGCCCAGATCCTGGCCCACCCGGTTGCGGTAGAGCAGGTGCCCCGGCCCGCGGAACGCCGTACGCAGGAAGATGTCCGCGTCCCCGTCGTTGTCGAAGTCGGCGTACACCGCCGCACGACCGTCGGTGACCGAGTCGGCGCCCGACACGCCCGAGATGTCCAGGAAGCGCACGCCACCGAGGTTGAGCGCAACCAGGTCCCGCTCGTAGCCGGAAAGCGAGAAGCCCTCGGTCAGCTTGTTCCCGCCGCTCTTGCGGATGTCCTTGACCCGGTTGGCGCCCATCGACTGCACCTCCGACGCCACGACCTGGCGCCAGAGATCGCTTCAGGTGTCGTTCATCAGTGCGCCGGAGACGAACCCGTTGGGCGAGTGGATATCCATCCAGCCGTCGTTGTCCAGGTCCACGAACCCTCCGCCCCACGCCCACCCCGCCGGGATCGCACCGACCGGCGACGGCGCGAACTTCCCGCCGCCCACGTTGCGATAGACCGAGTTGCCCACCGCCATGGCGCGCGCCCGGCCAAGGCCCGGCAACGCGTCGCCCTTCAAGTGCTTGAAGATCCGCGTCGCCGCCATCGACGACATGTTGGTGATGTGCACGTCCAGCAAGCCGTCGTTGTCGTAGTCCGCCACCGAGACGCCCATGCCGTTGCGCTCGTCGAAAAGCCCGCGCTCCCGGCCCGCGTCGCGGAAGCGTTCCCCCTCGTTGAGGTAGAGCGTGCTACCCCCCCCCCAGTCGTTGGCCAGGACGAGGTCCTGGTCGCCGTCATCGTCCAGATCCACCAGCCCCGCGGCCAGGCTCCACCGCGTGTCGGCCACGCCCCAACGCTCGGCCTCCTCGCGGAACGTCCCGTTGCGCTGGTTCACGTAGAGCAGGTTGGGTTTCCCGTTCATCCCCTGCGTGAAACTCTCGACGGCCATGGACAAGGCGGGCGCGCTGGGATCGCGCAGCAACCCGTACGACGTGACGTAGAGGTCCGGGTAGCCATCGCGGTTCACGTCGCCAGCGACGACCGAGTACGCGTTGGGCGATCCGACCAGCCCGGACTTTTCCGACACGTCGCGGAAGAACAGCAGGCCGGAAGGGACCAGCCGGTTCTCGAACAGGAACGGCGCCCGCCTGGAACCCGCCACGAAGAGGTCCGAATCGCCGTCGTTGTCGTAGTCCAAAAACAGCGGCGCCGTCAGTACGACGCCCGTAGGAAGTTTCAGCAGGGGGGAAACCGGCGAGACTTGAAAGGTCCCGTCGCCACGGTTGAGGTAGAGCCGCCCGCCCAAGGGATTCACGACGTAGAGATCGACGAGGCCGTCGCCGTCGGCATCGGCCGCCGCGGCGCCCTCTCCCCCGAGATCGTCCCTGGCCGAGACGGTGTTGGGAAACGACATGCCGGCCCGATCGGCGACCTCGCTGAACACGTCCCGGGTGGCCAGGAGCGATTCCAGCTTCTCGACGCGAAAGACCTCGACGTGCCAGGAACTCTCGCCGACGCGGCGCGCTTCGAACGCGGCCGTCCCGCGTACCCACTCGCGGCGGCCTTCGCGGTCCCGACCGACGAGCGCAAGGGAGAATTTTCCGGCGAGCCGCCCCTCACCGGCCGCCTCGGCCTGCGGCACCTTGATGCGCAGGTCCTCGACCTCGGAGAAGTGATCGAAGAATGCATGGGTGCCGGCCTCGAACTCCGCGCGGCCGAGGGTTCGTTCGGCCCCCATCTCCCAGTCGTGCCGGGCGAGCCACTTGATATCGGGCACCGGATCCCCGGCTCGTCGGGGCAGGCCCGTCCCAACGATGCTCTTGGCAAACGCCTTCTCTACCGCCGCACCCACGTTTCCCTTGCGCATTTCCACGGACACGTCGAGCATCACGCCGGCCAGCGACTCGATCGCGTCCTCCAGGTCGACCAGCTCCCCGATGCGCGCCCCGTGCTCGTCCCGCGAGCACGCGGCGCCCATGAAGACGGCGATCACCAGGGGGCAGCAACGCACGAGCTTGGGCAAGCGGGCAGGATAACACGTCCGCCGGCTCGCACGTGGTTGTTGATCCAGCGACTTGGTCGGTGACTTTTCATCGGCGGCTTGTTAGGGTCGCTCGGTGGCAACACGCAGCCGAGCCGCGCCGTCCGCGCGCCTGCTGGGCGCGTGCCTTCTGACCGCGGTCGCCTGGTGGACGGCTTTCTACGCTTTTTCCGTCGCGCAGTGGTGGATTCCCGCGGCGCCGGCGCTGGGCATCGCGATGGTTGTGGGCTTCGGCCTTGTGGGCCTCCTCGCCCTGCGTGAGGCGCCCCTGGGCCGCCTCGGTCTCGCCAAGCCGCGCACCCGGGATCTGCTGTGCGTCGGACTTCTCCTCCCCACCTACCCGCTCGGAGGCGCGCTCGAAGGTTGGATGCGCGCGCGGCTTTTGGCTCCCCCATCGTCCGGCTTCGAGTCGTCCAACGACATCCTCGTGGCGGGACTTTCCTCCGCGCCCATCACCACGCTCTTGGCCTTCCTGGTGCTGCTCCCCGCCATGCAGGAGTGGTTCTTCCGTGGAGTCCTCCTCCATGGCCTGGTCGGGCGGATGGGCGCGCTTAAGGGTCTGCTGGTGACGTCGGCGCTCTCGGCCGTGGCTTTCGCGGGGGGCCTCCCGACCCGGGAGGGCATTGCCGTCGCCAGCGCCGCCTTCTGCTGGTCGCTGCTCCTTGGCGTGGTCGTGCTCGCCACGCGATCTCTGGCGGCGGCCGTGCTGCTGCGCGCGGGCTTGATCGCGCAGTGGATCGCCAGCACCGCCTCGGCGGGCGACCCAGCGGGTGTCGCGCAGGGTCGCCCGCTCACGCTGCTGCTGTGCGGCGCTTCGGTCGCCGCCGGCCTGTTCTTGCTGCGCCGCTGGGCCCTGCGGTCCGCCGCCGGCGCCGGCGCCCAGGCCCACCCGGAACAGCCACAGAGCGCCGGCGATCCAGGTGGCGCGCGACAGCGACGCATCCGCTTCCCCGGCGTCGGCGTGGGAGTCGCTACCGGACTCCTCGTGGCGGAGTGCGAGGTCATCGTCCACACCATGCTCGACAGCTTCGGCGGGGCGGGCATATGGAGGGAACTGGCGACGAGCTTCGGCATCTACCTCCCCGTGGGCGTGGCACTGGACATCCTGGTGCAACTGCTGCCGCCCCACCGGATCACGAAACGCCCTCTGGTCCGGGCCGTCCCACTGGTCGCGCTCGCCCTGCTGGTCGAGCTTCGGCTCGGGATGGTTTCCGCCACGGCGTTCACCGTCGTTCCCTTGGCTGTGATTTGGGCGTGGGCGTGTCACGTGCCGTGGGCGCGCCCGCTGGCTGGCGCCGCCGCGTTGTACGCCTTCGCGGTCGCGCTCCCGCCGCGCGCCGTATCGTCGAGCCCCCCCGCTGCCAGCGCCGCCCGGGCGGGGGCGCCCTCCTTCGTGGTCGTCGTGCTGGACACGGTCCGTCGAGACCACTGCTCGGTCTACGGCTACCCACGACCGACTACGCCGGCTCTGGACGCGCTGGCGCGGCGCGGCGTCCGCTTCGATCGGGCCTACTCGACCTCCTGCTGGTCGGTGGAAAGCCACGGGTCGCTGTTCAGCGGTCTCCTTCCGCACAGCCACGGCGCGACCTTCGAGCACATGCGGCTGGACGACGCCGTGCCTACCCTCGCGTCCGTGCTCGCCGCCCACGGCTACCAGACCGCAGGCTTCTCGGCGAACCCCTACGTGACCACCACGACCGGGATGGCGCGCGGGTTCGCTTCGTTCGTCGATCTGTGGCGCCCGTTCGTCACGAGTCGGGCGATGGTGGGGACCCTGTTGCGGGCCCGCCTCGGGAGCACCCCGAACGACAAGGGGGGTGCCGCCGCTGTTACCGAGGTCAGGCAGTGGCTTGGGCGACGCGACACGACGCGACCCTACTTCCTCTTCGTCAACCTGATGGAGGCCCACTCGCCCTACCAGGACTCACCGCACTACCGCAAGTTCACCGACGCCAAGCTTTCGGCGGGCGAACTGGAGGCGATCGGCCGGGAAGCGCACGACGCGCAGTGGCGCGGCACCCCGGTCGCCCAGTCGAACCTCGCCGCGACGGTGGACCTGCTCGATGGCGCGATCACCTCGGCCGACGCCTACCTGGGCGCGATCCTCGACGCCGTCGGCGACGCGCCCTACGTCGTCGTGCTCTCGGATCACGGCGAACTGGCCGGCGAGCACGGGCTGTACGGGCACATGACCGGGCTCTACGAGCCGCTCATCCGCGTCCCCATGCTCGCCGCCGGGCCGGGGCTACGCCACGGCATGGTGATCGACGAGCCGGTGTCGACCCTCGACATCCTGCCGACGCTGCTCTCGCTCGCCGCCGTCCCCGCGCCCAAAAACGAGGGTCTGGACCTCGCGCCCGCGCTGCTGGGCAGCGGCCCGCGGCCCCCAGCGGATCGGCCGATGGTGGCGGAGCACTATCGAAGCCAGGCGGCCTCGCGCTGGAGGCGCTCGCCGGAGGAGATGGCACCCCTGGTCGCCCGCAAGATGGCAGTGGTCTCCCAGGGGCGCAAGCGCGTCGTGGCCGAGGATGGAAGCGATCTGGGATACGACCTGGTCGCGGACCCGGATGAGAACCGTCCCGGACCGGGAACCGCCACGGGTCTTGCGGCCATCGCCCCGCCGAACCCGGCGATTGCCGGCAAGGTCGAGCTGGATCCCGCCCAGATCGAGGCGCTCAAATCACTCGGCTACGTGCGCTGACGACAGGTGACCACGTCTTCTTCGCGCGCCGTCCACCGGCCTCGTCGAGGGTGAGATCCATCACATGGCTTCGCCGCCCGCCGCCGGTGAGCTTGCACACCAGCGCCGCGAAACGATCAGGAAAGCGCCGTCGAGAAGCCAAGGCGCTTGAAGGACGAGCCGGGTTCGCGTAGCATTTCACCAGGGACACCCCGCCGTGAAGCGAATGCTCTTGCTGTTGGGGACCGTCGTCCCGCTATCGTGCGGGGGCGATGTGCCTCGTCGCATCGACATGACTCCTGAAGACGCAGCCGGTCCGACCGACGGACTCGCGGAAACCGCCATCGACGCCCCACCCGACATGATGGTGGACACCGGTGTCGACGGCCCGCTCTGCCCGAACGGGGTTTGCGACTCGGCCGAGAACGGCTGCAATTGTCCGGCCGATTGCCCGGCTCCTTGCTGCGGCGACGGCATATGCAACCCCGGGGAGGACGGCTGCACGTGCCCGGACGACTGCACCGCCCCCTGTTGCGGGGATGGCATCTGCGCCATCGGCGAGACCCGGTGTACGTGCGCTGCGGACTGCCCCTCGGCCTGCTGTGGTGACGGCATGTGCGAGGGGAGCGAGGACCCGTGCGACTGCGCGCCCGACTGCGGGCCCGATTGCTGCGGGGATTTAATGTGTACGGGGTTCGAGACCGCCTGCCCCGCGCCGCCGCCCGCTCGGCCTTGCCCGTTCGACTGCGGCGCCTGCTGCGGCAACGGCGTCTGCGAGGTGGGCGAGCCGGGATTGTGCGGGGCCGACTGCTCGGGCGGCTGCGGCAACGCCGTGTGCGACGGGATCGAAACCGCGTGCGATTGCCCGCTGGACTGCACGGCCACGAGTTGCTGCGGCAACGGCGTCTGCGAGGTCCTCGAGGACGACGTCAACTGCGCGACGGACTGCGGCTGTAGCGTGGTCCCGTCGTGCATCTCCGGCACCGCGCCAGCCGGCTGCGCCTGCGACCCGTGCTGCAACGACCTGGCGCCCCTGGGGCCCTGCTGCGCCGACGCGAACCTGGCGTGCGGCATCCAGCCCACGGCCTGTGGCAACGGCGCCTGCGACTGCGGCGAGGACGATTCGACCTGCATCACCGACTGCTCCTGCGGCGACGACTTCTGCGATCTTTCGATCAGCGAGAACGACGTCAACTGCCCGCCCGACTGCGGGTGCGCTTTCCTTTCGCCGCCGTTCTGCGGTGGTCCCGGCGGCAGCACCCAATGCTACTGCGACAACTGCTGCAAGGTCCTGGGAGACTGCTGCTCGGACGCCGAAGCCGTCTGCGCCGTCGAAGACCCCTGCGGCGACGATATCTGCCAGCACCAGAAGAAGGAAACCATGGCCGGGACCCTCTTCTGCGAGAGCACGACATCGTGCATGGGGGACTGCTACTGCCCCAACGGCACCTGCGACTACGGCGAGACCACGAGCTGCGACGATTGCTGGTGCGGCAACGGCACCTGCGACGAAGGCGAAGACCAAACCACCTGCGACGACGACTGCTGACCCTTTCCGTTCCACCGCCGGTGGCTTGCCA
>Ga0247727_10015216_pt1 | contig 12657 bp, 11 predicted proteins | sample WisWelCaveWW1625_FD_202498 | JGI IMG/M metagenome (GOLD analysis project Ga0247727, IMG submission 202498) | Biofilm microbial communities from Wishing Well Cave, Virginia, United States - WW16-25 | ecosystem: Environmental > Aquatic > Deep subsurface > Groundwater > Cave microbial mat | place... | reverse complement strand
GCCGAGCTCGCCCACTACCGCTCCTTGGGCGCGCTCGACGTGATCACCAAACCCTTCGACCCGCTGGCGCTACCTGACCAGGTGCGCGGCATCTGGGAGCGCCACCATGCCCGAGCCTGAGGTCGAGGCGCAGTTCGCCGCGCTGACCCGCGATTACGCGCAGCGCCTGCCGGGCCGCGTCCGCGGTCTGGAGGCCGAGGCGGCGGCGCTGGCCGAGGCCTGGGACCGCGCGCGCGCCGACGAGCTCCAGCGCCAGTGCCACAACCTGGCCGGCTCCGGAGCCTGCTACGGGTTCCCGCAGGTCTCGACCGCGGCCCAGGCGGCGGAGCGCGAGGTCGAAGCCTGTCTCGCCCTTGGTGCCTCGACCCCGGCGCTAGCCGGCGCGCTCGTGGCGCTGGTCGCGGCCGTCGACGCGACGGTCGGCGGGGCCTGATCCGCGGTCGCGGGCGCGGTGCCCACCGGCTTAGAATCTCCGCCCCCGCCCCTCCCCCCTCTCCGCCAGGAACACCACCATGGCCAAGCGCAAGAAACCCGTCCGCATCACGATCACCGGCGCCGCCGGCCAGATCGGCTACCAGCTCGCGTTTCGCGTCGCCTCCGGCCAGATGCTCGGCGACGACCAGCCGGTGGTCCTGCAGCTGCTCGAGGTGCCGGCCGCGCTGCCCGCGCTGCACGGGGTGGTGATGGAGCTGCGCGACTGCGCGTTCCCGACGCTCGCCGACGTGGTCGCGACCGACCAGCTCGAGGTCGCGTTCGCCAAGGCCGACTACGCGCTGCTGGTCGGCGCCCGCCCGCGCGGCCCGGGGATGGAGCGCAAGGACCTGCTGACCGCCAACGCCCAGATCTTCACCGCCCAAGGCAAGGCGCTCGACGACCACGCCAGCAGCGGCTGCAAGGTGCTGGTGGTCGGCAACCCGGCCAACACCAACGCGCTGATCGCGATGTCGAACGCGCCGCGCCTCAAGAAGAGCAACTTCACGGCCATGACCCGCCTCGACCACAACCGCGCGCTCGCCCAGCTCGCCGAGAAGACCGGCAAGCCGACCACCGAGATCCGCCGCATGACGATCTGGGGCAACCACTCGTCGACCCAGTACCCGGACGTCAGCGAGTGCCGGGTCAAGGGCAAGCCCGCGCCCAAGCTGGTCGAGGAGCAGTGGTACCGGGAGACCTTCATCCCCACCGTCCAGCAGCGCGGCGCGGCGATCATCAAGGCGCGCGGCGCGTCGAGCGCGGCGTCGGCGGCGTCGGCCGCGATCGACCACATGCGCGATTGGGCGCTCGGCACGCCCAAGGGCGACTGGGTCTCGATGGCGGTGCCGGCCGACGGCAGCTACGGCATCAAGAAGGGCGTGATCTTCTCGTTCCCGGTGACCTGCACCAAGGGCAAGTGGAAGATCGTGAAGGGCCTCGACCTCGACCAGTTCTCGCGCGAGCGACTCAACGCCACCGAGCGCGAGCTGTGGGAGGAACGCGAAGGCGTCAAGGACCTGCTCGGCCCCAACGCCTGAGCCGCGAGCGCAGATCGTCTTCCTAGGAGAGGCCCTGCGGGGCCTCTCTGCTTCACGGGACGCGCCGCGGCTGCGGGCGGCGCGGACCCGGCGCTATAGTCATCCCCCTGCTGCACCCCGTCTGGGAGTCCGCCATGGACCGCTACTCGCTGCTCTGGCTGTTCGGCTTCCTGGTGCTGGGCGGGATGCTTGCCTACCGACGCAGCGCGCTCGCCACCACCACCGTGGCGCTGGCCGCGGCGCTGATCGTCTACACCGCGACCCGCGACGCCGGCGAGTGGTGGAAGCTCGTGTGCTGGGGCGCGTTCCTGGCGCTCGCCATCCCCTTGAACATCCCGGCGCTGCGCCGTAGCTGGTTCACCGCGCCGATGCTCGATACCTACCGCCGGATCATGCCGGAGATGTCCGACACCGAACGCGAGGCGCTCGAGGCCGGCACGGTGTGGTGGGACGGCGACCTGTTCACCGGGCGACCCGACTTCCGGAAGCTGCTCGCCTACCCGCGGCCCAAGCTCTCGCCCGAGGAACGGGCGTTCATAGATGGGCCCTGCGACGAGCTGTGCGCGATGCTCGACGAGTGGGACATCACCCACAACCGCGCCGACCTGCCGCCCGCGGTCTGGGAGTTCCTCAAGAAGAAGGGCTTCTTCTCGATGATCATCGAGAAGAAGTACGGCGGCCTGCAGTTCTCGGCGTTCGGCCACAGCGAGGTGCTAATCAAGATCGCCTCGCGCAGCCCGACCTGCGCCTCGGTGGTCGCGGTGCCCAACTCGCTCGGCCCCGCCGAGCTGCTCCACCGCTACGGCACCGAGGCCCAGAAGGACCACTACCTGCCGCGGCTGGCGCGCGGCGACGACATCCCGTGCTTTGCGCTGACCTCGCCGGTCGCCGGCTCCGATGCCGGCGCGATCCCCGACGTGGGGATCGTCGGCCGGCAGGGCGATGCGGTCGGCATCCGGCTGACCTTCGACAAGCGCTACATCACGCTCGCGCCCACCGCGACCGTGATCGGCCTGGCGTTCAAGCTCTACGACCCCGAGCACCTGCTCGGCGATCAAGACCGCGAGGCCTACGGCATCACCTGCGCGCTGATCCCGCGCGACACGCCCGGCCTCCACATCGGCCGCCGCCACTTCCCGCTCAACATCCCGTTCCAGAACGGGCCGCTGTGGGGCACGGAGGTGTGGGTGCCGCTCGACACCATCATCGGCGGGCCGAAGATGGCGGGCCAGGGTTGGCGGATGCTGGTCGAGTGCCTGTCGGCAGGCCGCTCGATCTCGTTGCCGTCCAACACCACCGGCGGCGCCAAGCTCGGGGTCTACACCACCGGCGCCTACGCGCGGATCCGCAAGCAGTTCAAGACGCCGATCGGCCGCTTCGAGGGCGTCGAGGACGTGCTGGCGCGGATGGGCGGCATGCTCTACGCGATGGACGCGACGCGCGTGATGACGGTCGGCGCGGTCGACCTGGGCGAGGTGCCGTCGGTGCCGAGCGCGATCGCCAAGTTCCACGTCACCGAGATGGCGCGCCAGATCGCCAACGACGCGATGGACGTGCACGGCGGCAAGGGCATCATGCTCGGCCCCAAGAACTACCTAGGCCGCGGCTACCAGAGCGTGCCGATCGCGATCACGGTCGAGGGCGCCAACATCCTGACGCGCTCGATGATCATCTTCGGCCAGGGCGCGATCCGCTGCCATCCGTTCGTGCTGCGCGAGATGCGCGCCGCGGCGCTCGACGATCCCACCCAGGCGCTCGCCCAGTTCGACGAGGCGCTGTGGGGCCACATCGGCTTCGCGATCAGCAACGCGGCGCGCGGCGCGTGGCTGGCCGCGACCCACGCCCGCTACACTGAGGTCCCGGTCGTGGGCCCGGTGCGTCGCTACTACCAGCACATCCAGCGCTACTCGGCGGCGTTCGCGCTGGTCGCCGACGCCTCGATGCTGACCCTCGGCGGCAAGCTCAAGATCAAGGAGAAGGTCTCGGCGCGGCTCGGCGACATGCTCTCCTACCTCTACATCGCCTCGGCAGTGCTGAAGCGCTGGGAGGACGACGGCCGCCCGCCCGAGGACCTGCCGCTGGTGCACTGGGCCTGCCGCACCATGCTCTACAACCTCCAGGAACGCATGCACTCGTTCCTGCGCAACTTCCCGAGCCCGCTAGTCGGCGGCGTGCTGCGCGCGCTGGTGTTCCCGATGGGCCGCAAGTACTCGGCGCCCTCGGACGCGACCGGTCGCGACATCGCCGAGCTGCTGATCGGCGACACCCGGGCCCGCGATCGGCTCTGCGCCGGCATCTACACCGGCACCGCCGACGGCAAGGACCACGTCGGTCTGCTGGCCGAGGCGCTCAAGCTCGCGGTCAAGGCCGAGCCGATCGAGCAGCGCCTGCGCAAAGCGCAGAAGGACGGCCAGCTCGGGCGCGACGAGCGCTCCGATCTGCGCGCCGAAGCCTTGCACGCCAAGCTGATCGACGCCGAGGAGGGGCGGCTGCTAGCCCGCCTCGATGAGCTGATGCGCGAGATCGTCTCGGTCGACCATTTCGAGCACGCCGAGCTGCGGCGTGCGGGCTGAGGCGCGATGGCCCTGCTGATGCTCGCGCGCGAAGCGCTCTCGCCGGCCCAGCTGGCGCAGGTCGAGGAACGCCTGGCGTTGCCGGTCCACCGCCACGACGAGGGCCCGACCTGCACCTGGCGGACCAGCCCGGCCGGGATGCATGCGTTCTTCGAGCCCGCCACCGGCGAGCTGGTGGCCTTGGCCTCGGGGCTGGGCGAGCGACGCCCCGGTTGGTGGGTGGACTCGGCGTTCCGCGGCCAGGGCTACGGCGGCGAGGTCGTCGATCTGATCGCTGCGCTGCTCAAGTCGCAAGGCGTGACCCGCGTCGCGCCGGTGATGGTCGCGACCCACCAGCACCGCTACGACCAGCAGTCGGGCAAGCTGCTGCGCCGGCTCTACAAGCACTTCGAGCGCTGAACCGATGCGCCGCCTGCACCGCGAACGCCACCGCTCCGACCGCCTCGGCTGGCTGCGGGCCGCGGTGCTCGGCGCCAACGACGGCATCGTCTCGACCGCGAGCCTGATCCTGGGCGTGGCCGCGGCCGGCGCCGAGCGGAGCGCGCTGCTGATCACCGGCCTCGCCGGGTTGGTCGCGGGCGCGATGTCGATGGCCGCCGGCGAGTTCGTCTCGGTCAGCTCGCAGGCCGACACCGAGCGCGCCGACCTCGAGCGCGAGCGCGGTGAGCTCGACTCCGAGCCCGCCGCCGAGCTCGCCGAGCTGACCGGGATCTACGTCAAGCGCGGCCTCGACCAGGACCTCGCACGGCGGGTCGCCGAGCGGCTGACCGCGCACGACGCGCTCGGCGCCCACGCCCGCGACGAGCTCGGCATCACCGAGAGCTCGCAGGCCCGGCCGCTGCAGGCCACGATCGCCTCGGCGCTGGCGTTCGCGGCCGGCGCGGCGCTGCCGCTCGCGACCGCCGCGCTCGCGCCGCGCGCCGACTTGCCGCTGGTGGTCGGCGCCACCTCGCTGGCATTCCTCGCTGCGCTCGGCGCGCTCGCCGCCTGGACCGGCGGCGCCGGGATCGCCAGCGGCACGCTGCGCGTCACCTTCTGGGGCGCGGCCGCGATGCTGGTCACCGCCGCGGTCGGGCGGGCGTTCGGCGCGGTGCTGTGATGGCGCCGTCGCGCAAGCCCGACGCCGGCGAGGCCTTGGTCGCGGCCGCGCAGCGCGCCCGGCTCGAGCGCGAGCAGGGCTATCGCGCCCAGGCGCTCAAGCTCTACCCCCACGTCTGCGCGCGCTGCGGGCGCGCCTTCGAGGGCCAGCAGCTGCGCGAGCTCACGGTCCACCACAAGGACCACGACCACGACCGCAACCCACCCGACGGCAGCAACTGGGAGCTGCTGTGCTTGTACTGCCACGACGCCGAGCACCAGCGCCTCGAGCAGCAGCTTGGCAAGGACGAGGCGGCGGCGCGCGATGCGACCACCCACCGGCCGTTCGCCGGACTCGCCGACCTGCTGAAGAAGCCCTAGGCGCCGTAGCGCACGGCTTGCCTGTATCCTGCGCGCGATGCGGGTCAACAAGTTCCTGGTCGAGTCCGGCCACTGCTCGCGGCGCGAGGCGGACGACCTGCTTAGCGCAGGCAAGGTCACCGTCAACGGCGCGCGCGCCGCGATCGGCGCGGTGATGGAAGCCGGCGACGAGGTGCGGGTCGCGGGCGCGCTGGTCGGCACCCGGCCGCGCCAGCACGTCTACCTGATGCTCAACAAGCCGCTCGGCGTCGAGTGCACCACCGACGGCGAGGTGCACGGCAACATCATCGACTTCGTCGACCATCCCGAGCGCGTGTTCCCGGTCGGCCGGCTCGACAAGGATTCCGAGGGCCTGATCCTGCTGACCAGCGACGGCGCGATCGTCAACGCGCTGCTGCGCCACGAGCACCAGCACGAGAAGGAGTACCTGGTCGAGGTCGACCGCCCGGTCACCACCGAGTTCCTGGCCAAGATGTCGCGCGGCATGCCGCTGCCGCGGCTGCGCGCCACCACCAAGCCCTGCCGCACCCGTCGCCTCGGCAAGCACGCCTTCGCCATCGTGCTGACCCAGGGCCTCAACCGCCAGATCCGCCGCATGTGCGCCGAGCTCGGCTACTCGGTCAAGCGCCTGACGCGGGTCCGGTTCATGAACCTCAAGCTCGGCCACCTCAAGGTCGGGCGCTGGCGCAACCTGACCCCCGGCGAGCTCGCCGGCCTGCTGCCCGAACGGTTCGGCACGGCGCGCGCCTCGACCGCCCCGCGCCTCCGGTAGACTGCGCCACCCCCGTCGGAGCCCGCCCATGTCCGCAGCCCAGAAGGCGCCCGCGTTCGGCACCCAGTTCGCGCCCCACATGCTGGTGCGCCACTTCCGCGAGGGCCGCTGGCAGGCGCCCGAGATCGTCGCCTACGGCGCGTTCGCGCTGACCCCGGCGACCGCGGTGTTCCACTACGCGCAGGAGATCTTCGAGGGCCTCAAGTGCTACCGCCAGCCCGACGGCTCGCTGGCGCTGTTCCGCCCCGACCGCAACTGCGCGCGCCTGAACTCCTCGGCGCGCCGGATGTGCATCCCCGAGCTCGACCCCGCCGCCACGCTCGCCGACCTGCACGCGTTCGTGCACCACGAGGCCGCGGTGGTGCCGGCGGCCCCCGCGACGCTCTACCTGCGGCCCTGCGTGTTCGGCAGCGACCCGGTCATCCGGGTCAAGCCTTCGGGCGAGTACACCTTCTTCCTGGTCGGCTGCATCGTCGGCGACTACTTCGCCAGCGACGACGCGCGCGGCGTGCGGCTGCGGACCGAGACCGAGTACACCCGCGCCGCGCCCGGCGGCACCGGGATGGCGAAGTGCGGCGGCAACTACGCCGCCTCGCTCGCCGCCCAGGGCCGCGCCACCGCCGAGGGCTTCGACCAGGTGGTGTGGCTCGACGCCCGCGAGCACCGCTTCATCGAGGAGATGGGCGGGATGAACATCGTGTTCGTGATCGACGGCGCGCTGGTCACGCCCTCGCTCGACCCCGGCACGATCCTGCCGGGCGTGACCCGCGAATCGCTGCTGGCGCTAGCCCGCCACCTCGGGCTGCGCACCGAGGAGCGGATGGTCGCGGCCGACGAGCTGGCGGCGGCGTGGCGCGCCGCGCGGCTCAGCGAGTGCTTCGCCTGCGGCACCGCCGCGGTCATCACCCCGATCCGCGAACTGGTCCACCGTGGCGAGGTCGTGTACCGCAACGACGGCACGGCGCCCGGCCCGCTCACCACCCGCCTCAAGCAGACCCTCACCGACCTGCAGTTCGGCCGCGCGCCCGACCCGTTCGGGTGGCGGGCGCCGGTCCGCTGAGCGCCGAGGCCTGGCGATGAACGCCGCGACGCCGGTCATCTACGAGGTCGCGCTCGAGCTCGACCCGCGGATCGTTGCCGAGTACGACACCTGGCTCGAGCAGCACATGCGCGAGGTGCTCGAGCAGGAGGGCTTCGAGGCCGGCAAGGTGTTCCGCCCCGACGACGCGGCCGACGACGGCTGGCAGCGGCGCACCGTCCAGTACCACGTCCGGAGCCGCGCCGACCTCGACCGCTACCTCGAGGACGTCGCGCCGGCGTTGCGCGCCAAGGGGATCGACCGCTTCGGCACCCGCTTCCGCGCCGCGCGCCGCATCCTGACGCCGGCCTCCGAGCTCGCGACGCCGAGCGCGCAGCGCGGCGCCGAGACCGTCACCGAGTGCCCGAACTGCGGCAGCACCAACCTCGAGCGCTTCTGCGCCAACTGCGGCCAGGACAACCGCGTCTCGGTGGTGGCGTTCGGCCGGATGCTGCACGATTTCTTCGGCGACCTGTTCAACTTCGACTCGCGGCTGTTCAACAGCCTGTGGCCGCTGCTGGCGCGCCCCGGCCTGCTCACCAAGGAGTACTTGGCCGGGCGCCGCGCGCGCTTCATCCCGCCGGTCCGCATGTACCTGTTCATGTCGCTGTTCTTCTTCGGCATGGTCGCGCTGGCCGTGTCGAGCGGCCAGCTCGACTTCGACGGCGCGGCCGAGAGCGAGGCCGCGGCGGAGCCGGCGGACGAGCGCGGCACCGAGCTCCTGCCGCCGACGCCCGCCGATCCCGAGGCCGAGCGCGGCACCAAGGTCGCGGACGGCGATGGCTTCGGCATCCGCATCCAGGACGAGGATTCAGACGTCCAGTTCACCGACGCCGACTCGGGCTGGCTCAAGGACGCGGAGGACCGCGCCACCCACAACGTGCGCAAGCTGCGCGAGGACCGCGAGTACCGTCGGCTGTTCATCGAGCGCGGCGTCGGCAACCTGCCGGTGATGATGTTCTTGCTGCTGCCGTTCGTCGCGCTGCTGCTCAAGCTGCTCTACCTGCGCTCGGGCCGCTACTACGTCGAGCATCTGATCTACTCGCTGCACCTCCACAGCCAGGTGTTCCTGGTGCTCGGCTCGCTGCTGGCCTGGATCCTGACGCTCGAGCTGTTCGACCGTCGCGCCTCGGTCCCGGGCTGGGGGGTGGCCGCGTTCTGGGGCTGGTTCTTCCTCTACCCGTGGTTCGCGATGCGCCGGGTCTACGGCCAGGGCCGCTTCAAGACCACGCTCAAGTTCCTGCTGCTCGGACTGTGCTACTTCGTGCTGTTGGTGTTCGGCGTGGTCGGCGCGGTGCTGCTGACCCTCTCGACCTGAAGGAGCGACCCATGCGTAAGCTGTGCATGTCGATGCTGTTGGTGTTGGTCCCGGTCGCGAGCGCGGCGCCGCCGCCGCCGACCCCGGGCGATGGCGAGTACCGCGCCCCCGAGCCCGAGGTCTACATCATCGAGCCGCGCGACGGCGCCACGGTCAGCAACCCGGTGCGGGTGGTGTTCGGCCTGCGCCACATGGGCGTCGCGCCGGCCGGCGTGAACCACCTCAACACCGGCCACCACCACCTGGTCATCGACCAGGAACTGCCGCGCCTCGACCAGCCGATCGCGGCCGGCTACCGCAACGTCCGGCACTTCAACGGCGGCCAGACCGAGACCCAGATCATCCTGCTGCCCGGGACCCACACCCTGCAGCTGCTGATCGGGGACTACGCTCACATGCCGCACATCCCGGCCATCGCCTCCGAGAAGATCACCGTCACGGTCAAACCCTGAACGGATCCGAGGGTTCGCGGGCCGCTACGGGTCCGTCGTAGAGTAGGGCCACGCCCCTGTCGGGCGGCCGCCGTCCGGGCCGCCCGACGCTCCCGCACAGAGTGGTCCAACGGTGGAATTCCCGCGCGCGTTCCGAGATTCGCCCAGCATCGTCGTCCTCCTCGGGCTCGAGGACGGGCGGCTGCTGGACGTGAACCCGCGCTTCGAGCAGATCACCGGCTTCACCCGCAGCGAAGCCCTCGGCCACACGCCGAAGGCGCTCGGCCTGTGGGCCGACCCGACCAGCCAGCGGGCGATCTTCGAGCGCTTGCGCGAGCGCAAGAGCATCAACAACGAGCCGTTCTGGTTCCGGACCAAGGCCGGCGAGCCGTTCGCCGGCCTGCTGACCGCCGAGCTGGTCCAATCGGAGGACCACGGCACGCTGGTCTTCGGCCTGATCCAGGACACCAAGACCTTCGACGAGCGCGAAGCCGCGGTCCGCCTCGCCGAGGAGCGCTACCGCGGCATCTTCGAGAACGCGATGGAGGGCATCTATCAGACCACGCCCGACGGGAGCTTCCTCGCCGCCAACCCGGCGCTCGCCACCATCCTCGGCTACCCCGACCCCAAGACCATGCTCGACCGGGTCCGCAACATCGGCGAACAGATCTTCGTCGACCCCGAGGACCGCCAGCGCATCAAGGCGCTGCTCGAGACCCAGGACCTGGTCAAGAACTTCGAGTTCCGGATCCGCCGCCCCGACGGCACCGAGCGCTGGCTGGCCGAGAACTCGCGCGCGGTGCGCGGTGCCGACGACGAGGTCATCTACTACGAGGGCACGTTGGTCGACGTCACGGCGCGCAAGGAGGCCGAGGTCGCGCTCTCGCATTCCGAGGAGCGCTACCGGGCGCTGGTCGAGAGCTCGCAGGACGGCGTGTTCATCACCCAGAGCGGCCGTTACAGCTACGTCAACCGCAGCTACGCCGAGATGCTCGGCTACGAGGTCACCGAGCTGACCGGCATCGAATGGATCCGGATCATCGCGCCCGAGGACCGCCAGATGATGGTCGACCTCTGGGACCGTCGCATGAAGGGCAAGTGGGAGAGCAACGCCTACGAGGTGCGCCTGCTCAAGAAGGACGGCGTGACGAGGGTGGTGGCGTCGGTGCGCGCCGGACCGATCACCTACGAGGGCGAACGCGCCTCGACCGGCACGGTCCGGGACATCACCAGCGAGCGGCGCCACCAGCTCGAGCTCAACGAGGCCCAGAGCAAGTACCGCGAGCTGTTCGAACGCTCGGTGCTCGGCATGTACCAGACCTCGCCCGACGGCCGCGTCATCGAGGCCAACCTGGCGATGGCCAAGATCTTCGGCTTCGAGAGCGTGGCGCAGCTCAAGGCCGAGGTCACGACGCTGCGCGACTTCTACGCCGACCCGAGCCAACGCGAGGTGCTGCTCGCCGACTTGCACCACACCGGCTCGGTCACCGGGCTCGAGTACCAGATCAAGCGCCGCGACGGGACCCTCGCCTGGGTCTCGCAGAACGCACGCGTGGTGCGCAACGCCGACGGCAGCATCTACTGCTACGAGGGCGTGCTGCAGGACATCACCGCCCGCAAGCTCGCCGAGGAGGCGCTCCAGAAGGGCGAGGAGAAGTACCGCGCGCTGGTCGAGAACGCGCAGGTCGGCGTGTTCATGAACCGCGACGGCCGCTACACCTACGTCAACCGCGCCTACGCCGAGATGATCGGCTATCAGGAGCACGAGCTGCTCGGCCGCACCTACCGCGAGGTGGTGGCGCCCGAGGACCTGTCGGCCGCCGACGAACGCCACCAGCGCCGCCTGCGCGGCGAGCACGTCACGAACAATTACGAGGTCCGGCTGCTGCACAAGGACGGCCAGACCCGCGTCATCACCATGATGAGCGCGGCGGTGGTCGAGCAGGACGGCGGCCCGGTGATCCTGGCGACCCTGCGCGACGTGACCGAGCAGAAGCGCATCGAGCGCCAGCTGCGCCACAACGCCACCCACGACCCGCTGACCGGCCTGCCCAACCGCTCGTTCTTCATCGAACGCCTGCAGCGCGCGATCGCCTACGCCCGCCGGCGTGGCGGCGACGCCCCCTACGCGGTGCTGTTCCTCGACCTCGACGGCTTCAAGGTCGTCAACGACTCGCTCGGTCACGCCTTCGGCGACCAGCTGCTGGTCGAGACCGCCAACCGCATCAAGAAGTGCCTGCGCCCCTGGGACACCATGTCGCGCCACGGCGGCGACGAGTTCACGGTCCTGGTCGACCACATGCGCGGGGTCGACGACGCGACCGACATCGCCGAGCGCATCCACAAGGAGCTGTCGCACCCGATTCAGCTCGGCGACCACGAGGTCTTCATCAACGCCTCGATCGGCATCGCGCTCGGCACCGACTACTACACGACCACCGACGAGGTGCTGCGCGACGCCGACACCGCGATGTACCAGTCGAAGAACGTCGGCAAGGCGGGCTTCGCGATCTTCGACACCCGGATGCACGACTACGCCAAGCAACGGCTGCGCCTCGAGACCGAGCTGCGGCAGGGCCTGGAGCGCGGCGAGTTCGTGGCCTTCTACCAGCCGATCGTCGACCTCGGCAGCCGCAAGCTGATCGGCTTCGAAGCGCTGCTGCGCTGGAACCACCCGACCCGCGGCCTGCTCCGCCCCGGCGACTTCCTCAAGGTCGCCGAGGAGACCGGCCTGATCGTGCCGATGGGCTGGTGGATGATGGACGAGGCCTCGCGCCAGCTCGCGCAGTGGCAGCGCACCAACAGCAAGGCGCGCGGGCTATCGGTCGCGGTCAACATCGCCGACAGTCAGTTCGGGCACCAGGAGCTGACCCAGCGCGTGGTCGGCGCGCTCGAGAAGTCGGGGCTGCCGCCGACCTGCCTGCACCTCGAGATCACCGAGAGCGTGTTCACCGAGAACCCGCGGACCGCGGTCGAACGGCTCCACCAGCTCAAGGCGCTCGGCATCCACCTGCACATGGACGACTTCGGGACCGGCTACTCGTCGCTGTCGTACCTGAGCCACTTCCCGCTCGACACGCTCAAGGTCGACCGCTCGTTCGTGATGGACATCACCGAGAACAAGAGCCACCACTCGATTGCCAAGACCATCATCCAGCTCTCCAAGGACCTCGGCCTGACCGCGATCGCCGAGGGCATCGAGACCGCCGAGCAGGCCAAGGCCCTCAAGAAGCTCGGCTGCCCCTACGCCCAGGGGCACTTCTTCGCCGGACCGCTCGCGCCGGAAGCCGCCGAGCGGCTGCTCGACCAGCGGACGATCCAGGCAGGTTAAGCCGAAAGCAGAAGGACGAGAGGCGCAAGCTCGGGAGGCGGCGCACGGGCCTCTAGCTTTCGCCTTCGGCCTTTCTAGAACTTATCTCAAAACTCTTGCAGCGCGCGTGAGCACTTCTATACTCGCGACGTGATCAAGTTGAGCGACGAGCAGTGGGAACGGATCCGGGGGCATTTCCCGGAAGA
>Ga0247727_10015215_pt1 | contig 12657 bp, 8 predicted proteins | sample WisWelCaveWW1625_FD_202498 | JGI IMG/M metagenome (GOLD analysis project Ga0247727, IMG submission 202498) | Biofilm microbial communities from Wishing Well Cave, Virginia, United States - WW16-25 | ecosystem: Environmental > Aquatic > Deep subsurface > Groundwater > Cave microbial mat | place... | reverse complement strand
CCTCTTTACGCACCAACACGAAGCCGACGCCCAACGCATACGCCAGCGCCGACCCAAAAATGAACCCGCGCGACTCAATGGAGACCACACAATCGACCTTGCCCCGAGTCATCCCCTTAAACCGGTCGATGCAGGCCCGAAATACCTCCCCATCCGCCAAAAGCGGCGTGATATCCCGAAAAAGTATTCCCTTCTTCGGAAAATCTGGAATGTTCCGAATGACCTGTTTGATCCGCTCTTCAGAGTACATAGTGTCAGCCTGAACTTTACTCGATTCAATGGACGCTCGATTTTACCTTGTTTTGTATCATGATTGCACTATTTTTGAAGCGTCCATTATTTCCTTCGCTCCGCGCGCCGCTTCGTTCAACTGTTTTCTGATCTCGACCAGGCTCCTGAAATTGGCTTTTAGCTCGGCCTCATCAAAAGATTCCGCCCACACGTCAAACTCTGAGCCTGCGCCGCTAACACCCGTTGTCTCCCTTGCTTAATAGACGACGAGGGTCGGCATTTTCGTTCAAAATAATATCGTAATTTTGTCTATCGGCTAACGGGGGACTTCAGTTTAGTAGAATTTTCTAGCTAGGGATGGTCCGGTGAAAAATTCGAGTTAGGCTAGTCGTTCGGAGATGTAGCCCTGGTGACCAACAACAAAATCAGCTTCTGACCCGGCGCTCTTCTTCTTCGTCTGGGGAACCTCGATCTTCCGCACAGACCCGAGGATTTCCGCATACCCATAGATCGCCTGGGCAGCATCATTCTGGCCGAGACGCAAGACTTTCTTGATATCCATTTTTTTAACCTTATTTCCGAAGTCAAGCATATAGCTCTTATCAATTCCGTGATTCAAGTGAACAAGTACTTTCATGCTCCAGTACCCCCTTCTCTTCTGCTCTCATTTTTTTGGTCTGCCGAAAGTGTGGCACGAGAGCCTTTGTTTATCAAGAGCGTAACTCATAATATTTCAACTTGTTATGACATATTTAAAAAGATTAATAAAGCACGTAGTCGAAGCTCAAACAAAATTGCTAGGATAGGATAAAAAAGATATGGCGGTGATTTTGAGAAGGTTAATGACATCACCCCTTATTCTTATTCTAGTCTGTCAGGGAAAGGTCACCTTCGGACTTAACGGCTGCTCGGTGCGGTAGGAAAATTCACTTCCTAAAAAACCTGTCCGGCTGCAAATTTTCATCATTCAACTCTATTTCCTTTTGGGCGTCTGAAAATATCGTTTCCGGAGAGACAACTATCGACTTGTCCCTCTCAAATTCATCGAACACTTCCCTAGTTACATCTTTGCCCTCGATCTTCTGTCCCATTCCTGCAACAGCATCATAGCCGTTCTGTTTTGCGAAACCGGCCGCTATTCGTTTGAGCTCATCGTTCACTAATTTGGCGTAACGCAACCTTGACACGACCTGCGTTGCTTCGTGTGTTACAACAAATTTTATGAATTCATTTTTGATCTCGGTGTCTTTATCATTACGCTTCATCCTGTCTTCCATATCGTTCTTCGTTTTGCCATATTTCTCGTACCAAGTATTCATGTAGTCTCTGAATTTTTTTAACTGACTGCATTCGTTTTGGATCTTTCCGTAATCCACCAGTGCAACATTTTTTGGCGCGGGGTTCTGCTGATAAATAAAATCGTTCTTGCTGAGCCGTTTCTTTGAATCAAAATAATATACATTAACCGGAAAAAAATCCTGAATATTCATTCCCTGGTAACCCAGCAAGTAGCGTTTAATATAGTCAATATCGGTCTTTGGGACCAATTTTCCGATTTTAATTTTTATTCTATCAGAATCCCAGTGACCTTTCTGAATAGCGGCCTCATATTCAACCTTTGCCTCGTCATTGCGAAGATTCAACATTAGCGCGTCCCCATATTGCTCTCTAGCAAGCGCGTCATCTGGAAATAGATTCACAACTTTGGAAAAATATTCCAGACATTTCTCCCTTTCATCAAGAATCATCGCCATCAAACCGGCCGCCCGGTTTACAGCCACATTATTGGGATACTTTTCGGCGCACTGCTCGTATACTTCAAGTGCATTTCGCCGGTTTGGCCTTAAAAGATTTTCTTGTGCCTTGGCCGCCGAGCATTCGGACGCAATTTTTGTCATTTCGTTTTCATTATTAGGAGAGGGCTTATCTTCTTGCGCGAAATAAGTATCCTTTGCTTTTAGAATGTTCAGGTCGCCAGCTCTCGCAACAACAGGGAGTTTAATTTCTCCGAAATAAACAAAGTCCTTTTTATCACTTTACTTTAATATGTGGTGTCAGTCCTTGACTTTTGACATTATATTTTCAAGCGTGTCAATGGACTGCTTCAGTTGCTTATCTTTCATGATTTTACTCTGCAACCTTCGCACAGACTGACACACCGCCGAATGTGATATTTGAAAGATCTCCCCTATTTCTCTTTGGGTCGCTCGGGCGTATTTGGCCAGGACGTAAATCTGATGGCTTTGAGGGTAATCCTTGCACAACCTAGCCGCGTCAGACAGGGGCTTTTGGAAGATCCTGTTTTTGCCCTGGAAATCTCCTGGCTGCTTTTTTGAAATCCTTGACTTCATCTTAGCCAGAAAATCTTCGCTGCCAAGGATGGTACCTCCCAGCGCGTCCCTGAAGATATCTTGTCGATCCGATAAACCCTCCATCACAAACCTTCGGTAGCTGCTGGACGACTCGAATGACGCGAGGGTAAAATCCTTATGAAGAAAATCCGGAGCTTTCCCGCCCAAATAGTAGCGCATACTTGAGTAGACGTGGTCCTCGGGGTATTTGGCGAGCTTTGCCTTAACGGGATTTAAATGGATATACCGGCTTACCTGTAAAAAGTAAGCATCTTTGTCGATTAGATGTGCTTTGTAGCGTCCCTGGAAAAGATGCCCTACCCTTTTATGCTTGCGGTTAAACCGTACCGTGTAAAGCCCAAGAAGACGCTTCATGACGTACGAGAGATTTGCATCTTGCGTTTCAACGAGAATGTGGAAATGATTGGGCATCAGAGAATAGGCGTGGACCAGCACATTGAAGGTCAGGGCGCAATCCCGGAGCATATCAAGAAACAGCTCGTAATCAGCATGGGACCGGAAGATAGCTTTGCGTTCGTTGCCACGCGAGAACACGTGGTATACGGCACCCTGGAATTCAAGTCTCAACGGATGGCCCATGCGCACAGACTAGCAGCAAAATATGTCAATTGTCAAGAACTGACACCTATCCATGCACGGCCTTTGTAGGAGGGGTCAAGTGTTGCGAGATTGGCGAGCTTCATGGCAACCCCATTAGGGTTGCGAAATTTTTCATTCCCGCTAGGAACTCGGTTGGTAGGTAGCTGACTAAGAATCTGACTTAAGCGTATTACCTCTGGGTGTGAATCGTCGGGGAGCTTTCCAAGTCTAAAGTATAAATTCAGAGCTAAGAGCGTTTCTTCTCGAGACCATGGTGGATTACGATTTATACCTTCTGCTGGCATTCAATCTCCAACGCTATTTTAGAATACCTATTTTTCGCAATTCTTCCTCACTTCTTTTCCGAACCTGGGCTCTTTCCGATGAAAATTTTTCCCGCTCCTTAATAATTTTAGAAGCATGATTGCGGGAATATTTCTTCTTGTATAAAAACGTCATCAATGGCTTCTCTTCTCTTGCAAGAATTCTTATACCGCAAATTGTTTTTTCAACGCGAGATTCTAACCCCGTCAATGTCTTTTCTAGATCAGTCAGCTGATGAACCATCGTATCCATATTCATTTTTAATAGCGAAGGGTCTGTTAATACTTTGTTGAAAATGGCTGTTTTTAAATCCTCGAACATTAATTGGACGGATTCAAAGGCTTGATCATGACGATCAAAATCGATTATTAAAGACACATACTCATTGATTAAATCCACGTTTCTAAAATCTTGAAGTACTGAGTGGTCAACTTTGAATTTAATAAAATTTAATATATGAAACCCTTGCTTCGAAAAAGCCTCTTTCGCTCCCTGCAAAATTGATAAATTGTCGTTAATTACATTTATATAAATATTCAAGGTGTATTCCGTTCGGACTAAGGCAACATAGTGCTTCTTTATTCTTGCACGGTACTGACTAAGCCACTGACCCAACACCGTGAATGTAAACGCGGCGGCAGCTCCGGTAAATGCTGACAAACCTTGATCGATATAGGTCGTTTCTCTGAAAAGAAGAAGCTTAAACAATACGAAAATTGTTACGAATACCGCTGAGCCGAATACAATGCCGACACCTATTATTTTAAAAAAAGTTTTCATGAGAGACCGTCTGTGGCGGTTGAGTCAGTAAATATAAGACCCTTAGTGTCTGGGAAGTAAAACTGAATCGTATTTGAACTAGTCATGCGCCCCACAATGGCTGTGGTGCCCTCGAGGATTTTTAATTTATGCTTATATGCCGCACAGTTGCCAGAAAGCTCTAAAGTCCTCTTGGCATCCGCACTCTGTAAAAAACCATAAATTCGTCGCAAAATGCCCTGTGGGGTTTTCCTTCGTTTCTGTAAACCTAACAACTCCCGTTGTCTCTTCAGCAAATACCACCGTGGTCCAATCGCGGCCACGGCTATTTAAAAAAGAAGTTAAGGAAGAGGGGGCATCCTTTGGGGGACCGCTAATCCTAAAAATGTTTGCCGTGTCTACAGAGACTTCAGGATTGTAGACCTTGAAATGCCAGGCTGACCCACTTTGATAAGCTTCCATAGAATTGCTCTCGATTTTGCTTACAGCCGTTATTTTGCTCCCAAAAACAAAAAACCGCCAGCATTTAACCGCTGACGGCTTCTTGCGTTATATGGTAGCGGGGGTTGGATTTGAACCAACGACCTTCGGGTTATGAGAAGGACGGGCGCCCCGCTCCCCATTCATGGGCATCCTGGCGTGTGGAATTGTGATGAAACAACAACGCTGCGAGCCGATTGACGGGCCGGGATTTTCTGCTTAGGGCCGCCTCCTGCGCCTCTTGAATGTGCACATCGGTATGCCGCACAAATAACAGCAGATCCCTTGGCATGGATTCATTGCAGGTCGGGCAGGTGTAGGTGGTCATGAGGGCTGTGCCTGAGCGTTCTGTGCGGCTTGGGATTTGGCGGTAAGGAGACGGGATTTAACGTCATTGGCGTTTTGAATACCTTGCTCACTTAAATACCCACGGACAATCATGTCATCGAGCAGTTTAATTCCATCGTCAAAACGCTCAAGTTTTTCATAGGTTCTAGCGAGTTTCAATCCACTGAGGGACTTGCTTCCATATGTAGTGCTGTATGCTTGCCGAAACTCCTCGGCCGCTTTTTCATAATTTTGTGTTTTGAAATACTCATTGCCAAGTTCAATGTGGTCCCATGACTGATTAATATCGCCAGTAACTGCTTGCGGCGCAAAATTTGGCTGTCTACCGTTTTGGATGACCGTGTATTCTTTTTTAGAAATTACGAGAGTCTTCCCCAGCCAAATGAGGCCAATAGCAATGACTAACAAAACTATCGATAAGAATAATTTTTTGGATACACCCATATCAATAGACATAATCAAGTTGATAGATTAACAGCTTTGGATCAACTACCCATACACCTGAGGAATTCTTTGAAACCCCGGGGGTAGTTTGCAAGAATTCCAGAAGATCTCCGGCATTAGAATCCTCTGCTTTGGCAGCTCGATATAAATCCTGCATAAACACGCTTGTTTTAAAGTTTATCTCTCTTTCCAATCGCTTATTAGCATCGGGATTCACCGTCCATCTTGGGTCTGTGGCTGAATAAGAAAAATCATTATGCTTCGCGCCTAAAATCTTGATGTTGATATTCGGGTCTAGATTAGCTCCCTTGAAATCCACGTTATCGAATGACCATACGGGCGGCGCAGCATCAAATCGCGTGCCCCATACGTTGATTATCCGTTTGAGGTTGGGATTGTCAATGTAATCGTTGCGTGAGAGCCAATATGGGCCCTCGTAATTAATAATGGTATGGATATCGAATTTGGAGCCATCTGCCTTAGCCCTCTGTATTGCTTTCATGAAAGGCTGGAATGCGCCAGAGTGAGTAAAAACAATTCCGTCGATTATCCCTTTTGCGCTATCAAACGCGACCAAATCAGCGTAAACTTCATCGACAAGATTGTTCTTTAATCCCCCGTACCACTGGTCGTGAGTCTCCTTCATCCACTTTAGTGGATTTTGCAGGGCTTCTGGAAGGGTATTGATATTCACAACACCCGCCAAGATGTCCGCAAAAAGCAATGGATCTTTCCCTAATCTTGCCACCAGCTCATGCGCAAGGTCTAAAGGCGTGCTGGGCTGATTACTATAAGTAACAAAATCTGAAAACCAGTCAAATAAATTCCCAAGAAAACTTGTCGTTTCATACAGCGCAACGAACAGTCTTCTGAGGGGGTCTACAATTCCTCTTGTCACAAGTTCGTTTGAAAATGGCGGCATTAGACCATCAGTGGTCCCCTCGGAAACGATCATGTTGTTGAAACCATTTCCAAAAATATACGCTGTTCGTATTTTCTTCGTTAACTCCTGCGACCCCTGCTGCCCCCCTGTTGATTTCGATACAACTCCGTTCGTGACAGACAGCTCAAGCCCGAGAGTCAACATCTTTACGATTCCATTGAGGACCTTGTTCGTCGCATCTTTCGTTGTGCCGGGGTTCAGGACAATATCGGGAGATGACGCATCGATATAAATCTCCTGGACTGCGCCGTCAAGGATTTTGAATCTGGCCTGGCCTCCGGTATCTGTCGTATATTTTATTTGTCCATTGGAAATGTAGTCGGGGTTTACTCTATAATCGATTGCTATGGAACCATCGACTTTTAAGACCACGACGCCTTCAAACTTCCCCTCTTCTACGACTCCATTGGACACCCGTTTGACCGGGTTTCCGGTGGCTCTGTCATAGACAATATAGTTTGTGAGACTTGAGTTGATCTGGTATCCAGCCTTACTCTGGCCCGTAAAATAGTCCTGATAAGTGACGGACACGGCACCAGTCGGCAGTGGCATTTCGGTTGTGGTAGCTGGAGGTGGTGTCTGGCCTGAACCCGTAAGGTAAGATTGAGTAAGGTAGTAAGCGCTGGCGGCTGAGGCGGCCATTAGGTAGACGTTATTTTTAAGAAACCCGAACACACTGTCCCACCATGCTCTTTCGACCGTACCCGGTCCGGCGATAGCAATATTTTTGCCCAATAGTTCACTTCGATATTGCGTCGTATTTACTGAAATGCCGTCATTGGCGGAGGTCGCCACCTGTCCAGTCCATTTGGTAGTAGAAAGTGCGCTGGCAAGATTAGTCGCAATTGGAGCAGCAATCGCGGTGGATATTAATGGGTTTAGACCTAAACTATTGCCGAGTTTCTCAAGACTATATTGTGTCAACGAAGTTTTAAGTTCATTCTTTACCAGGGAGAATGCTTGATCCAGAGTGGTTATCGGGTTCTGAATGGCGACTCCCTGAATAACCGCCAGTGAGTTACCCAGAATTCGCGAGAAAATTGGGTCAAGCCCTATCTGCATACCGAAATTACCGAATTGACCAATGGTAACGGCTTGTTGAACACTTGCTCTGATCATATCGGCCCGTGATACCAACTGCCCCGATTGATTTTGTGTTTGAGGAGCAATGCCGCCCATGATGGCTCCTGAGGCCATGCTTCCGAGAAAGCTCGAAATCTGCGGATTGATTCCGATTATTTCAAAGCCTTTCGTCGTGGCAATTGTCAGGCCCTGCGATACGGCAAATTGAGCGACCTTGGTTGCAAGCTGTGAGCCAACGCCAAACCCCTTTATGAATCCTCCCAATGCGTTCGAGAGATTGCCCACAAGCCCTGTCACGGCATTGTAAACACCGCCGATGATGCTGCCTGCGGCTTGGAATATCTGTCCAATCGGCCCCATGGCTTTAATTACGCCATCAAAGGCCGTCTGGAAGAAGCTGCCGAGATTTCCTAGGCCCAAGGTAACAATGGATGAGATTGCAGAGATAAAATCTCCCTCAATCGCGGAGACGGCGGCTGAGATAGCGGTAAGCGCGATCCCGATTCCATTGAGTCCGGGTATCCAGGTTAAAACGGACCCAATAAGGCCCAAGAGACTGCCCCAGAATGCCCCACGAATGTTCTTTGTTTCCGTGGCTGAGAGGACCTTAGCAGTCGATTGCCCAGCCGTGACACGGGCTTGGACGACGTTGTAGTCGGCCTGATTCATCGTCACATTGCCCTGCCAGACCTTTAGGAAGCCTACTTTTGAGACGGTTAGCGACTCATTCTGCTTATCCTTGCCGATGCCCGGGTCGATATAAGTTATGGTGGTGTCTGTGATTCCTGTGATTACAACAAAGTGGTTGCCATTGATATGCGCGATGATCCGCGCCGTTGGATTTGCTTGGTAGATCGCCAGTAGGTCATCCCAACTCAAATTCGCCCCATTTAAAGCCAATCCATAGCCCTGGGCAACTTTGTTGAGGGAGAAGACCGAGATGACCAGATCCCCGTCGTCCAGGGGGCTTATAACACCCGTCAGGACGTCTATTAGGATGGCTTTTTGGGCGAGGTCGGTCCTTGTATAAGTTATCCCCTTTTGGTCAAGCAGAGATTCCAGAGCCAGGAAGGCCGATTGCCCGAAGTGCAGAGTACGGGAATCAAGCCAGGCGAGGATCTTAGCGGCGTCGGATGAGGAAAGGGCGATCAGGTCGTCCTGCACGGTCAGACCGAGCGTGGCTCCATATGCCGCTTTCTGTGCGTCGGTCATCGCGAGGTAGCCCTCGACCAGGGTGCGGACATTTTGTTTGATGGTCAACACGTAGGCCTGGCGTTCGGCGACCTCCGGAAGCGACACAAAATACGCGGAGAGGGCCGCGGTCAGAGTCTGGCCCGAGGCGGTCCGGACCTCAGTGATACCTGCCTCGGACGCTGGAAATTTTGAATCGATGGGATCGACGAAAACATTTCCGGTCAGCGTAAACGCACGGGTAGTGTTTACGTTGTCGGCGACGCCGGTCGTCGAAGACGAAGAATTCTTCAGGAGAAATTTTGTATTGACGTCGACCACGGCCGGAGCGGCGGCGGGAGCAAAATCGGTGTTATAACGGGAAACACCGTTCGTGACCCGAATATCCTCAAGCCTGCCCTTCAAGAAATCCCCATTCCAAACGTTGGCTCCCATCTGGAACCGCCCCGGGTAGTCCGACGGTCTGATGGTCGAGCTTCTTGAAGCGACTTGGATCCCGTCAATAAACAGCTTATAAGTATCGCCGTTCTCGGAGATGGCAATGTGATGCCACTGATCCGCCTTGATGCTGTTGGCACCCGAACCCAAAATGACCTGCCAGCTATATCCGACCGACACGGTGAAGGTGAGGTCACCGCCCGGCTCGACCAAGAGCCAGACATAATTTCCGATCGTGTCGCCCTGTGTAAAAATACTCTGACGCGTGCTCACATCATCCAGCTTGATCCAGCCGTCCACCGTCCAGGCGCCGCCCGAAAAATTGAAATCCGCGCTATCAGCGGTCGAGAGATAATCATAGGACCCATCAAACGTGACCGAAGCGCCGAACGGCGTAAAGCCAGAGTTGTAATCGATCTGGCTGATCCAGCTGTCATACTCCGCCGTCGAGGGATCGCGGCCCAAGATACGCCGATAATAGTCGTAAACGACTGGCGAAACTTCCTGGCGCAGGATCTCGCGCTTAAGTTGGACTTCCTGAGCGGCCAGGGCCGTGAAAGCCGTTTGCGAGTCAGCCTCTATCTGGTCCGACAGGGTCTTGACCTGGGCATCGAGCCCGGCATAAGCATCAGCCTCATTGGCACGCACTTGCTGGATCGCGGATCCGACCTGGTCCATCTGTCCGCCGATCTGATTCAGCACGTCTCCCCTGGCGGATTTGGCGGCTTTTCCCTTGGCGGAGGTACCCGCGACCTGATTGAACTGATCTTGAAGCTGGTTGTATTGGGCCGTGAGCGAATCCACAGCGGACTGGACTTGTGAAGCAATGGATTGGTAAGCGAGATTTTTCTGGATGGCGAGATTGCGAAGGGTGGCGGCGCGGCTTTCTTCGATCCTTTGACCGGCATTTGCGATCTCATCCGGCAATTTGTCACGCGCGTTCTTAAGATACACACGGGTCGGATTTCCCGACGCGTCATAAAAATACTCGATGAGCTTCTCGCCTGTCTCGCTCATCACGGCGGTGGGCTTGCCGTTATCGAAAAGAGTCGTCGTGCCGTCCAGCTTCGTTTGGGTCTCGAGCGTGCCGTCGTTAGAAAATTCCTGCGCAATGACCTCGCTGATCTCTCCGAAAACAAGACGCATCGGATCGAAGTCGGCATTTTTATAGGGAAGTAAGGCAAGTTTTTGGATCGTACCTGTAAGGTCCGCCTGTACCGCAGCGTAATCGGGATCCGTCTGCGTGATACTACCGGCCGCGTCGAACACGAGGGTCCCCCGGTAACCTGAGACGGTGTAACCCGTCGTCTGCCCGCCCGCGTTCGTGTTTTTAACGAAAGAAAGGTTGGTCAAGTCGGCCAGCGTGTATTGAATTTCATAGATCCAAGCGCCCGCGGTGGCGCCGCCATGGTCAGAGCCTTCGCCGTAGCCGTAGGCAAACGCACGGACGGCCGTCACGCCGTCCAAAGCGGTCGTTTTGGTCATTTGTCCTGTGTCGCCCATCCCTGACACTGTTCCGGCGACGGACCGCCAAATGCCATCGGCCAGTTGGTATTCGATATCCGCGTAACCGCTGGCGCGGTTGTTGTTAGAATAATCACCCCAGCCCGAACCGGAGGTAGCCATCCGGTAGCGAAGCTGCGTGATCGACTGCGGCTGGGTAAACGCGTGCGTCGAGTAGATGCTGACAGAAACGCTCCCTTGGGTGCGGTCAAAACTTTGGCTTGCCGAAGCGGATTGAGCAGTCGTGAAATCGCCGTCGAAACTGCTGGGGCCATTCGACCCGCTTTGGTAGGTGTGCGTCGCGTTTTGAGCCACCTCGTCGGGATCCAGAACGCCCGCAAGTTTCAGGCCCGCGACTAAACCCGCGCCGTCATATTTGAAGCGGGCCGAGCCATTTTGGACCCAGGTCGCCAGAACATTTCCGCTCCCATCCAGATCGTACGTAAAGAGGAGGTCTTTTCCCAAAGCATCGGTGACTTTGCTGATCCTTCCATTCTGGAAAACAACTCGCACGCCGACCATATCTTGCGCGCTAGAGAATAGACGCATTTCCGATACTGAGCCGTCGCCGGCCTGGACAAAACTCTTAAGGATCCGCCCATCCGAAAGATCTATCTCGCTGATCTTTCCTCCGGAATACTTCGCGAGCGATCCATCCGACAGCCGCCGCTCAACAAGCGTTTCAGTCGTGATCTCTCTTGGACTGGAGACGACGGACCCCGCCGAAACCTGCGTAAGCTTTAACGCTCGAAATTCAAAGTTGGCGTCGGTTCCGCCTGCCCCACTGGCATCATTGAGCCACTTGAGTCGAATCGAGTGTGATCCGGATGAAAGATCTTGAAGAAGGATTGAGACTGGCTGCCACTGGTTCTTCAGGGCGGGAACGATCGTAACGCCTTTACTTACGCCATCGACGAACATTTCGATCTGGAACCCAGGGTAGTCCGGAGGAGGGCCGTCAGAATCAAGATTGGTCGCCTCAAACTCGAACTTCAGGTCTCCGGCTGAAGAAAGGGTCGCCGAATAATCCACATACTGGCCTCCCCAATAAGTGTAAAGAACAGGAACGCCCGAGACCGTACCCGTCATCCAGGCCGGCAGGCCGTCCCAGCTCTTGACACTCCGAGCCGTCGTATCGTAGAGAGTTACAGGTAAAACGGTTTCCACATCAGGACCCTGGACCTGAGTCGTGACCATATCGTAAGAATAGGCAAATTTACTGCCGTCGCGTTCAAGGAAAAGCAGTTTGTTGTTGGTATCGTACGTACGCACGACGCCGCTCTCATCGCTCACGATCACGTTGTTCGCGCTGTACGTGTAATCGTATGTATGGAGCACGCGGCCGAGGCGCGAGACCTCAACCCCCGCGACCTTCCCCTGACCGTCATAGTCGTAAGTCGAAAGCACGCTCGTGGCATTATCCAACGATGTGACAAGGTTTGAGCCTTCGTAACGCTTTTGCGTGTTCTCCTCAAGGTCCTGCACTTCCGTGAACTCGTTTCCCGCCGCGTCGAACGAGTAGGAATAATTGAAGGTCACGACACCGTTCTTTTTTATCTCGCGCATCTTCCCATATTGATAAGTGATGTTGAGCGTGTTGGGATTCGACGCGTCGGGGCTGATCACCGCGCTCAATGGTTGGCCATTCGCGTCATAATTCGTAACGACATTCCCCTGGGTCACGGTGTACGACAGGACGTTTCCCGCCGCGTCTTTTTGATAGCTGAAAACCTTTGGCGCGTCATTGGGTGTATCAATGCTCGCAAGGTCCGTGTTCAGGTAGTTCAGGATCTCCTGGTTCTGGCGCGTCACTTTTTTCAAGTTGAAACTCAGATCGTATTCCATTTTGACCGGCGTCAAGGCATCCGGCACAACCGCCCCTTGCAGGAGGACCGCCTCTACCGCTGTTGGGGTGTACGTGAAATTGTAGGTCAATTTTTCAGGAGTAATGAGCTGGCTGGG
>Ga0247727_10015214_pt1 | contig 12657 bp, 11 predicted proteins | sample WisWelCaveWW1625_FD_202498 | JGI IMG/M metagenome (GOLD analysis project Ga0247727, IMG submission 202498) | Biofilm microbial communities from Wishing Well Cave, Virginia, United States - WW16-25 | ecosystem: Environmental > Aquatic > Deep subsurface > Groundwater > Cave microbial mat | place... | reverse complement strand
TGCCAACAAATTGTTCCCAAACATGGATGCCCTGATGGTCTCCGTAGAAAAGGCATTGCTTCAACAAAATGACTTTCACTCGCCTTCTCGTTTTATGTTGTTAAAGAACTTTTCGTAAACTACTTAAGACTTACACGAAATAAAGTAATTTGTGGACGAGTAAAAGCTTTAAGTTTGAATTAATATGACCGAGAGCATAATTGTTGCATGCTTAGACGGTCTAAATATGGATTAGGCTAAGTTGGCCCGGGTTCAAGTCTAATCCTGGGAGATTCTAGATGCGGCGAGTCTTGATTACTGGAGCAGGTCGAGGACTTGGGTTAGAATTTGTCAATCAATATTTAAAACGTGGAGACATTGTTTTTGCTGGCGTTCGAAATCCAGAAAAATCCCAAGCACTTCAACAACTTCAAGCAATATATTCTGGTCAACTGTCTATGGTTGTTTTGGATGTAGCAGATCCAAATTCTATCGACGCATCATATAATATAATACGCGGGCAAACTTTGCGACTTGACCTGCTTATAAATTGCGCTGGGATAAATTCGACAAGCCTAAGTACGAGTAAGTTCGGAAATGCTCAAGTGCTAGGTCAACTTGACACAGATCAAATGCTCTTTATGTTTCGCGTCAACTCAATTGCCCCAATCTTGGTTTCTCAACGGTATCTCGAACTTTTGCAAGCAGGTGGAACACCTCGCATCGTGAGCCTTTCATCAACACGAGGTTCTCTCACTCTTAGGACAAGTGGAGGTAACTATGGTTACGTTGCTAGCAAAGCCGCATTAAACATGCTGATGCGTAACCTCGCATTCGATGTTCTCCCGCTTGGAATTGTGGCCGTAGTTGTCGATCCGGGATGGGTCAAGACCGATATGGGAGGCTTTAATGCTCCATTAACTCCAGAAGAGTCTGTGCAGGGGCTCGTAAGAGTGATAGATGACATTACCGAACAAGATGCCGGACATTTTTTGACCTGGCGTGGCTTGGAACACCCATGGTAGTGACCATTAAGAATTCTACTAAGTTAGGAGTTACGCAGTTGCAGAAAGGATATAAGTAGGATTTTTCAAATAAGCACGGATAGCTTGTCGGATAATAACTTGTTTGGCTTCAAACCAGGAGATGTTGGTTTTCAAACGATAGGTTCCCAGACGAACAAAGGCTCGGATGGCTAAAGCGATATGATTTTTCTGAGCATTGAGTAAGCGAAACTGACCACGTTCAATGCCAGTATGTTGTTTCAAGCCACGATGATAGACTTCAATCTGCCAAGCATCCAAAGCGTGGAAAGCACATTGTTCCAAGGTCATATCCAGTTTGCTGGTTGCCCAGTATTCAAATGAGCCGTCTTTGGCTACAGTCTTGAACACCTTCACCCAGCCGTACCCTTCCAGGTGCATTTTTTGTCCGTGCGCTGGAATAAGCCAATCAGACACTTGGCGATTCCCTGACTTATCCAAGCTGACCAGTCGATTCTTCCTGAGTTGTGTCAACCAATGCCATCCAAAATCGCGAACCAGTTTCAAGTTCTCCAAACTACTGTACCAACTGTCAAAGGCGACTAATTCCGGCGTAAAGCCACGTTCTTGAGCTGCGGTCAACATCTTCTGAAAGTGATCGTTTTTGGTCAAACCATCCTGGCTATAGTTGTAGAAACGAAAATCGCAAGGCACGTGGGCTTGGCCGTCTGTCCACAATAACGAAATGAGATTGATGCCCATCACCACCGCATGGTGTTTGCCCGACCACTGACTGCTAACCATCGCCATTTTTTCGGCATAGGGTTTATCTAAAGTGGTATCGTCAATGACCAGAACGCCCTTTGCCTTTATGACAAGTTGTTCGATCTCTTGCCAGAGCGCTTGACTATCTGGTGGAATACGTTGGAGCAGACGCGTATAGGCGTCATGCGCAGGTCACGCATCTTCACCAGAAACAACTTTCGAGGCTTCCACTGTGCTAAACACACGTTGAGCCGCTAACAAGAACTGGATGTAATCATATTCGTCTACTTTTGGAGGATTCACCCTCTCAGTTTAATCACTCTTTTCTAACTGCGTAAGTCTTATAAGTAAATAAAACCCACAAATAATGAACATATTGTAAGCCATGAATTAGCGTTTCAATTGTTGCTATAGTTATGAGTTGGGATAGGCCTCCAGTTCCAAGCCACATACGCATTTGCAAATCTGAATCACGATTATTTCTCTAAGAACTGTCGTACAATTTTCCCTGTCTTGTCATAAAGAATCTGCAAGCTAATCCCACTATTATCTAATATAAAACTATCGGACAAACCAAAACCAAGAGAAGGTAGCCTCTCTTGCCTTTCAGGAGTAAAAAAGGTCGTAATGAAACTCTCAGGGACAAAAGTGTTAAACTGATCAGGGCTTTGTAAATGTCGTTGTCTATTACGATATAGACATTCCTGCAAGGTAGATACAACCTTGATGAGCAACGAGTATTTTAAATTGGCAGCGCTGTAATAGGAAAATGCCACTTCCCACTCTGTGGTTGCAATTTCTATGATAATGTAATTGTTATCTTTGTTCTGAGTGACGCGACTTGCCAATCGTTGATATATTTCGTTACGCACCTCGTCGCCAATAACAACGACACCGTTAACGACTTGATGGCGAGTTTCCAATGCATCCTCGTCACAGATGTTCTTGAGGACCTCCCCATCAGAAATATAAGATGTCTTTGCCCCAGCGCTGATAAGGATACGAAGAACTTCATTACATATACTTGTCTTACCCGAAGCCGGTGGTCCAACAACAAATATTAGTTGCGACAAGCCTTTTTCTCTCATTTGATAACCTTTTCCTTTGATAAGAAACGCCAAACGCTCAAAATCCAAGCCTGTGACAGTTTTAGCCCAATCGTTTATTTGCCTTTAGCCTATGAAACTTTGGAGTCTGGTTCCTGAGAATCCGCCAATCCAAGCCTAATGAATACCTCTGCTGCCTGAGATATATCGGATATAGCATTAGAAATTATCTCCAACTTATCTAGTTCGGCAAGGGGCTGCCAACGACATTCATCCTGTTCGCGAGTGTCAACGATCGGACTTTCTCCCGATAAAAATTCAGTAACGCGACATAGGAATACCACGCCTGGTATTTTTAGCTGAGTGACATTTGATGTTTTAATTGAATACGTACTAACTATCGTTATTGGTTCAACAACAATGCTGAGCTCTTCTTTAAACTCGCGGATAAGAGCCTCCTCAAACGATTCGCCCGCACGCACAGCACCTCCCCCCGGCTCCCAAAGCCCCGGATAGATCCGGCGATTCATCGCTCTTTTAGAGAGCAGAACCTCAATTTGTCTATCGACTAAACGCAAACATACTCCAGAGACGTGTACTTCTAATTTTTCATCTATAGCTCGATCTTTAGATGAGTAGTGTTCGTAAGCTCGCACGGCTAACCTAACATCCTCAACAATACTCGGAATCAATTCAACCTTGTCTAGTTCTGAGGCGGGAAACCACCTCCACTCGACCATATCTTTTCCATCCACATACGGTTGGTTTCCAGCTACATAGCCAACGACCTCACAAACGAAGGCAAGGCCCGGTATTTTTCCTTGGCGCGAATGAGCTAACTGTATCTCATACGTTCGGAGTGGAAGAAGAGGCTTAGCGATTATTCCAAGTTCCTGCTTTAATTCACGTACAACCGCCTCTTCAAAATTCTCGCCAGATCGTATCGCGCCTCCACCGCTGTCCCACAAATTTGGATAGACTTGCTTTGAGGGGGAACGTCTTGCAAGTAGCACTTCAATAGTTCCTGATTCTTCTCTTAGGCAGATACCTGCTACATGCGTTTCAATTTCGTCGCGATAAAATTCGCGACGACTAATATTTTTTGATTCCCTAATGATTTTGCTCGCATTGGCTAATTCAGATTGCATTTCTTCCGCACTCTGATACCGCAATAACAGGTCAGCTTTCAAGCTCCTCCAAATAATATCGCTGAGCACAATAGGAATGGACTGATTTAGTTCGTATGGGCTAACAAGTTCATCGGAATGAAGTTTACCCGTCAACAACCTATATAAAATTGCACCTACAGCATACAAATCCATCTGAATAGTAGGAGGATTGCTCTCGCGTAGCTCAGGTGCTATATAAGGTAATGATCCTGCAGAGGTAAAGAACGCTTTTCCTTTTAGTTCCAATGCGATTCTAGAGGTCACAAAATCAGTTATCCGAACTTGCCCACTCCTGTCAATCAGGACATTTGTTGGCTTAAGATTTCCATGAATGGCTCCTCTCTCATGAGCATAATGTAATGCATCTAAGATTTGGCAACCAATTTCCGATACAGCAATCATCACTTGGACATCTTCGGCTAGCACTTCCCCATCCTTGACGTAAAGAAATTTAAGCATATCGCGAGTTAAGAGATCTAAGTTAATTTCTACATACTCGCTAAGAAGGTAGCTATTACCATTCTCTATTCCACAGTTTTCAATATCAAGAATATTGGGATGCTTGCCAAGTTGAGAGATTAAATCTGCACATTCAAAGATTTTATGGACTATACTGTTGCTCTCGAGTAGCTTAACCGCCTTTTCCCCACCGAAAGGCACATGTTCACCTCTATATACCGTGCCAAACTCGCCTTTGCCAATCAAATTCTTCAGTGAATAGTTGTGCACTGTGCGATCAATTAAAGCCAAGCTTGACGAAATTGCTGGCTGCAGAAGCTCTGCATGGACTCTTTTCAGGAAATCATCAGCATCTTCCACACCAATCAGAACTAAATTACCTGCACTTCGCTTAATAACATCATTTAGCAAGGGATTTTGTTTCAACTCACTCCTTTTCAAGTTTCTGTATATCCAATAGAGCCCGCGGCTCAGGAAATGAGGTTCTTTAACCTGTCTGAGTGGTAACATAACACTCTCATCATTTCCCGCGAATCCTATGACAATAAGGCCATATTGGTTAAGAAAGTTCGAAAAAACATCCTCTAAGCCTTTGCTAAGTCGCCGTGTCTCTTCTTCAAGATTCTTTAAATTGGAGTAAAGAAAATCGCCGTGAAGTTTTATAACATTAACAAGATCTCCACGGATTTCAGCATAATGACTTAGCTCATCGTGGCTGATTGTCTTAAACAATACTCCCGCCTCACGAAGTGCATTTTCCATTAATGGGTCAAAGTTTGTTGTGAAGATTGTGTCAACATATCCTTGCTTGATGATTTCTGCCAAATATCGATGCCCAGGCGATGGACTCTTTCCCACATAAAGACTATGAAAAAATCTTTGTCGATCCTGACGCGTTGGATAAGCAAAGCGGATAGCATCTGAGTAATTGTGACGAGGGTCTAGAAACAAACCATGTTCCTTAAAAACCATTTCAAGATCCGCTTCTGTCAAGCCCGGCTCAATTCGCCTCAAGTCTTGGGTCTTTTGCTGGATTATAGAGTCAACTATCTCACTAGCAAGTGGTATCCCTGCTGATCGAGAGATACCTGCCCCAATAAGGATGGCGAGCGTTCTGGGCTCCTCTTTCATTTTCTTTATCAAATCATGGAGACGATCTCGATCCAATAAATTATTGCTCATAATATGATCCTCTCTAATTGTTTTTCCTTAGGAATGTGAATGAACTATTCAGTTCTAGAGATTCTATTTCCAACACGTCAAAACTCGGATCATTAGATCAAAGCAGACTGGTATATCGAAATAATAGACATTATCCATAATAAGGTTTTGCATGAAAAATGTCAGTTTTCAAGGGTATTCATCAAGCTATTCGATTATTTCAGATAAAGACTAATGATCCACTACCAGTCAAAGTGTACTCAAGGAGCGACAAATGAATTAAACTACAAATTGCCTATCAAATATTTTGAATTAGTTATATCCTATGTGCTCTGTTTAAGGTGTTTCATACCAAATTTCATTTCTTAAAGATTTCTTCAATCTCATAGGGCACCTTTAAGAAAACATCGCGCCCGTGCCGCTTTCCCAGAAGCTCAATTCGTCCTAATTGCTTATTCTGAGGATCGTAATAATAGTCAACAATTGAGGACATGATTTCTTGAGCCGTTAAAATACTTATATGGGATGCGTCAATAGTAGGAGCAGCAATAAAAGTGGATATATCAATGATATAGTCAAACACTCCATAATCCCGAAAAATATCAAAACCGCAAGTCAAAAAATGCTCCCGGCTGAATGCGTCTTTCTTCTCTAACTCTACATATAATTCGTTATATGTGTGAATCAAATCTGTTCCGTGTGAAACCATCGCCTTCCAGCACCTGGATTCAATTGATGACTCCAACCAAATCCGGAGAGCGCTTTCATTGCTCAACCACGGTAGTCCCCAGCTATCAAATATTATATCTTTTTGCTCAAATGCTGCTGCAATCAATTGCTGATCGACCCATGAATCTATCAAGTGATCAGCCTGCCGTTTTTCATTAACTAAAGAACCTGTCCTACCCACCCAAAAATTCTTAGGAACTTTGTTGGCATCGATATCCAGCCGCCTCATGAGAATACTAGAGGCAGACACATATTGGAATCCCCGCTCAGATTTCGTGAGCATTGCGTGAGTTGTCTTCCCTGCGGAGGTCAAGCCCGAGATCATCACATTTTTCGGCATTCTAATAAATTCCTTTTGAAGCACGTCAGCATACTAACCTGGGCGAGGCAACCATGTAATTTACCACACGCCTACAACCCAGTGAAAACCAATTATGTTATTTCTATTATATTTCATTCAGACGAATTTTGCTCAAGTCAAAGGGTTTTTTGCTGAGTAATTGAATCTAATTCTACCTTGCAAGCACCCTCTGATGATCTTCACCTCAAACGAGTTGAAGTTATCCGTTTGGTGGGGAAAGGGATGCCTTTTGGTGGGAGGTAGTAAGTGCGACATGTTGCTAGGGAGTGGGGGTGGGCAGAATCTCCCTCACCCCGATTGCGACGGTTTTTTGGCGGGACGAGTCCCCCCCTCTCCCGCGGGAGAGGGCAGGCGGGTGTTGACGGTTCGTCTTTCGCTCACCGTGTCGAAACAGTGAGGGGTCTTTTGGCGCGAACGCTGAGGAAAATTGCGGTAAGATACTGCTCAAATGAGCAAACTCAATTCACATACCTTTGCTTATCTCGATGTGGAGACTACAGGGCTTTCTCCATGGTTCGGGGACCGAATCTGTGAGATCGCTGTTCTTCGTTGTGAGGGGGATGAAGTCATTGATACTTTTGATAGCCTGCTTAATCCAGAACGGGCTCTTTCACCTGGCGCGGCGCGAGTCAATGGTTTGAAGGATTCCGATTTGAAGAAAGCCCCGCGATTTATCGACGTCGCTGAACAGGTTATGACTTTTGTCAAGGATGCCGTTATTGTATGTCACAATATCCCTTTTGATCTGGGGTTTCTCAGCAGTGAACTGAGTCGAATTAACAAACATCTTCCAACCGTCCTCACCTTGGACACCTTGGAACTTGCCCGCGAATATTTTGATTTTGACTCAAACAGCCTGCAATCCATTGCTCACTTGTTGGATATTGATGTGACTGACGCACACCGCGCCCTGGATGATGCATTTACCACACGGGCGGTTTTGAAACATTTTGTCCGCAAATTGAGAAGTACAGAAATCGAACGCGCTATTGCACCGTATTATCCGCCAGTTACATCTCCGCAAGAATTGAATTTACCGCCGGTAATCGAAGAAGCCCTGCAAAGCAAAAAACGATTGTTTATTCGATATGTTGACAGAAAAGGGGACATCAGCGAAAGATGGATCACGCCAAAACAAATCCTTGCTTTGAATGATTACTTATATATGGTTGCGCATTGTCATTTGCGCGACGATGAGCGAAATTTTCGATTGGATCGAATTGAACAGATGGAAATTGAAAAACCAATTATCCAAAAACGGCAAAGAAAGAAAACTGTGAAACAGTGAAATGCCAAATGGTAAACCGCCCGCGTTGATAGGGAGTGAGGGGTGGAATCTCCCTCATCCCGATTGTGACGATTTGTTGGCGAGACGAGTCCCCCCTCTCCCGCTGGGAAAGGGCATTAGCTCCTCCGCTTGGTGGAGTCCGAGCGGGGGTAAAATGAAAATAGACACAAAAATGGCAACTTCCATCACATCCCGTCAAACCATCGGTGAAGTCATCGCGCAGATGGATCACGTGATCGAGCGCTGTATCCGCGAACGCAGCCGGCTGGGCTACTTTGCCGTGCTCTATCGCAATGTCACCGTGCGCGTACGGGATGCCATCGCCGCAGGCCGCTTTGAGAACGGTCCGCGCATGGAACGTTTCGACATCATCTTTGCCAGCCGATACCTCGACGCGATTGAGCGCTTCTGGGGGAACCAGCAGCCCTCTGCCAGTTGGGCGGCGGTCTTTCAAGCCCGGGATGCATGGTCACCGATCGTTTTGCAGCACCTCCTGCTGGGGATGCATGTCCACATCAACTTCGACCTGGCGATTGCCGCGGCGCAAGCCGCGCCCGGCTCTGAACTGCCCGCGCTCAAGCATGACTTCGATGAGATCACAGTCCTGTTGAATGAAATGACGGATAACATACAGGAGCGTTTACATAAGGTCTCGCCCTGGCTGGGGCTTATTGATTATGCGGGTGGCCGTAGCGATGAGAAAGTCCTAGCCTTCGCGATGAAAGCCGCGCGCGATCTGGCTTGGAGGGTTGCCCAGGAGTTGTCTGCCACCTCATCGGACGCGTCCGCGTTCGATCAATTAATCGCCCTGCACGATGCAGTCGTTGCAGGTTTCGCGGTCCCGATCCGCAATCCTCCGGGCCGCTGGCTGCGTACAGTGTTGCTGGTGATTCGCCTGCGGGAATTCTACGACATCCGCACGGTGATCGAGAAGCTGAGAATCTCGTAACGCGCGATCATCATCCAACAAATCACCCAACCTGATGGGTGCGGAGCGAAGCCTTGAGCGGGGGCGGGAACGATCCGCTGCGGGGCGAATATCTTGAATCTTAAAACTGGGTGTAACAAAACGATAAGAGCCGTGCTATAGTGAATGGGACAAGACAAGTTCGATCTACCCATGTGTGTGACCTCCGTCAAAGAGGATGCACACCATTGCCAAAGGAGGCAAATATGTACGCAAGAGTGTTCACTTCACAGTTGGTTGCTGACAAGGCTGATGAGGCTGTATCCATTTGGCGTGACAAGATCGCGCCAATCGTGCAACAGGCAAAGGGATTTAAGGGGGCATATCTGGTTGGAGACCGTGGAACGGGCAAGGGCTTAACCATTACCTTGTGGGAGACCAAGGAAGATGCTGACGCGATGAACGCGTCACTGCCACAGACACAGGCTCTGTTCGAAGGTTTATTTACGGCACCACCATCTTTGGAGACGTACGAGGTCCTGCTTCAAGTGTAGACACAAACAAAAGTCGTATTTTTCTGTTACCCTCCTTTCGTTAGCAAGAAGGGTATTTGTTTGTCATTGGGATAATGGTGAGATGACTGACAACGCTTCGTCAAAAGTGCGCTCGTTATTGGGGTGTGGAAGTTCCCTAGCTCCGGTTGTGACGATTTGTTGGCGGGACGACTTCCCCCTTGGCGAAGCACCCTGTGGGCTCCCGCTGGGAGAGGGCAGGGTAAGAGTTGCCTTTCGGCGGACGAGTTATTTGGGCAATTCCGCTGTAATCCCCTCAAACCTGTTGAAGTGTTTTTGATCGAAAGTGTAAATCTTATCCACATTGTTCTTGACCATCCACGCCGCGTTGGGGAGTGCCTAAACCCAAACAGATTTCCGTCATTGCGAGCCCTGATATGGGCGAAGCAATCTCCACCACGAGAAGGAGATTGCTTCGTCGGCCTACGCCCTCCTCGCAATGACAGAGAATTTTATCAATACAAGTTTAGGTACTCTCCCGTGTTGAAGGCGTAATGAAGCCCACGTTCTTATCGGTATAATTGACAATCGCATGCAACATGGGCCGCTGTAGACTGAAGCCCAGAGTAGGCAACCGGCGATCGAGATAATTCGGAGGATAGCTGACACCCAACTCCAGTTTGATTAACTTGTGGACACGTTCTAATGTCCAATGATCAGTTGTCAAGTCACAAGCTAAGGCACTGCGATCTAAAAAGGGCTTCAAACCTTGTCTTGGTTGATGAGTGAGTTTGGCAGTAGCTCCTTTGACTTTTCGCTTTCGCAGACGATTTATGCCTGCTTTTGCTACTGGCTTTGCCCAATCGCGCACACGCGCACAATTGACACCCACTTGGCGAGCTATTTCAGCCTGTGAGAGTTTGCCTACCCTCAACAAACGGCCATCTGCCAGTCGCCATTCTTCCATTTGTTCTCGTGTTAGATACGATGGCTTACATCTCGTACTCTATTGTAAGCAATTCACGGTTGATCGGAATAAGATGACTATATACTTGGGACCAGTCCCGGACATAACCTGAACGGCTTTCAATCAGGATACTATTACGGTCCAAAAAGCTGCAGGAAACACAATTTTATTATATACTCCCTGCTGGTTTGGATCTAAATATCAAGTAATTTTGTAAACCCGATCACATGTCGAGATATTGGACCACGCCAATTTCCACACTTAAGAATTTATGCTAACAACTTTCCGGTTATATCTGAGCCGTCAGGCATCTTCAATATTTCGTTATTTTTACGAGCAATTCTTTATCGTCTTGTTGGGATGGATCCCTACGGTTTTTGGAGTGGCGATCCGTAGCATCCTGTATAGATTAATCTTGAAAATGGATGGCTTCGCTGCAATCGAAAATAATGTGCGTTTACGTTTTGCAAATCATATCAAACTCGGGCATGGGTCTTATCTTGATCAGGGAACATACTTGCATGCAACCCCAGGCGGAATAGAGATCGGCTCTGGCACAATTGTTATGCATGGCGCAATTTTGCATGTTTACAACTTTCGGGATATGCCACATTCCGGTATAAAAATTGGTCGCGACAGCCTGGTAGGGGAGTATTCGGTCATTCGTGGACAGGGAGGAGTACAAATTGGCGACCGTGTTTATACGTCACCATTCACTCAAATCATTGCAGTGAACCATGTTTTTGATGATCCAAGCACGCCGTTTACTGAACAGGGCATCACTGCCGAAGGTATCGTGATTGAGGATGATGTTTGGCTTGGTGCAGGCGCAATCATTACAGATGGTGTTCGAATTGGAAAAGGTGCTGTTGTTGCGGCTGGCGCTGTTGTGACAAAGGATGTGGTTCCACATACGGTTGTTGGTGGTGTCCCTGCTAAACCGATCAAGAAGATAAATGGTACCGCTGAAAAATCAGATCGGCTAGTGTATCAGACAAAAACGAAAGGAACTTTATGACGGTTCTATCAGTTGTCATTCCTGCTTATAACGAAGAAAACGGAATAACGGAAATTGCCTCCCGCGTGCTTTCAGTTGAATCCGAACTAAAGAAAATTGGCGTCGACCGATTGGAATTGCTGGTTGTGGACGATGGTTCGCGTGACCGAACAGCAGAAGTGGTTTCCGCGATTAAGGGTGTTAAGTTAATTCGCCATCCAAAGAATAAGGGTTATGGTGCGGCGCTAAAAACCGGATTCTCCCGGGCGAAGGGCGACCTGATCGGCTTTTTGGATGCCGACGGCACGTACCCACCGGAATATTTTCCCAAACTATGTCAGGTCGCATTGAGTGGATCGGATTTGGTTATCGGCTCGCGTATGGCTGGAGAAGATAGCCAAATGCCCCTTACGAGACGTGCGGGAAACTTCTTTTTTGCCAATTTACTTACATTGTTGGGCAGACAAAAAGTAACTGACAGTGCCAGTGGAATGAGGGTCTTTAAACGCGAAATTTTGGAGTATATCTATCCATTGCCTGATGGATTAAACCTCACACCTGTAATGAGCACCCGTGCATTGCATGAAGGCATAAAGATTGAGGAGGTGCCTATCCCTTATAGCGAACGGGTTGGCCGTTCAAAACTTAGTGTCATCAGAGATGGTAGCATATTCCTGCAAAGCATGGTGTGGACAGTCATGACTTACAACCCTGTGAGAATACTTGGGTTGATAGGTCTTGTAGGGATTGGGATCGGAGGTTTGGTTTCTCTCGGGTTGGTCGTAGCGAGGCTAACCGGAATCACATCTCTTGGTCCGTGGGGGGTCGTTGCCTTATTTTTGGGAATGATATCTGCCGTTGTTGGCATCAATGTCTTTGCTCTGGGGATTACATTCAATTATTTGGTGGCGCTCTTCTATAAAAAACCAATCCGCCAGGGCTTGTTTGGAAAGCCGGTTTTCAAAACACCGCTTGATCAACAATTTGGTTGGATGGGTATCGTCTTGATGCTGATTGGTTCCGGCATTGGCTTGATCAGCCTAATCCTTGGTGTTCAAGGTTGGGAAATTGAAAGGTTGTCGTTCTATTTATTGGGCAGTGCCATGATATTTTTGATTGGTATCCAGTTGGTTATATATTGGTTGTTGTTGAGAATCTTGGAGGAGTTAAGTCAGCGCGAAGTTCTCGCCAGGCAAGATATGGGTAAGTAGCTTTTAGGGTAAAGGAGTAATAAAATTCAGGACTTTCGCTTATGCAGGCAAGAAAGCCTGAATTCGAGGTGTAGCCAGCTCAGCCCGCAGGTAATCACTCAGCAAAGCGTCTTTGGTTTGGTA
>Ga0247727_10015213_pt1 | contig 12657 bp, 14 predicted proteins | sample WisWelCaveWW1625_FD_202498 | JGI IMG/M metagenome (GOLD analysis project Ga0247727, IMG submission 202498) | Biofilm microbial communities from Wishing Well Cave, Virginia, United States - WW16-25 | ecosystem: Environmental > Aquatic > Deep subsurface > Groundwater > Cave microbial mat | place... | reverse complement strand
CCGGCCCGCTGCGGCTGATGCCGGTGTAGCGATCTTTGTCGCTCACAATATTTTTCTTGCCCTTCGCTTCGATGCTCGGCAATTCCAATTCCTCGCCCAACATCTGCGCGAGCTCTTCGAGCGAAACATCGACTTCGAGCAGATGATCTCCCGGCGCTTCACCGGCTTGACCCGTGCCGTTATCATCATCGCCGCGACCGATGGGCGTGCCGACGTCGCCCTCGCCCTGCCCGACGCCGCCGCTATTTTTCGACGAGTAGCGAAAGTGCGGCAGGTTGATCTGCGGCACCGGAATGCTCACGAGATCCTTGCCCTTCTTGCCGATCAACTCGCCGCGCGTGATGTATTTACGCAGCTCTTTTTTAATCTTGCCGCGAATGATCTGCCGGAAGCGGCTGTGATCTTTTTCGATGCGTTTGACCATGCGTATTTTTCCATAAACGAAACTTGCTTTTTCACCAAACCCACACGCGATACTGTCGAAGCCGCTTAGTTTCATTGCCTGTCTTAAGACAAAGACATTGCCGCACAGCAATTTACTGACAAGGGCCTATCGTATCACCATGACCAAGGTGGCCTGCCAACGCCTGAATTGGGATCACCAAAGTCTTCTGCGCTGGAGTGCCTAGCTTATGGCAAATCGTGACCTTTTTGCACTTGCCAGCGCTACCGCCGTTGTAGATGGATGCAATTTCGTCTGCAGTTAAGGCACGGTTGAAGACTTCCACTTCGTCAATGAGCCCTTGAAAGTATTCATTACAATGGGTGCATTGTCTTCCTCCTATTCGGAAATCATTCCACTGAGGATGTGCATCCCCCACGTTTATACCGCTGCTGAATGTATTAACAAGAACGCCATTGGCGTAAGTGCGTATGGTACCGTTATCGTCTACCACCGCAATATGCGTCCATTGGTTGAGAGGGGCTACAAAACCGGTATTGATTGAAGTCCAACTAGCGCTCGCAAATGCCGGACGAATAGTACCATCTGCAAAGCGATGAATTTCATACTCCCCCTCTTTATTGACAATGACACCTCCATTCGTAGGTTCCGAGCCTGGACCGGTCGGGAATATCCAAACATCTAATTTGTGGGTTCATACACAACACTTTATTTCTTTGTCGAGAAATCTTGCTTGAATTTACCACCAAAATTTCATCGCGCCACGAACTTGTTGCAATCTAAGCGTGCGGCTAACGCGTTTTCGACGTCATAAATCACCTCGCATTACCGCCGCATCTGATGCTTCACATCGCCGCGCGCAAAAATGCTGGCGACGTAGTTGAGCACGTCGGTGGCGCACACGTCGCAATAGCCGTAATATTTGATCATGCGCGACTTGACCACATCGATCTTCTCCTGCGTCTCCTTGTCAACGACGCTGGAGATGAGGCTGGTGAGCTTGATGGTGTCTTTCTGATCCTCAAAAAGTTTCAATTCCAGGGCTTTTTGCAAGCGCTCGTTGCTCTTGTAATCAAAGGTCTTCCCTTCCAGCGCCAGCGCGCCGATGTAATTCATAATCTCGCGGCGGAAGTCATCCTTTCGGCTCTCGGGAATGTCGATCTTCTCCTCAATCGAGCGCATCAGACGTTCATCCGGATCTTCGCTGGCGCCGGTGTATTTGTTCTTCACTTTCTCGCGCTGCGTGTAAGCCTTGACATTGTCGATATAATTGCCGCAGAGCCGTTTCAGCGCTTCTTCATCGGCGGCGATAGCCCGCTGCACCTCGTTCTTCACAACGTCTTCGTACTCTTCTTTCACCGTCGCCAGCAGCTCTTTGAAGCGCTTGCGCTGCTCCTCGTTGGTGATCAGCGAATGATGCTTCAAACCGGATTCAAGCTCATTGATCACCATGAACGGATTGACGCAGCCTTCGCCTCTGTCGCTCACCAGGGCGTTGGAAATTTTGTCCTGAATGTAGCGCGGCGAAATGCCTTCCATGCCCTCACGCTCGGCGTCGGAGCGCAGCTCTTTGATGTTGTCTTCGGTGAAACCCGGCAGCGTCTTGCCGTTGTACAATTTCAGTTTTTGCAACAGCGTCAATTGCGCTTTCTTCGGCTCTTCCAGACGCGTCAACACCGCCCACATCGCGGCCATCTCGATCGTGTGCGGCGCGATGTGCTTGCCCTTGATGCGGCCGAGATTGTAATCTTTCTCGTATATTTTGATCTCATCGGAAAGCTTGGTGATGTACGGCACGTCGATCTTCACCGTGCGGTCGCGCAGCGCTTCCATGAACTCGTTGGATTGCAATTTTTTATATTCCGGCTCGTTGGTGTGGCCGATGATCACTTCGTCAATATCGGTCTGCGCGAATTTCTTCGGCTTGACTTTGTGTTCCTGCGAGGCGCCGAGCAGATCGTACAAAAACGCCACGTCGAGTTTCAGCACTTCGATGAACTCCACCAAACCGCGATTGGCAATATTGAACTCGCCGTCGAAATTGAACGCGCGCGGATCGGAATCCGAGCCGTACTCGGCGATCTTGCGATAATTGATGTCGCCGGTCAGCTCCGTCGAATCCTGATTCTTCTCATCTTTCGGCTGGAACGTGCCGATGCCGATGCGATCTTTTTCCGAAAGCAGCAGGCGCCGCACTTTGACTTCGCCGATCACCTTTGTCCAGTCGCCGTCGTATTTGCTCAACAGCTCGCGGAAGGTTTGCCGGCAAAACGGGCACAACTCCCCAACGATGCGAACCTGCTCGCCTTCCGGAAGGCCGGCATTCAATTCCTCCATCACCCGGCCGCGGAATTGCTCGGGAATCAAATGCAAAGGCTCTTCGTGCATCGGGCAGTTCGCCCAGGTCACCTGGCCGTTGTGTTCCTGCTTCCAGGCGTAACTGTACAACACGCCGTCTTTCGTCGCCGAATACGCTTCCAAACCTTTTTTCAGCAGCCGCGCGATCGTGCTTTTCGCCGAGCCGACCGGCCCGTGCAAAAGGAAGACGCGCTTTTCTGTGCCATAACCTTTCGCCGCGGATTTGAACAGGCTCACGAATTTCATCAACGAGCGTTCGAGGCCATACACCGCGTCCCGCCCGTTGTCGATGGGATCGCTGAAAAACTTGTAGCGGATGAGTTTTTCCTTGTGTTCGGTGATCTCTTCGATGCCGTAGCTGATGATCATATCGTGAATTCGCTGGAAGGCATTACGAGCAATCTTGGGATTCGCCTTGACAACGTCCAAATATTCGGCCAGACTGCCTTCCCAATGCAACTCGCGATACCCTTGCGTGTCCTGCAAGTTACCGATGAGATCAATGATGTGATTTGTAGATGAAGCTGGTGATTTCTCGTCCATGTTATACCTCCATTTGACAAATGTTCAATGCGATAGACAAAATGGCGTTGCAGCAACACGATTGAGTGTACTGCTTGAATTATGGTGAAGCAATTGCTGCGCCACCTACGGATGTCGTCATTTAGACTCCCAACGGGCGTAGCCTAATTTGACGACTTCCATGTCTTGCCGAAGAACTTTTCCTCTGGAAAATCAACTACGTTGTACGACGGATCAGCGGTAGGTTACGGACAGCCACTTAAGCTTACTCCCTTGCCAATTCAGCCGTTATCGCAGCATCCCACACTGCGGCAACGCCTGCGGAAGCAGCAGAACAACTTTCCCGGTTTCCGGCTTGGGTAAACTTATTCTGCCCGTTGTCGCGTCATCGAGAGGTAATGCGTCTCCATCATCGCGAAGGTCATGTCAACTTGCTTTACGTCCGTGAGTCAATAACACACCCCATGGGCGTAACCCGCTTGGCGTCATGCCTTCCCGAGACAAAAAAGTCGAAATCCGTTGGAATTTCGACTTTCAAGAGACAAAGATCAGAAAGATGAGATTGTAAGCAATATTAGTGATGCTGAGTATAAAAGTCAAGAGATTTTTTCAAGTTTTTTTGCACAAGATTTTTTGCGGCGCTTTTCAGCATCGTGTTTGAACATAGCGCCAGCCTCGTTTGCATCGACCTCAGATTTTGATTCTTTGTACCGCCCGGCGGGCAAAATGTTCCATGCACTCTCAGCCGCAATAAAATCCAGTTCAGCCTGCGAAAGGCGCGAAAAAATTTTAGCGTATTTATTAAGGAAACTTCATCGTCTCGCGCGCTTCACCCGCCGGCGAGCGCACAATCGCAACAGGATATTCGCGCCCGCTGCCGGGGCTGATTTCGATTTCAAAATCGAGGTAGTTCATCGTTCGAACTCGTCATTTAGCTCGCTGCGTTTTGATTCTCTCCACCAACTGCCGATACTTCGCCAAGATTTCCGGTTTTTCAAGCGCTTCGGCAAATTGCTCAAGCCAATTTTCGATGAAGGCTTCATCAAGTTTGCCGTACTGTTCCAGCAATAAGGCCTCTAAATCGAGCCAATCTTTCTCACGACCCGCAACAACTTTTTGGATGATCAAATCTTCAATTGAGCACACCCAGGCGGAGATACCACCCAAATCGCGGCGAACTGCGCGCTCAATAATTTGCTCTTCGTAACCGGGTAAAGTTAATAAAAAATCCACGATGACTTTATCAATCGTCACGGCGACAATAAATGGATTTTCGGGAGCATTGATACGGGCGCGTTCAGGGAACCTCCGCAAAAGCGCCGCCCGCACACCCGCATAATCCGTATCGGGAACGAGAACTTTGAGGTCAACGTCATTCGTAGCGCGCGGGAACCCCCACTGTGATACGGCAATACCGCCGATAGCGGCATAGCGATAACCCTCTTCTTCAAGAAAGTCGATGGCTTTCCGAAAAGAGCCTTCAAGCCGCTTGTCCACGACTGCGCCTCCAAGCTTCTAAACGTTGGATCGCGGCGTAGTAACGAACGATGCTCTCCAGTTTTTCTTTTCGTTGCCACTCGCTCGGTTCAGGGCAAAGCTTCCATACAAATTCCACCAAATCGACGTACTGTTTGAACGCTTCCGCTGAAGATAACTCACTGTGCAAGCGGGCGCGTTCAACGAGCTTGGCGTCGCTCGATTGTTGGTGCAACTCATAGGCTTTGCGGTAAAGTTCTTTGTCTAATTTCATCGTGAACTCATCCCGTGCTGATGAACGGATATAAAATAAACCGTGCGCTTAAAAAACGCTTGCTTCCGCCAAATCAAAACGCGGCACCTGAATTTTTTCTTTGAAAAGTTCTTTGTGACGAGCTAATTCTTCCAAACGCTCCAGTACCGGTCCACGATAATAGCGCTCGCCACATTTTTGACAAACGCCAACCGGCACATTGTCGAAGACAAAAAGTTTGCCTTTAAAACGCATATCGACGGTGACGCGTTTTTCGCACACGTTACCGCCGCAATACTCGCACTTATCGTATTGGATGCTCATGTTATTCGCGCCAGATTAAAAAGCTAAAACTTCAACTTGTCGCTGTTTGGCGCGAGCTTCTTCAACAATCGTTTCCAGCTTTTGCGCTGTCTCATGGTCGATCCATTCTTCCCCACATTGCGAACAAATTTGCGCCTGAACATTGCGCACCACAACCACACCGGTTCCTAAATCGACCGAATACGTAGTTGTTCCAGGCGTTTTATTGCCTCCGCAAATTGGGCAGAGATTTGCATGGTTCGAGTTCTTCATTTTGCTCTCCTGGTTTTGTAATCCTCTTCAAAAAATTCCAGCGAGGGTTGATAGGCGGTGATGATGTATGCGCGATGATCTGTTCCGTCATACGCGGCCACGACATGAAGCGGTCTGTCCATAATAAACGCCAAAAACAAAGCGCTCGGATAAGGATTGTCGTCAGGATAATCTTCAATAAGTTCACCGGACAAAATAACTTCAAGCACATCTTTTTGGTGAATGCCTCGTTCGGCGAGACGCTGCAGCGAATGTTTGCGCCATTCTATTCGTTTTTCGCGGATAGCCGCTTGCAGGCCAATGATATTCATTTTAAGAGATCATCCCAAGTGAATATAAAGTGTTTATTCCTCATTTGCAATAGCCGGCTATTCAATCACTTCCCACCGCGCCTGATATTTCTGCAACTGCGCTTTCGTATACGCCTCCAGCTCGTGATCGCGTTCGGGAATCTCGACGTGTTTGGGACTGCCGCATAGCTCGGTGGAAAAATAGCGCTGGCCGGTGTCGTTGATCATCGTCACGATCATCTCCACCTCCGGATGCTTCTTGGCAAACTTCAAACACGCGGCCAAATTCGAGCCGGAGGAAATGCCGCAGAAAATGCCTTCTTCGCGGCTCATGCGTTTGGCCATCGCAATCGCCTCGTCCGAAGTCGTCGTGATGACACCGTCGAGCAAACTCACGTCAAGCACTTTCGGAATGAAGCCGTCGCCGATGCCTTCGATCTTGTGTTCGCCCCATTTGCCGTGCGCGAGAATGGGACATTCGGCCGGCTCGACAGCGTAGAGTTTCACTTGCGGATTCTTCTCGCGGAGAAAACGGCCAACGCCGGTCAATGTCCCCCCTGTTCCCTGCGTCACGATAAACGCGCCGATATTGCCTTCGGTTTGCTCCCAAATTTCCGGCCCGGTGGTTTTATAATGCGCCGCGATGTTGTCAACATTGTCAAATTGGGCGGGCACCCAATACTTGCCAGGATTTTGGCTGCGAATCTCCGCCAATTTTTTGAGCGCCAAATCTACATCACTCTCGCCGCCGGGCGTGTGGATCAATTCGGCGCCGTAAGCGATGTCCAGTTTCTTGCGTTCATCGCTCATACCTTCCGGCATGACGATGATGCACGGATAGCCCTTCACCGCCGCGACGAACGAGCAGCCGATGCCGGCGTTGCCCGTCGAGCATTCGAGCACGGTCATACCGGGCTTCAGCTCGCCGCGTTCCTCCGCGCGGGTAAACATCTCGTAATAGATGCGATCCTTCAAACTGCCGGAAGGTGAGAACCATTCAAGTTTTCCCAAAATGGTGGAAGTGACTCGTTCGCTTTGGGGAATGCGATTGAACTGCACCAGCGGCGTGCGGCCGATCGCCTCGAAGATGTTTTTGGTGTAGCGTTGGTTTTTTGTCCAGTTGGTCATATTTGCCTCATTAAAAAATTTTAAATTGAAAATTTTCAATTTAAAATTTCAAATTTTTCATCACATGGTAAGTGCCATAATCGCCTTCGCCGTGTGCAGGCGGTTCTCGGCTTCCTGATAAACCACCGAGTGCGGCCCGTCGATCACCGCATCGGTGACTTCATTGCCGCGATCGGCCGGCAGGCAGTGCATGTAGATCGATTCCTTCTTGGTGATCGACATCAGCTTCTCGTCGCAAATCCACGACTTGTAGCGCTTGGAAATTTCCAGCGCTTTTTGCGGCTCTTTGAAAAGTGATTCGATGCCCCAGCTTTTCGGATAAACGATATCCGCGTCGCGGAACGCGTTTTCGAGATTATCGACGACGTTGAATTTGATGCCGTTCTGTTTGGCGTTGTCGCGCGCGATCTGCATGGTGTTTTCCATCAACGTGTATTCCGGCGGATGCGCCAGCGTCACGTCGAGACCGAAGCGCGTCATGAGCATGATCAAGCCTTGCGGCACCGACATCGGCTTGGCATAGCTCGGCGCATACGTCCACGCCACCGCGATTTTCAGGCCGCGCAGATTTTTGCCATGTTTCTCGCGGATCGTCATCAAATCCGCCAGCGTTTGGCAGGGATGATCGATGTCGCATTGCATGTTGATCACCGGCTTGCTGGCATGTTGCGCCACTTCGCGCATGTAGCTGTTGCCCTCGCCGGGAATGAGATCGTGGCGAATCGCGATACCGTGGCCATAGCTCGACAGAATAATGCCGGTATCCTTCGGGCTTTCACCGTGCGCAATTTGCGAGGTGCTCGAATCGATGAAATGCGCGTGCCCGCCGAGCTGGGTAATACCGGCTTCAAAAGAATTGCGCGTACGAGTGGATTTGTCGAAGAACAACAGGAAGATGGTTTTATCCGCCAGCAGCCGATGCGGAATCCCTTTATGAAATTTCTCTTTCAAATCCCCGGCGGTTTGGAGCGCGAGATCGATTTCATCGTTGCTCCATTCCTGCGTCATAATGTAATCGCGTCCACGTAGTGCATCGGTCATGGTTGCTCCTGAGGTTTGTTACTGAGAGTTGTTGTTGACGAGTCGTTATTAAAATTTCTACAAGATACTAACGCCCATATACCAAAACAGCCAGATTCCGAGTCTTTTCCCATGCTATCTTCAATTGTTGCAAGGCAATTTTGCGCCTGCCACGCCATGGATCTAATACTGTTACAGAACCCTGTGTTATCACTTCCAAAACGAAAGCATGAGTAATGGCGAGGCCATCAATAGCGAGCAAATTCACGTAGAGAATTGGAAAGATCCCCTCGTTGAGATACTTTTGCACATCTTTGATACTGCTGTATTCTTTCCGCGCCTGGAAACCAAGTTGGTTGGCCGCATGAACAAGGTCATCCGCACTTGTGCCGTTGGCGTCAGTTCGGCAAAGAGCAGATAGAGAAGGCTCATCAATGTCGAAGCCCATGTAATCCAAAATCATTCTCAAGCAAGCTACGGCGCAGGCGTAAGTCTTCTCCTGCTTAAACAAGCGGGGCTTCGATTTCGGCTTTCCTTCTTTCATAAATTTCTCTGGCGGCGTTTTTCACTTCTTCAAGTGGTGTCCAGCCGGCAACCGTGCCCATTTCACTATCTACAATTACCGTGCCGACATGGCCGATGACGCCTAATTTTGGGTATCCGAGCATAATCGGAACCGACCACACGGTCCGAATGGGAAATTCCACCAAATTTGGAACACCGGCGCAGAAACGGTCGGGAAGATGTTCGAGAATGAAATGATTCGCGGTGATTTCGGCAGCTTCACGGCCAATTTTTAGTTTTCGCGTTGAGTAGCGATTTTTTTTCTTGCTCGGCGGGGCAAGAGTTTTTGAGCTTTCCATATTTATTTCCATGTAAGATAGAAAAATTTTTCATAAGAACTTTCCCCAATTTAAACCAATTTCAAATAAAAATCAATCACTTCTTGTTCACAAAAAATTGCGGAAACGCCGCATAAAAACTCATCGCTTTGCCGAGATGATCGATCGGGCATTGATCTTCCGGCGAGTGCGCGTGAATTTCATTCGCCGGGCCGAAGCCGATGGAGGGGATGCCGTGCATGCCCATCGTGGCGATGCCATTGGTGCTGAAATTCCAGCGGCTCACACGCGGGGCTTCATTGAAGAGTTGGCGATAAGTTTCTTCGCCGGCTTTCATCGCCGGATGATTTTCATCTAACAGCCAGGTGGGATAATATTTTTTTGTCGGATAAGTGAGGCCGCGATAACTCGGCACGGCGTATTCCAACACCACGACCTCCGCTCCGGCGCGTTGCACGCTCGGCAAGTCCTGCACTTCTTTCACCGCGGATTCCAGCGTCTCCTCTTTCGTCAAGCGGCGGTCGAGATGAATCGCCGCGCTATCGGCGACGGCGCAGAGCGATGGCGAAGTTGAGCGAATTTCCGAAATCGTCACTGTGCCTTTGCCCAAAAACGGATCCGGCGCGAGCCGCTCATTCAGCTTTTCAATGTCGGCAATGATCGGCGCCATTTTGTAAATCGCATTCACGCCGCGCTCCGGCATGGATCCGTGACACGACAGACCTTGCGTGCGCACTTCCATCTCCATGCGGCCACGATGGCCGCGATAAATGCCGAGATTCGTCGGCTCGGTGATGACGACACAATCCGGCCGGAGTTTGTCTTCTTTCATAATATACTGCCAGCACAAGCCGTCGCAATCTTCTTCTTGCACGCTGCACACGACGTAGAGCGTGAAATCATCGGCGAGACCAAGCTCTTTCACAATGCGTCCGGCAAAAACGATGGAGGCCACCGCGCCTTTCATATCCGACGCGCCGCGGCCATAGATCACGCCGTCTTTGATCACGCCTTTGAACGGCTCGATTTTCCACAAGCTGGCGTTGCCGACGTCGACGGTATCGACATGCGCATCAAGCGCGATAATGGTTTTGCCTTTGCCGATGCGACCGAGCAAATTCCCCATCGGATCCACCGTAACCTCGTCATACTGGAATTTCTCCATTTTCTTACGAATGACGTTTATGACGTTTTCCTCCTGGCTGCTCATCGAAGGCGTGGCGATGAGGTCGCAAAGAAATTGCGCGCATTCGGATTCGTATTTCTGGCTGAGTTTTGTAATGTCGTTAATCATGTTTTGTTATTCTCCTTTTGGGGGGAATCAAAGACCACCGATGACCGCGCGTATGCAACAAAGTATGTGATGATTGTAACTGAAATGGCCAGATCGACAACCGAAAGAAAAAAAATGCCTCTTTGAAAATCGTCGTAGACCCGTCCGCCAAGAAAAGCCAATAACAGAGTGCCTATCAGTCCGATGTAGACCCACTTCACGGTGCCCAAAAGAAAAGGCCGGCTATTCCAATAAAAGTCGCTCTCTCTGGTAAAAAAGACGGATTTCGTTTGAAGCGACAAACGCTGACGAATCTCACGTTCCAAGGCGCCGAGATACTGGTAATTTCGAAGAACGTAGAATGAGCGGTGATAGAGATTGACCATCAAATAGAAAACGACAAAAAGCAGGATGGTTTGCAAAAGCCCGAAGGGAAAACTTTTTCGGAGCTCGTCAATTCGATTGGCATCCGTTACTCCGAGCGCTTTGGCAAATAAATCAATAAGAATGGAATTCGTCTCCGGCGTTCGAAAAGTAAGAAGGGTTGCCAAGCCGATCGTGCCGATCAAATAAAGAAAAATGCCGTTTCTTTGCTTCCAAAATTCATACGTCAACTCGTATGTTTTTTGATAATGTTCGATAAAAATTTTAACGTCGTGAGGCCTGCTGTGAGGAGTTGCGCTCATTCCTTCATCTCCGGCGATAATCAAAACAATCTTTCAATTAATAAAGCCGACAGTTATTGTATTCATTCAATGCTGTTGCCAGGAAGACTGTAACGCAATATACACAGCTTTCTTTAAGAAATCAAGCGGGGGCAAATATTTTGCTGCAAGAGCCCGTTTGATAAGTTCGGCGCAAAAGCCGATGTGGCTCTCACGGCCACCACTTGGCGGTATCGACGATGGCGCGGGCGGTTTCGCGCCGGGCGGGCACGCCGTCTGGCGACGCGGCAATGACGGGGAGCAGCGGCTGCGCAATGGCTTGGAGAAGTAGTGGCCGCTTGGTGCGCGCAAAGGCCCGCAGCGTTGCCGACAGTTCTTCAAACTCAGATCTTTGTGTTGAACGGCACACGGCTGACCAGCGCGGGGTAATATCGTCCGGACGCTACGAGCGTCCGAGCGGTTTCTCACTTTTGATATTATCGAACCAGAACAAGTTTTCGGGTCTGCACAAAATCGCCGGCCTGCAAGCGATAGAAATAAATTCCGCTCGGCATGCCTTTGGCATCCCACACCACTTGATGCGTTCCGGCTGCAAAATTTTGCTTCACCAGCGGCGCGACTTCTTCTCCCAAAGTATTGTACACTTTCAGCATGACATAATCAGAGCGCGGTAGTGAAAATTCAATCGTCGTGACCGGGTTAAAGGGATTAGGATAGTTTTGTTCGAGCGAAAGTGAGATTTGTGCAGTTCTAACGATTTCTCGCACTGAAGTCGTGGGCAACACACTCCTAAAGATACCCTGTTGCGATGTGCCGGCGAAAACATACCCACTTGAATCAACAGCCAGAGCAAACACAATGGAATCGGTCAATCCCGCATTGAACGGTACCCAATTTTCGCCATGATTGACTGATCGAAAAACGCCGCCCAAATATGTTCCGGCAAAAAGATGCCGATGAGAATCGATAGTGAGCGACAAAACATTCGTGTTCGTCAAACCGGCGTTGACGTGTGTCCAATTTTGACCATCATCAATCGAACGCAAAACACCGCGTCCATCTGTTCCAGCATAAAAATAGCCATTCTGGCTAATGGTAAGACATCGGATTGGCGTATTGTTTAAAACAACGCCAACGACACGCCAACTTTGCCCATTATCGTTTGAACGTAATATGCTACCGTCATTTGTTCCAGCGAAAATATTGGCATTTTTATTGACGGCCAAACAAAGAACCGTTCCTTGAAAACCTGTGTTTATTTTTATCCAACTGTTGCCATGATCGTTTGAACGCAAGATTCCCAAAGAAGTTAAAGCCAAGACGTCACCATTTGTATTGGAGATTAGATGACTAACTCTGTTACTAAGAGTTCCGTTCATCTGTTGCCAAAACTTGGTTTGAGAAAAAATTAAATCGTTCCGGCAGCAAAGTCCGATCAAGAGCAGCAATTGGAAACTGTGAGGTTTCATAGTTCACCTCATTTTTTAAAACCAGTGTTCTCATTCTTGTTTCCGCGCCCCCATCGCAAACCTCGCCGCCGGTGAATCTTTCATCGGCAAGCTCGTGCGGCGGATGCCATCATACGCATACAAAGCGCCCGCCACCGCCGGTGCAGTCGGGACGAGGCCGATTTCACCAACGCCTTTCGCGCCCCACGGGCCTTCGGGTTCGTGCTCTTCAATAATAATTGTTTCAATCTCCGGCATATCTTTGGCACGAATGAGGCCGAGGCGACGGAGTTGGTAAGTATCCGGTACGCAATTCGTCACGGGCAGATCTTCAGTCAAAGCGTAACCAAGTCCCATGTGAATCGAGCCTTCGATTTGGCCTTCGAGCAAAGTCGGATTGATG
>Ga0247727_10015212_pt1 | contig 12657 bp, 12 predicted proteins | sample WisWelCaveWW1625_FD_202498 | JGI IMG/M metagenome (GOLD analysis project Ga0247727, IMG submission 202498) | Biofilm microbial communities from Wishing Well Cave, Virginia, United States - WW16-25 | ecosystem: Environmental > Aquatic > Deep subsurface > Groundwater > Cave microbial mat | place... | reverse complement strand
GACGCCGCAGACGGAATTATCACTGCAGCAGAAAAATATAACGGCTCTGAGCCTGTCAACCTTGGTTCGGGTTTTGAAATTTCCATCAAAGACCTTGTTGAAATGGTTGTGAAGATGACTGGTTTCGATGGCAAAATCACCTGGCAGACCGACAAGCCGAACGGTCAGCCCCGCCGCGGACTCGATGTCAGCCGCGCGAAGGATTATTTCGGTTGGAGCGCGCAAGTCCCTTTTGAGGGGGGGATGCGCAGGACGATTGAGTGGTTCAAAGAAAACCGAAAGTTAATAGAGAATAGAGAGCAGACGACTAGTCACTAATCATCTAGTCTCTAATCATCTTATGACTGAACTCACCAAACCCCAACCCACCACCATCTATATCAAACCATCCAAAGGACTTGCCGCGTTGAATCTGCGCGACTTGTGGGTTTATCGCGAATTGGTCTTCTTCATGGTCTGGCGCGATGTCAAAGTGAAATATAAACAAACCCTGTTGGGCATGGCATGGGCTGTCATTCAACCTGTGATGACCATGCTCGTTTTCACTTTCTTATTTGACCGCGTCGCAAAACTCCCAACCGATGGCATCCCCTATCCCGTCTTTGCTTTCACTGCTTTGCTTCCATGGGGTTTGTTTGTCACAGCGCTCAATCAAGGAAGCCGCTCACTCGTGGCACACAACAACATGGTCACGAAAATTTATTTCCCGCGTTTGATTCTTCCCATGTCATCCGTCTTTGCGGGTCTTGTTGATTTTGCAATCGCATTCGTCATCTTAGTGATCTTGATGTTTTATTATCAAGTCACACCCGCATGGAATTTATTTTGGACGCTCCCCCTCTTCCTTTTACTTGCCATCGTGACCGCGCTTGGAGTGGCGCTTTGGCTTTCGGCGATTAACGTTCAATATCGTGACGTAAACCAAGCCCTCCCGTTTCTGACTCAGTTCTGGCTGTTCGCTACACCTGTGGCATATTCTTCCTCTGTCATCTCTGAAAAATGGCAGATCCTGTATTCCCTTAACCCAATGGCAGGCGTGGTGAACGGATTCCGCTGGGCATTGCTCGGCACAGGCAACGGGCCTGATACTACCCTGTGGGTTTCCGTTGGCATTTCAATTTTGATTTTCATCACAGGGCTTTTCTACTTTCGCAGTATGGAAAAGACTTTCGCAGACACCATCTAACGTGGTCTCAATACGGACTTCGTCCTACTCGACCACCAATCTCCAGTCTCTAATCTCTAATTCTCCAATTACCACTTACTACTTACCCTAACCCATGACCATAGCCATTAGCGTAAACAACCTCGGCAAGCAATACAAGATTGGCGCGGCGGAGACGAAATTTCGTTACAACATGCTGCGTGACGTGATCGTGGATACGGTCTCTGCGCCGATTCGTCTGGCAAAAGCAATCATCGGAAAATCTGACCGGCGCTTGAATCAAAACTTTGTCTGGGCGTTGAAAGATGTCTCCTTTGATCTTGAAGAAGGAAAAGTCCTCGGCATCGTTGGAAGAAACGGTGCGGGCAAAAGCACATTGCTCAAGATTTTGTCGCGTGTCACTGAACCTACCACTGGAACAGTATCTGTGCGTGGACGTGTCGGTTCACTGCTCGAAGTGGGTACGGGTTTCCATCCTGAACTTACAGGTCGTGAGAACATCTACATGAACGGCGCGATATTGGGAATGAAACGCAATGAGATTGATAAGAAGTTCGATGAGATGGTCGAGTTCTCTGAAGTCGGTCAGTTCATTGACACGCCTGTAAAACGATATTCATCGGGCATGTATCTTCGATTGGCGTTCGCCGTTGCCGCGCATCTTGAACCTGAAATTCTCGTCGTGGATGAAGTGCTCGCGGTGGGCGATGCGGAATTTCAGCGCAAGTGCCTCGGCAAGATGAACGATGTAGCGCAACAGGGACGTACTGTCCTGTTTGTGAGTCACAACATGTCTGCGATATTGCGACTCACGCAAGAGGCGATTGTTTTGAATAAAGGACAACTCCTCAAGCGCGCACCCACTCCCGAAGCCGTTGATTTTTATCTCTCATCGGGGCAGGCGGAATCGGGTGAACGCGTTTGGGATGTGGAAGATGTTCCAGCCGCGAGCGCGCCATTTAGACCTGTGGCAATTCGAATTAAAGAAAGAGGCGGCAAAGTCGTTGATACTGTCCGATCCACTGAGCCCGTCACCATCGAATGGGAATATCAACTCGATTTGCCTGTCACGGGTTTGCGCGTGGGCATGTATCTCAATACGATGCGCGGCGAACATGTGTTTACCGCGTTCGATACCGATGATGCGAAACAATTCGAACAGTTCGGCACACGGCAGGCGGGGCGGTATGTCAGTCGTTGCGAAATCCCCGCTGATTTTTTTAATGAGGGTCGTTATTATCTCGGCGTCAACGCGAGTTCGTTTGGAGTCAAAAGATATTTCATGGACGAGAATGCCATCTCGTTCAATGTGGATATTTCAGGCGCGCCTGGCACGCAATGGCCCGAGATTCGCCAGGGTCCCATTCGCCCGCGCTTGAATTGGAAGATTGAAAAAATAGATTAAGAAATTTAACCGCTAAGAGCGCAAAGAACGCGAAGGTTTTTAAAAGTTTTCTTAGCGGTCTTCGCGTGCTTCGCGGTTCAAAAAAATATGCTCAACAAAAACTCTCTTCGCAACTTTCTGGGCGAACTGCCTCTTGCCGCCGAACTCGATTACACACTTCGGCAAAAAAATCGCGCCAGAAAAGATCATTACAACCTTTCACGTTTGCAAAAGTCGTTGCCGCACGCAGTCGCGCAAGTGAAACCGTTCATTGAAAAAACAAAACCTGGCAAAAAAATTCTTTTCTTTGCCACGCTTCATTACTGGATCGAACAAGCCGCGTATATCTCCCTCGCACTTGCAGGACTCGGTCACAAAGTCACGTTGCTGACTCTGCCGTATTCTGAATGGCATAAGGAAAAGGATAAACTGACTCAGAAGCAACGCCGACTCCACACACGGGACGCGCTCTCATCACTTGCTCCCTACGTTCAGCACGCCTCTCTTCTGGACCTCAAGTCTGCTTCCGTTTTACCGGCCGCTCTCAAATCTGACGTGAAAGAGATCTCCTTGTGGGACGCGCAATACACGCTCATGCGCGAAGAAGTGGACATGTCAAACGCCGGTGACAAGGCGCTTTACGACTTGCGTATCAAACGGAACACATTCGCCGCCCTCGCCGCGCTCGAATGGATGCAAACCAACAAACCCGATGTTGTTCTCATTCCCAATGGACTGATTCTTGAAATGGGAATCGTCTTCCGTATTGCGAAATACTTGAACATTCCTGCTGTGACGTTTGAATTCAACGACCAGCGCGAACAGATCTGGCTCGCGCAAAACACGTCCATTATGCGGCAGGATACGGATTACCTCGTTGAAGCGCGTTGCAAACTGCCGATGACAGATGAGATGTATGAACGTCTCGCTGACTTGGAGAATGCCCGTCGCGGTGCTCGCGTGTGGGGTAAATCAAAACGACTGTGGCAATACGTCTCATCACAAGGCGCGGAAGAAACGCGCAAGGCCCTTGAGCTGGATGAACGTCCCGTCGTTTTGCTTGCCGCGAATGTGTTGGGTGACAGCCTCACATTGGGACGAAATATCTTCGCCGAATCCATGAGTGAATGGATCACAAAGACTGTTCAATATTTTGCCAGGCGGACTGACGTGCAACTGATTATCCGAATCCATCCCGGAGAAAAGATTGTCCCGCAGGTAAAATCAATGGGGACCGTCGTCCGCGAGGCGTTGCCCGAACTTCCAAGCCATATTCACGTCATCGGCGCGCTGGATAACGTCAACACCTATGACCTGATCGAGATCGCAAACCTCGGACTGGCATACACAACAACGGTTGGCGTTGAGACCGCGATGAACGGCATCCCCGTCATCTCATGTGGACAAACACATTATCGAGGTCGCGGCTTCACCATTGAACCGAATACCTGGGATGAATATTTCGCCACGCTCAATAACGTGTTAACTGACCTTCCCGCGCATCGTTTAAATGACGAGCAAATTGCCAAAGCGTGGAATTACGCGTATCGATTCTTTTTTGAGTATCCGCGTCCGTTTCCATGGCGGCTGATGAATTTTTGGGACGACCTTGATGTGTGGCCCCTGAACAAAGTGTTGAGCGATGAAGGCATCTCACATTTTGGTGATGCTTTCAAGTTTCTGGTCGGCGAACCGTTTACTTGGAAATAATACTTCGGTGGTTGAGCGCAAGCAGTCGAAACCACCAGTAACAAGAGAGATTTGAATTAACGGGTAGTCTCGATAGCCCTTCGCAACGAACCGCTTCGACAGGCTCAGCGCGTCGGCTCAGGGCTACTCGACCACCGATTGCAAAATAATATGACAAACGAAACCAAACAAAAAGTCCGCGAGTTTTATGACGAGATCGGCTGGCAACAGGAGGAGGACGGGAATTACCAGAACACCCGTTACGAAGACCTGCGTCCCGTCTCGCACGAATATATCCACAAGACGCGTTTGCGCGTGATGAATGGATTGATTCCGACAGGCAGGCTCCTGCTCGATGCAGGCTCTGGACCCGTACAGTACGAGGAATACAAGGTGTATTCCCACGGGTATCAAAAGCGAGTGTGTTTAGATATTTCTATTCAGGCGTTGCGCGAAGCGCGCAATCGGATTGGCGATCATGGACTGTTCGTCGTTGGCGACCTTGCCAACCTGCCGTTCAAAGCAGAAGCCTTTGATGGCGCGGTTTCGATGCACGCGATCCATCACCTTGCGCTGACGGAACATCCGCGCGCGTATGGAGAAATCCATCGTGTGTTGGCGGTTGGTCGAACGGCGGCAATCGTCAATGGCTGGCATGAGCCGTTATTGAGTCGCATGGCAGAACCGTTGATCGGAGTCATGCGCAAACTTTCTGGTCGTTCCGAGAAAAAGAAAAAGGAATGGCTCAATGAGGAAGACCCTGCAGGGACGTTCGTGCAAAAGATGACGCCCGCATGGCTCAAGCGTGAGATCGGCTCGAAGATGAACATCGAGATCAAACCCTGGCGAAGTATGAGCACACGCATTTTGCGCTGGTTCATCCGTCCGTTTGGCGGACGCGCTTTGTTGCGATTTGTATTCTGGCTGGAAGATACTTTTCCGAAATTTTTTGCGGAGAACGGGCAGTATCCGTTGATTGTGATTCGAAAATAGCAACATGTCATTGCGAGGAGGGTCGAAGACCCGACGAAGCAATCTCATCTCACCAACCAACTCTTGTTTGAAGGTTAGTTGAGATTGCTTCGGGCCCCTTCGGGAGAGCGCCGCCCTCGCAATGACATATAGGAGAATTTATGGATTGGAAAAATCAAGTCGTACTCATCACAGGCGGGACGGGGTCGTTTGGCAAGAAATTCACCAAAACCCTGCTGGAAGAAAAGCAACCGAAGAAGACCATTATCTTCAGCCGTGATGAGTTGAAGCAACACGAAATGCAGGTGGGCGGATACCACCATCCATCCCTGCGTTATTTCATCGGTGATATACGCGACCGCGAACGACTTGTGCGTGCCATGCATGGTGTAGACATCGTTGTCCATGCCGCGGCGTTGAAGCAGGTGCCTGCCTGTGAATACAACCCGATGGAAGCCATCAAGACCAACATCATGGGTACGGCGAATGTCGTCGAAGCCGCGCTGGATGCAGGCGTGCAGAAGGTGATGACCATCAGCACGGACAAAGCCGTCAGCCCGGCGAATTTATACGGCGCGACCAAACTCGCCGCCGAGAAGTTGACCGTTCAAAGCAACGCGTACGCGGCGGGTACAGCGACCAGATATTCGTGCGTCCGATACGGGAATGTGGTGGGGAGTCGCGGCTCGGTGGTTCCGTTGTTCCTCAAACAACGCGATAGCGGGGCAGTCACGATCACAGATGACCGCATGACGCGCTTCTGGCTGTCGCTGGATCAGGGAGTGCAATTCGTGATCGATTGCATCGAACAGATGGAAGGCGGCGAAGTGTTCGTACCGAAGATTCCCAGCACCAAAGTGATTGACCTTGCCAGAGCCATCGTGCCGAACGCGAAGATCAATATCATCGGCATTCGCCCCGGCGAAAAACTGCACGAAGATCTGATCTCGGAAGACGAAGCCCGTCACACGATTGAACTGGAAAAGATGTACGTCATCCAGCCTGCCGAAGCGACCTGGTTCGGTTATTCGTGGAAAGACAAAGGCAAACCACTCCCCGATAATTATCGTTATACAAGTGATAACAACGCTGAATGGCTCGATATCGAAGGTATCAAGAAATTTGTCGCCCCGTTTGAAGAGTTGTTCAAGCAGGGGAAGCTTGAAGGATAATATCGCTCTCGGCGGCGTCCTCGCCGCCGAGGACGGCGGCTGGAGCATATGAAGTTATTAATCACCGGCGCAAGCGGACTGCTCGGAATCAACCTCGCGATGGAAGCCATGCGCGCGCATGATGTCATTGGCGTGGATAGGGGTAAATTAAAGTCGGCTCCGTTTCGGGTACTCAAAGCAGATATTCTCAAAACGGACGAAATAGATTCCATCCTTGATTCCACAAATCCCGATTGGCTTATCAATTGTGCCGCGTTGGCGAACCTTGAAAAATGTGAAGAAGACCCTGCCCAGGCAAAAATTCTGAACATAGACCTGCCTGGTGAATTAACGAATGCCTGTGCAAAAAGAAATATTCCTTTCGTGCATCTTTCCACCGATTCAGTTTTCGATGGCACAAAAGATGGCATGTACACGGAAGAAGATGAACCAAGCCCGCCTGGGGTTTATTCAAGGACAAAACTCGATGGCGAGCGCGCCGTGCAACAAGTTAACCCACAAGCGCTTATTGCGCGAGTTAATTTTTATGGCTGGTCGTTAGGTGCAAAAAGAAGTCTCGGCGAGTTCTTTGTCAACAATTTGAGCGAAGGCAAAAACGTCAACGGTTTTACCGATGTCATCTTCTGCCCGATGTGGGTTAATCATTTGAGTCAAACTCTGATTGAGATGCTCGAGAAAAATTTGCATGGCATATATCATGTCGTTGGCGCGCAGGGGATGAGCAAGTATCAATTTGGGGTGGAAGTGGCACGCAGGTTCGGGCTGAGAGAAAGCCTCATTTCGGCGCAATCAGTCGAAAGGTCCGCGCTGACCGCCCGTCGTTCCCACAATTTATGGCTGTCTGTCCACAAACTGTCCACAGATTTGGGTCACGCTGTCCCCGATTTCTCCACTGGTTTAGACGGGTTTTACACACAGTTCCAGCAGGGTTATCCACAGAAAATCAGGGGTTATCAACAGTAGGTCACGTTTGAAACTGACGTTATCCACAGGATGTCCACATGAAAAACCTTCTCAAACTTGAAGAACTCTTTATGTTCGGGCTGGCACTCTTTCTTTTTTCTCAATTGGATTACGGATGGGGTTGGTATGCACTTTTATTTTTGACTCCCGACCTGAGCATGATTGGCTATGTGATGAACCCCCGCTTCGGCGCCTGGACCTATAACCTGATTCACCACAAAGGGCTTTCGATTTCGCTTTATGTTTTTGGCTACCTAACCGCCAACCCCGCGCTGATGTTTGCAGGGACAATGCTGTTCGGTCACTCCAGCTTCGACCGCGTGCTGGGCTACGGCTTGAAGCACGAAGACGCATTTCAGAATACGCATTTGGGGCGGATTGGGAGGTAAGTTTGGACATATATCAGCAAGTACAAACTGGATATGACCAGATTGTTTTGGAATATGCTAAACGTAATCACGCTACAATGGCAGATAATCTTGTTGCTTTAGCGCAAGGGCTTATTCAACATGTTGGTAAAAATGGTCATATGGTCGAAATCGGTTGCGGCACTGGTCGTGACATGGCTTGGTTTGAATCACAGGGAACTACAGTCACTGGTATTGATTTATCAATGGGCATGTTGCGATATGCACGAGAAAAAGTTGACGGCAATTTGTGTTCAATGAATATGCGTTATCTGGGTTTTTGTAATTCATGTTTTGATGGCGCATGGTGTTGTGCATCATTATTACATCTACCAAAAGTCGAAGCAGTGTTTGCAATACAGGAAATTCGCCGAATATTAAAGTTAGGGGGTATGCTTGTTTTGAGTGTTCAGGAGGGAAACAGCGAGGGATGGGAAGAGAGTTATGTTTCAGGAGTAAAACGCTTCTTTGCACGTTATCGAATTAACGAGATGAGTAACATATTATCCAAGAATGGGTTTTCTGGACTAAAGTCTAATTCGTCTCGAGAAGTCCATCGAGAGTGGTTGTCATTTGTCTGCGTTGCAGACTAAACTGCCAATTATGGAGTCTTCATGAAAAAGAAAGAATTGCGAGTTTGGGAAACCCTTTCGAGAAAAACGATTCTTAGTCACAATAAATTCTTAACCGTTGAAAGCCATATCGTAAAACTCCCTGATGGACAAATAATTCCCGATTGGGCATGGCTAATTATTCCAAGTGCTGCTATTGTTCTTGCAGTAACCACAGACAATAAATTTTTCTGCTTTCGGCAAACAAAATACGCAGTAGAGGGAACGTCATTAGCGCCTGTGGGCGGCATGCTTGATGAGCCAAACGAAAAACCACTTGATGCGGCAAAACGAGAATTACTTGAAGAAATGGGATATGAAGCGTCAGAATGGATTAATTTAGGAAGTTATATTTTGGATCCCAATCGCGGGATAGCAACCATGCACCTGTTTTTGGCTTTGAATGCAAAACAAGTAGCCAAGCCAAACAGTGATGATTTGGAAGACCAGGAGTTATTATTTCTCACTCGAAGCGAGATAGAAAATGCTTTGAGAGCAGGTGAATTTAAAATATTGGCATGGTCAGCAGTTGTGGCAATGTCTTTGAATTATCTAAAAACCACCTATGACTCTTGAACTTCTCAAATCCAAAACAGGACGAACGCTTGAAGACCTGACAGGTTTTATCATGGCGTTTGCCCATCAAACTTTTACGAATGGCACAGGACTTGGTCAATCACGGTTCTGCGGAAACCTGTCAGGTCTGGGTTAACAACCCAATAAAAGGAACCTCATGCACAACCACGCCCCTTTGGATTATGTTTGTCCATTCTGTCTGTTGATTCAAGGCATGGAAAGTATCCAAACTCAACTAAAACAAACGGATATTGTTTTTCAAATCGCTGGCGCAACCGCTTTTATGGCGACGAGAAAATATCCTAACAATCAAGGTCACGTGCTTGTCATTCCGAATGAACACTTTGAAAATATCTATGACCTGCCGCTGGAGATTTCGGCGAAAGTCCATGCCTTGAGCAGGGATATTGCATTGGCGATGAAATCAGAATATCAATGTGATGGCATCATGCTCCGTCAACAAAACGAACCCGCAGGTGACCAGTCCATTTGGCATTATCATTTGCATGTCATCCCGCGCTATCACGGTGATGACTTTCACAACGCTGAAAGAAGTCCGTTTGAAGCGGATGAACGCGCTCAATATGCTCAGAAGTTGAGAAATTGGTTTAGCAGGTCTGAAAGATAAATATCTATGCCTCTTGAACTTCTCAAATCCAAAACAGGACGAACCATAATAAAAAGGTGACAGTCACTTTAAAAGTGACTGTCACCTCCAACTACTTCGGAGGACAAAATGGAAATCAAATTTGGAAATCGAACGATTGGTTTGAACCACCCAACTTATTTCATCGCGGATATCGCCGCCAATCATGATGGTGACATGGAACGCGCGAAACTGCTCATTCGTCTCGCAAAGGAAGCGGGCGCGGATGCCGCCAAATTCCAGAACTTCGACGCGCCGAAAATTGTCTCGGATTATGGCTTCAAAGCCATGAGCGGCGGGCAGGTCAGCCATCAGGCGTCATGGAAGAAATCCGTGTTTGAGGTATATAAGGGCGCGTCCATTCCGTTTGAATGGTCAATGACTTTGGTGGAAGAATGCAATGAGGTGGGCATTGATTATTTCTCGTCACCGTATGATTTCAACGCGATTGATTTTCTCGACCAGTATGTGCCTGTCTATAAAGCGGGTTCTGGTGAAATTGATTGGATTGAGGCGTTGGAACGTATGGCGAGGAAAGGCAAACCGTTCTTTATCGCCACGGGCGCGTCCACGATTGGCGAAGTGCAGAAGGCTGTCCATGCGGTGTTGAAAATCAACAAGCAACTCGTGTTGATGCAATGCAACACCAATTACACCGCCAGCCTAAATAACTATGACCACTTGCATGTCAACGTGTTGAAGACGTACGCGACGATGTTCCCAGATGTGATTCTGGGACTCTCCGACCATACGCATGGAGTCGCCCCCGTTCTCGCGGCTGTGACGCTTGGTGCGCGCGTCATCGAACGTCACTTCACCGACAGCAACGACCGCGAAGGTCCCGACCATAAGTTTGCGATGAATCCCGAAAATTGGGCGCGCATGGTCGAGGAGACTCGTCTGCTTGAACGTTCGCTGGGTTCTCCCGATAAATTTATCGCGGCTAACGAAATAGATACTGCCATAGTACAACGTCGCTGTCTGCGAGCGGCGAGGGATATCAAGGCTGGTGAAGTCTTCACGCGCGATATGATTGATGTGTTGCGCCCTGCGACGATTGGAGCAATCAAACCTGATCAAATCAATGATGTCATCGGCACGAAGGCATTGACTGATATGCCGTTGGGTAAAGAATTAAGATGGACGGATTTGGGCGCGTAATAAAACCTATTAAACACAAAGGACACGAAGAACACAAAGTTTTTAATTCCTCACGATGAATCCTTCGTGACCGTTGTGTCCTTCGTGTTTAAATCATTTCATGCGAATTTTATATTTCAGTAGAAACTACACCCCGCACGATTATCGGTTTCTGTCATCACTGGCGAAGACGAAACACGAAATCTTCTTTTTGCAATTAGAAGCAGCCTCTCGGCAAACAGAAGATCGTCCTGTCCCTGAGAATGTTCAGCAAATTTTGTGGAAGGGCGGACAACGGGAATTTCGTTGGAGCGACCTGCCGCGTTTGACGTTGGACTTTCGACGTTTGACTAAAGAGATCAAACCTGATCTAATTCATGCGGGACCGATCCAAACTTGCGCGTTCATCGCGGCGTTGAGCGGATTCCGTCCGATATTGGCGATGTCGTGGGGATATGATTTGGTGATGGATACGGATAAGAGTGCGTGGATGAGGTGGGTTACGAGTTACACGTTACGGCGGAGCGCGTATTTTACGAGTGACGCAAATGTGACGCGTGAGAAGGCTATTGCATTTGGAATGAACCCGGAGAAGACAGTTATCTTTCCGTGGGGAACGGATATTGAACACTTTGTTCCGAAGGTTGCGGAAACTACGAGTCGAAAGTCGAAAGTCGAAAGTCGTAAATCCAAAATCGTAAATCGTAAATCAATCACTTTGTTTTGTAGCCGTACATGGGAGGCGATCTATGGCGTGGATGTTTTGGCGAGGGCGTTTGTTAAAGTGGCGAGTGTGAATCCTGATGTGGATCTGATTCTATTGGGCGGAGGATCGCAGGGCGCGAAGATTCGTCAGATATTGATGAATGGCGGCGTGATGGAGCGAGTCCACTTTGGCGGGCAGGTGGGTCAACGTGATTTGCCGCGCTGGTATCACATGGCGAATATTTATATTTCACCGTCGCATGTGGACGGTTCATCCGTTTCGTTGATGGAGGCGTTAGCAAGCGGATTACCTTGTCTTGTTTCGGATATTGCGGGAAATAAGGAATGGGTTGAGGATGGAGTCAACGGTTGGTTGTTCCGTGATGGGGATGTGGATGATTTGGCGGAGAAGATTCTTCATGCGCTAAAGAATCGAAAGTCATTCAAGGGAATTGGAGGATTGGCGCGGAAGACGGCGGAAGAGAAGGCGGATTGGTCGAAGAATTTTGGTAAACTTCTTGAGGCGTATGAGTCCGCAGTGAGGGTGCGTCGCACCTAACGGGTAGACTCGTCACGTTGGGTGGGAAGAATCGTTTCGATGGGATTCAGCCTGTTGGGTAAGGTGCGACGCACTCGCGCTGGCGACGCTTCGACTGCGTGCCGACGAACACGGCGCTCCGCTCAGCGCGAAGGACTCTCGAAGCGAATCAATTGTCGGCTTAGAGCGAAGCGTGTATCGGTGTGGATAAAGGTCGAAGCGTTGGAATTTTTGGAGGATTAGCATGTTGACGTTTGAAAAGTTGGTTGAGGGGTTTCGGGAGTTGGGCGTGATGGAGGGCGATACTCTGCTCGTCCATAGTTCGTATAAATCGTTTGGCGCGGTGGACGGCGGACCGCAGACGGTGAACAGCGCGTTGGAGGCGTCGCTTGGCGCGGAGGGGACGCTGATCATGCCGACGTTCAATTTTGAGTTCACGAAGGGGCGGTCGTGGGATGTGCGCACGACGCCGTCAAAGATGGGCGTGCTCACGGAACTGGTGCGGAAGGACCCGCGCGCGAAGCGGGTTTTTCATCCGTTTTATTCGTTTGCGATTTTGGGGAAGCACGCCGAGATGTTAGGAAGTCTGCGATACAAGAGCAGTTATGAACGCAATTCGGTGTTTGGTAAATTGCGTGACCTGGATGGGAAGATCATGGTGATCGGGCTGTCCTATACGAACAGCATGA
>Ga0247727_10015211_pt1 | contig 12657 bp, 11 predicted proteins | sample WisWelCaveWW1625_FD_202498 | JGI IMG/M metagenome (GOLD analysis project Ga0247727, IMG submission 202498) | Biofilm microbial communities from Wishing Well Cave, Virginia, United States - WW16-25 | ecosystem: Environmental > Aquatic > Deep subsurface > Groundwater > Cave microbial mat | place... | reverse complement strand
CGATATACCCTTCCTCGCTCTTCGCAAAGCCCTTGGCCGGCAATTCTTCGCCCTGCGGCGGCTGGAACTTGAGGGACTTGCCGTCCGCCGTCGTCAGGGTACCGTGCACAGGGTCGAACGTCAGGTCCCCGGAGAAGGCGTAGGCCGTCACGACCTCCGGGCTGGCGAGGAAGGACAGCGTTTCGTTCATGCCGTCGTTGCGGCCCGGAAAGTTGCGGTTGTAGGAACTGATGATCGAATCGGCGCGCCCCTTCACCGCGTCCGCCCGCTTCCATTGCCCGATGCAAGGCCCGCAGGCGTTCGCGAGCACGGTCGCGCCCATCTGCTCGAAGGTTTCCATGAAGCCATCCCGCTTCATTGTATAAAAGATCCGCTCCGAGCCCGGCGTGACGAGGAAGGGCGTCTTGGCCTTGAGGCCGGCTTTCAAGCCCTGCTTGGCGATATGCGCCGACCGGCTGATGTCCTCGTAGGAGGAATTGGTGCAGCTGCCGATCAGGGCCGCCTTGAGGTGGACCGGATAACCCTTCTCCTTCGCTTCCGCCGCCATCTTGGAGATCGGCCGCGCCAGATCCGGCGTGTGCGGACCGACCACGTGCGGCTCGAGCGTGGAGAGGTCGATTTCGACGACCTGATCGAAATGCTTCTCCGGTGACTTGTAGACCTCCGGATCGGCCACGAGCAGGTCCTTGTGCGCCTGGGCCAGGTTCGCGATGTCAGCCCGGTCCGTGATGTTGAGATAGGCCACCATCTTCTGATCGAAGGGGAACACCGACGTCGTCGCGCCCAGCTCGGCGCCCATGTTCGTGATCGTGCCCTTGCCGGTCGCGCTGATCGTCTCGGCGCCGGGGCCGAAGTATTCGACGATCTTGTTCGTGCCGCCCTTCACGGTCAGCAGGCCGCAGAGATAGAGGATCACGTCCTTCGGCGACGCCCAGCCGCTCAACTTGCCGGTCAGCCGCACGCCGATCAGTTTCGGATGCAGCACTTCCCAGGCCAGGCCGGCCATCACTTCACCGGCATCCGCGCCGCCGACGCCGATCGCCAGCATCCCGAGCCCGCCTCCGTTCGGCGTGTGTGAGTCGGTCCCGATGATCAGGCCGCCGGGGAACGCGTAATTTTCCAGCACCACCTGGTGGATGATGCCGGCGCCCGGCTTCCAGAAGCCGATGCCGTATTTCTTCGCCGAGGAGGCCAAAAAGTTGTAGACCTCCTTGTTCTCGTCCATGGCACGCAGCAGGTCCTTCTGCGAGCCGACTTCCGCGCGGATCAGGTGGTCGCAGTGGATCGTGCTTGGCACCGCCGCCTTCGGCTTGTTGGCCTGCATGAACTGAAGCATGGCCATCTGGGCCGTCGCGTCCTGCATGGCCACGCGATCCGGCCGCAGCGCCAACATGGCCTTGCCGCGCTCCCAGACCTGCGTGTCGAAGTTGTCCGCGTGCGACACGAGAATCTTTTCCGAGAGCGTCAGCGCGCGGCCGAATTTCTTGCGCGCCTTCTCGGTGATCCCGGGCATCTTCGCGTAGAGTTTCTTCACCATTTCAACTGACATATTGTTCTCCCTGGAGGCTCTCAGCCGTCAGCTTTCAGCAGCCAGCTTTAGCTGAGCGCTGATGGCTGATTGCTGATCGCTATTTTAGCGGCGGCACTTCTCTCCGTTTCGGCGCCGCGTAGTTCACGAGGTAATCGAACAGCCGGATCAGGCGGCTGTCCTGCCGCTTCTGGTCCACCCAATGGCCGATCAGGCCGATCGTCCGGGCCAGGATGAAGAACCCGTTCAAACTGTCCACCGGGAAGCCGATGTCCACCAGCACGGCGGCCATCGTCCCGTCCACGTTCAGGATCAGGTTGTCCTTCTTCGCCGCCGTCACCTGTTCTACGGAAAGCGCAAAGTCGAGGCAGGGCGTCTTGATGTTGAGACTTTTGACGTAGCCGACCAGTTCCTTCACGCGCTTGTCCGGGTTGCGCAGGCTCTTCACGCGATGGCCGATGCCGGGCACCGGCCCCACGTTTTTCTTCATGTAGGCCAGGAATTCGTCCACGGTCATCTTGTGATCCACCGCGTGCTTGAACCAGCGGCCCGCGTCCGTGACCGCGCCGCCGAAGCGCGGCCCGATCATGATCATGCCCGCCGCCACCGCCTGGGAGAGGCCGATGCCGGCGCAGGCCGCGAGGATCGTCGCGTAGGCGCCGCTGACGCAGGGGCCGTGGTCGGCCGACAGCATCAGGATGCGCTTGACGATTTCGGCTTCCTGCTTGCTGATGAGCCGCTTGTCCCAGAGCAACCCGATGATGTGGGGAATCTCATAGCCCTTATTGATCAATTCGGAGGCGGGATAGCCGTCGTAGCAGGGCTCGTCGCCGCGGTCGTCGCTGATCGTGGTGCGGATGAGCGGGACGACGGTGACTTCGTTCTCCTTCATCGCCTGCTCGACCGTCTTCGGCAGCTTCGGGACATCGGACGCCGCCACCTCGGCCACCGGCTTGATCTGACCGCTCTTGATGAATTCCTCGTAGGTCTCCTTGATCGCCGGACCCAGCGCGCCGAAAGTCGGGGGCACGATCGCGCCGGCTTTCTTCAGCGCGTCGGATTTCGACCGAGCCGAGCCCTCTCCCTTCATGCCTTCCTTGGCGCCGGCGTGGCCGAACTTCATTCCTTTAGGCAGGCTTTCCTGGCAGAACCCGGACACGACCGCCAGCAGCTTGATCCGGCGCTTTTTGGCTCCGTACCACTCGGCCGCCCGCTCTTCCAGGTCGCCCCCCATCTCGCCGACGATGACCACCGCCTTGGTCTGCGGGTCCTGCTCGAACATCTCCAGATAGCTGACGTAGTCCGTGCCCGGATAGGCGTCGCCGCCGATGCCGATGGCGGTCGTGATGCCGTCGGCGAACTGGGAACAGATCCAGATGATCTCGTTGGAAAGGCCGCCCGACTTGGTGATCACCCCAAACGAACCTTCGCGGTAGAGCTTGCAGGCGACGAGGTTGTCGTAGGCGCCGCCGATCACGCCCAACCGGCAGGAGCCGGAGGAAATGATGCCGATGGACGACGGCCCGTTGAAGACCTTGCCGACCTTGACGGCCTGGCGGGCCAGCAGCTTCGCGTCTTTTTCAGGCACGCCTTCCGTGATCATGGAGACGACTTTGATGTTGGGATCGTTGAGCGCCTCCATGCCCGCGGCGCAGGCCCGGTCCGCGCCGATGTAGACGAGGCTGGTGTTGATCTGCGGATGGTGCCGGGTCGCTTCAGCCACGCTCTTGTAAACCGGAATGGTGAGTAAGCCGCTGCCGTAGGCGATCTCGTTGGTCTTGCCGGCGTCGGGCGGATAGACGAAGGCGTCCACGTAGAGCGATTTCTTGCTCAGGTAGCAGAACTCCGCCATCCGGCGCGCGGCGTTCTGGCCAGCGGCGCCGCCCTGGATCACCACGCGGGTGTCTTTGTTCGCGAGAATGCTCATGATTCCTCCAGCAAGTAGCTAGCCGCAAGCAGCGAATAGCAACGATTCAGGACTCCGGAGCTCCTAGCGGCTCGCTATCCGCTCTTAGCTCTTTTTCTGCAGCGCCATATCCACGATGTCCGTCAGCGGCGTCTTCCGATCGTAGACCTGGATGTCGAACCCTTCGTCCTTCAGCTTCCGCATCAGCTCCAGGCCCTCTTTCTCGTTGGGGCCGCCGCGGCGGACCCAGATCTTCACGCCGTTGAGCTTGCCGTCGCTCTTGGCCTTGCGGAACCCGGCGATGATGCCGCCGAAGGTTTTCTTGACGTCGGTGAAGTTGGCGATGGCGCCGCCCACGATGATGTGCTTGATGTCCGGCAACGAGGCCACTTTCTCGGTGAGGACTTCCACGGCCCAGTCCGGCGGGTCGCCGGAGTATTCGGCGTAGTTGGCCAGCTGGCCGCCCCGCGCCACGACGGCGTCGGAATAATAGACGCTGGCGCCGCCGCCCGCCGGCAGCATCGCGATGTTGCCGCCGGGAATCTGGATGAACTTGACCGAGCCCTTGATCTTGGAGTCCACCGCCATGACGTCGAGCTCGTCCGTCGTGTAGGCGCGCCCGAACTCGGCGGCGAACGAGAAATTCCAATCCGGATGCCGGAACCTGGCGTCGCCGTCCAGCAGCGTCACGGCGTCCAGCGCGACCAGCGCCCCGTCGCCCTGGCGGGCCACCACCGGGTTCACTTCCAGGTACTGGGCATCCTCGCTGTCGAAGCAGGCGAACAGCTTGCCGGCAAACTCGGCCATCTTCCCGGCGGTCTCGCCTGAAAAGCCCGCGTCCCTGGCGAGCTTCTCGAGAGCCGCCTCGGACGGCTTCTCGCCGACCTCGACAGCCAGCTTCTTGACGCGGTCCCAGTTGGACTCGACTTCGATGCCGCCGCAATTCGCCAGCAGGACTTCCGATCCGGCCCGCGTGGATTTCACGGACGCGTAGTATTCTTCCTTGTGCGGGACCATCTCGGAGACGATCACCTGCGAGACGGTGATGCTGCCGACCTGGCGGCCCAGCATGTCCTTGATCGCGGCTTGCGCCCCCTTGAGATCCAGGTCCACCTTGACGAGCCCCAGCTTGAAGCGGGAGCCCATCGCCTCATGGGCCTTGGCGACCAGCTTGGATTTCTTGAGCCAGTCGTTAACCTCGGCCAGCTTATTGAATTCATCGAGCGAGGTGACGACGACGTAATTCGGAACCGTGATTCCCCACTTCTTCATCAGCCCCATCCCAGGGCCTTCGAGTACCTTGGCCATACCAACAACTCCTTAAGTTTTAACGACCGCTGCGCTCCGCAGGATGGTCAAAAAGGCCGCTACTTCACCCGCCCAGCCCCCGCGCGCCAAGACGCGCTTTTTCCCGTGGGAGGCCGCAACACCCTTTGCTCGCGTTTCACGCTCCACGAGCAACGCTTCACAGAATCGTTAGCCTTTTCAACATCCTGCTAAAGAGGCGGCAGTGTAGCGGAAACTGAAAGCCGACTCAATCCGCCAAACGGACTATTCGTCCTTAACAAAAGGCCCATCGATTCGATCCCTGTCACTAATCCTAAGTGACTGAAATTACGTAAGAAGAACTCAAAGTCTAGGCGTTTGGGTAGGAGCCAGTCAAGAGGGAAAAGTAGCCTATTTTCGCTGACAAACGGGACAATAGAAGGAGCTGCGCTGATCGGTCCCGCGAAGCCGACGGATGGTGCCGCCGCAGCCGGAAGGGCAGCGTCGCCCTTCTTTGTCGTAGACCAAGTGCCGCCGCTTGTAGCGGCCTTCGCTGCCGTCCGGAGCGAAGAAATCCCGCACGCTGGAGCCGCCGTCCCGAATCGCTTGGGCCAGCACCAGCCGCATGACGCGATAGAGCCGCCGCAGAGCCGGCTCGTTGACGCGGCCGGCTGGACGCGCCGGGTGCAGCCTGGCACGGAACAGAATTTCGTTCGCGTAGATGTTGCCGATGCCGGCAATGACTTGTTGATGCATGAGCAGGGGCTTGAGGCGCCCGCGCCGATTCCTGATCAGGTTGCGGAAATCCTCCCACCCGACCGTCAGCGGATCGCAGCCGAAGCGCCGCCCGGTGAACTGGTCCAATCCCTCCCGATTGAGGAGGTAGATCCGGCCGAACCGGCGCGGGTTCCAGTAGCGCAGGTCCGAGGCCTGCCCTCCGTCCAGCGTGAGGACGAGATGTGTATGTTTCTGATAACGAGGCGCCAGGGGGCCGAACAACAGGAGGCCGGTCATGCCCAGCTCGGCGACGAGGTAACGGGTGCCGTCCGTCCGCGTACACGCGATCGCCACGCTTTTCCCGTACCGTTCGACGCCGGTGATGCGCGCGCCGCGATACCACTCCAGCGTTTCAATTCCACGCCGGACAATATCCTGGCGACCCACCCAGCACTCCTTGATGGTGGCGCCGAGCATGCGTTCCCGCAGTTGCCGCGCGACAACTTCCGCTTCAGGCAACTCAGGCATCTGTTCCTGGTCTATCTGGTCTGTCTGGTCTATTCGGTCTTTTGTCGGACTGAACAGACAAAACAGACCGCACGACCGAATGGACGGCTCTCACCCTATGTTTCATTCGCCTTCAGCCGTGCGATCACGCCGACCAGGGCCGGCCTGTCGCATCTGCAGCACGGATTGAATGGTCGCATCCAGCTCGGGCAGCGGCATCGCTCCCGGCCGTCTCGTTTTGAGGAGGTTCACCGCCTCGTGATAGGTCATCCCCTGCACGCAACAGAGGTAGGCGATCACCATCGACACGGACCGGCCCATCCCCGCCCGGCAACAGACCATGATTTTCTTTTTGGGGGCATGTTGCTCCAGCCACGCGACCGCCTCATAGACCTGCTGCGGAGTCGCCTGGCCGAACTCAATCAGTGGGATCTTGGTGAAGAGCACGCCGTCAGGAGGCGTGACGTCGTATTCTGCGGCGAGAAAGAGCACCCCCTGAATAAACGAAGGCGGCTTCTTCGCATCCTCGACGTTGCCGACTGATAATGACTCTGTCACATGATGCATGGGCCTATTATAGCGGCACCGAAGAGATAGGCCAATCGGATTGGTTGCGGGTCGGTTCCGCAGGCCTGTATACTGGCCACGATTATCGGAGCATCCCTCTATGGCCGGTCCTTCTCCCGAACACGTCGTATCGCGCCTGAGCAGCGTCCGCTGCGCGATCTGCAAGACCAACGACTTCGCCATCGATTCCCGCAGCATGAAACCCGACGGCGAATGGAAGGGCGCCTGCAAGAAATGCCGCTATACGTTCCCGGTCCACACTGACATGGAGTTTTACCAGCGGACGCAGCCGGACATTCCCTATCTGATGAAAACCGTCCCCTGCCCGAAATGCCAGGCGCACGGCGTGGCCCTGGATTTCCGGATCGTCCTGTCGGTACGGGAGGCCTATTACTTTGTTACTTGTAGTACATGCCGCCACCAATTCGCGGAAAGGTCCTCGCTGGAAACATTTGAATGACGACGGCATCTTAGAATGATGTATACTGGTTGCCATGAGTGACAAGAAGCCGAAACAGCCTGACTCCCCAGCCCCTGACGAAACCAAGCCCCGCAAGGAGATTCCGCTCGTCTCCGTCCCGAACGACCGCGACATGATCGCCGAAGAAATGGCCGACCTGTTCGACGAAGACAAGGTGACCCACAAGCATGGCGGGACCGAACCCGAAGCCGACTAGCATGCGCCGGTCCTTCAGCCGCTGGCTTTTCCTTCCCTTGATCCTGCTCCTGGCCGTGCAGTTGACCGGTTTGAGCTGCCTGGGCGACTGGCAGGATGCGGCATTCTCTCTCCATTCAGCCGTTCACCACCATGTGCTGAGTGACCTGTCCCAATCCACAGCCACAGGCGACGATGGGTGTCCCTGCCATCTCGCGTTCGTTTCCGCGCTCGACGGCGATTATTCCGTGACAAGTCCGGTGTCCCCATTCAGCGCCGGGCCTCCTGCAACTTGCCTGTGTGTGCCTTCCTCTGCTCCGTTCCATCCTCCTCTCGGTTCCTGACCTCGTTCCGATTCCACAGAACCGTCATTCCGACTAACGCGTGGTGCCGTGTCTGCTTGTGGCACGAGCAGTCATGGCAATTTTCATCATCCGTTCGGAACGGACCTGAACTGAGTTGGTGTAAGGAGGGAATGTGTTTTTGGGCCGGACGTCCCGATACGCGGCTGCCCGCTTCTCCGTTTGCCCCAGGGTCGCCATCATCGGCCTCTCGGTGCTGTTCCTTGGATGCAGCACCGTTGGCCCGCGGCCACAAGACGTCCCACCTGTTGCGATCAAGGTGATCGTCGGTCCGGTCTTTCTCGAAGCACCGATCACGAAAACCTCCCAAGTGCGGTCGGTCGACGAGACGCTGTCGCCGGAACAAGAACAGGTTTTGCTGCCTCCATTGATCGAAGCAATCGAAACCACGGCTCAGCGTCTCTTGACGGACGCCCTCTCCAACCAAAAAGGCTTTCTCGTGGTCCCCTTCGAAGAAACGCGCCGCCTCCAGGCCGATCTCGTCGCACCGCACACGCCGCTCACCGATGCGCAGATTCGAGAATTGGGGCGACGCGCGGGCGCCGATATCGTGATCGCAGGGCTGATTCACGACTATGGCGCGGTCCGCTGGCAATATTGGGTGACGGGATGGCTGCTGCATGTCTCCGTTGCGACCAGCATCGTCGGAGCCGCCACCGCATGGAATCCCGCTGTAATCGGCACCTACCTCGCTGTTGATGCCACTACCGACTTCCCCCTATGGTGGGGCGGTGGGTCTGTGTTTGGCTGGACCTTCCGGCCCGTGCGTCTGCACGCGGATGCGACGCAACTTACGAACTGCGAAGGGTTGATTTGGACCAAAGAGGAACTGGCGATCAAGGTGCCCGGCAAAACATTAGCCGAGTATCCGGAGGAGTTGCGAGGCAAGAAGGAAATTCAACTGGAGGCGAATCTCAAACGCGCGACAGGAGATATCGCGGAGGCTGCTGGAGAGAAGCTCGCACTCCAAGTCTGCGACAAGGATGGCAAACCGGAGCAGATCAGCACCTTTTCCATCTTTTCGATTCTGGACCTTCTTTATTGATCGCCGTTGCCGGCATGCCGCTCAGACGATACGAAAGGGGCCTTGCGCTGACAGACCGGATCGCATGGTCACAATTTCCTCGTCTTCTGCTCCCCTTCAGCCGTACTATGCGCGTTCAAGGAGGAACCTATGTTTGGCCATAGCCACAACGCTCATCACCATGACCACAGCCATGGCGCTTTTGATGCGGCCCTCTGGACCGCGGAGAAGGGAATTTGGGCGGTCAAATGGTCGATGATCGGACTGTTGCTAACGGCTCTTCTGCAAGCCGTTGTGGTGGCCATTACCTCCAGCATGGCCCTGTTGGCAGATACGCTCCACAATCTCGGCGACGCGGCGACGTCTATTCCACTCTGGATTGCCTTCCTGATGGCCCGTCGAAAGCCGGACAAGCGGTTTACCTACGGATACGGACGCGTGGAGGACCTGGCGGGCATTGTCATCGTGCTTCTCATGCTGGCCACGGCGGCGACCGCCACCTATGCCTCCATCAGCCGGCTGCTCCATCCCCAGGACATCCAGCATCTCGGCGCAGTCGTTGTGGCCTCTCTCATCGGATTTGCTGGCAACGAGCTTGTGGCGCGGCTTCGAATCCGTGTCGGCCGTGAAATCGGCAGCGCGGCGCTTGTGGCGGATGGATACCACGCCCGAACGGATGGCTGGACCAGCCTGGGGGTGCTGCTGGGGGCGGGCGGGGTCGGGCTCGGGTATCAGCAGGCCGATCCGCTCGTGGGACTTGTGATCAGCCTCGTGATTTTCAAAATTGTGTGGGATTCCGGACGCGCTCTTTTTCTCCGCCTGCTCGACGGTGTCGACCCGGAGGTTATCGAGGAAGTCTCGCACGCCGCCCGGCACGTGCCAGCGGTCCTGGAGGTGACGGACGTACGGGTACGGTGGATCGGCCATCGCCTGTTGGCAGACGTCAATATCACCGTCAAGTCCGACCTATCGGTCGAGGCAGGCCATCAAGTCGCCCACGACGTCCGCCACCAGCTCCTGCACCACCTGCGGTACTTATCGAATGCCACCATCCACGTCGATCCGGAAGGCGCGTCGGGAGAGGAGCACCATCACATTCATAATCACCAGCACGACGAACTTCCGTCTCACTCCCACTGAATCGGCCGAACGACCGCGACATGATCGCCGAGGAAATGGCCGATCTGTTCGACGAGGATAAGGTCACTCATAAGCACGGCGGGACTGAACCGGAAGCGGATTAAAGCAGTTATCAGTTGTCAGTTTTCAGTTCTCAGTTTCCGGAACTGATAACTGACCACTACGAACTAAAAACGCCTTGCCCGCTGCGGCCTTGCCACGGGAAAAGCACGCGCCTTGGCGCGTGCGGGGCGGGTGGGTGAAAAGAAGGTCCTTTTGAACAGCTTAGAGTGACGCCCAGATATCCCGCCGTTATCGAGAAAAGACTCCCGACCCCTTTTTCAACGCACGCTCGTGTTCTGCGAGCAAGGGGATCAACCAAGTCACCCTTTTACGGCGCGACAGTGGCCTCAGCGAGGCCGGACAAGGTCTTGCGAAGATTCTCGACGACCGGACACTGTGCGACGCCGTGGCGCTGAGCCAAAAACGCAGGGTCGTTGTAGCCGAGCCATACTTGAGCCGACGCGTCCTCCCACACAAGAGCCTTCATCGGAAGGTCAATGCCCACGGACTGGGCACACTCCATGAACGGTGTACCGCCTTTCGGGTTGCCGAAGATGAGCACTTCCGTTGGACGAAGTGTTTTGCCTACCTTGGCTGCTCCAGCCGCATGATCAATGCGAGCGAACACAGTGAGGCCGCGCTGTTTTGCCAGTTCTTCGAACCGGTTCATCGTGTTCGCTGCGCTGTGCGGACTCTTGACGACGATGAGGCCGTCCGCGGCTGACGCAAGCGAGGCAAGCGAAACGAGGAGCACAGCAAACAGTACACACGACAGTTTCATGAGTGGCTCCTTTGAACCCACCTAATGGGTCAGCCCCCTTGATTAATTGCAGCAAATCCTATGCGTTTCTTCAAGGCGGAGCAAGAGGGCTGTGCGTACTCCATTCCGAGCGGGGACAGACCCATCAGCGGTCTGTCCCCGCCCACACTTTTTAATTAGGGGCAGCTGGGCTGATCCCTTAAATGCGCGCGTCCAACGAGGGCCTTCTGAGGCCGCGCGTTGCGCGAGCAGGAGGGATTAGCCCTGCCAGCCCTTTCTCAGCCAAGGTTTATACTGGCCGGACAATCTCCACGGACGCATCAGCCGGAATCCGCCCAACCGACGACTCTCGCCCTTTCCGCTCCTTCCTGACAATCTCGCTGATCCGGACGATCGCTCCCCTGTGCCAGTCATCCACTGGCGCATTCGACTCAGACCGCAACCTATCCAGCCGCCCCACTTCCGGCCGCCCGGTTTCGTTGCACAGCCAGGCCCGCTGCTCGCCTTTCATCTTTCGCAACTCGCTCACGAGCCGGAACAGATCCGGCCGTCTCGGGACGATCATCCGGCCGTCCTTGCGCAGGATCACATAGGAGAACTTGAGCGCATCCTTGATGAAGCCCACTTCCCGGTCGATCGCCGACACGATCGGCGGTGGCGTCCAGGGACGCTCTTCATGACACCAATCGGCGGCTTTGATCAGGGCAGGACAGGGACTGTCGTGCAGGCAGGGGCTATAGACCGTGCAGACGCCCGCTTCGAGCAATCGATCCCGCACAAGATGGAGTTCGCGTGAAGTTTCCCGCAACGCCGGTTCCATCAGCATCAACGTGCCGTGCGGCACCAGCAGATCGAGCAGGCTACGCACGAACGTGACGCGCGAGCCGATCGTATCTCGGGCTTCACGCCACAGTTCACTGAGCGCGTTGGCCGTCACAATCAGCTCAAATGGTCCCTCCTGTTTGCACAGATCAAGGCTACCGGATCGCTGAAGATTCGCGTGGATGCGCGTGAGCATCGAAGGCGGTCCGGGCGATAACTTCCCATAGACCTTCCATAACCGTTCCGCCTCCTGGAGTGCCGGCAGCGCCTGATCCACCGCCACAATCGCAACGTCACGCTGCGTGCTCTGCTGCCGCATCCAGTCCAGGACCGCTAGCGCCCCCGTGCCAGGGCCGCTGCCGATGTCCAAAACCTTCAATGGTTGGGCGGCAGACCGACAGAGCGTGTCAGGCGGCAGCTCATCCAGCAACGCCTGTACCTTGGCCAGATTGACGGGCAAAAAATAGGTAAGGTAGGCGGCCCGGAGCCGCTCCTCGTCCAGATAGCTGCGTCCGAGTGCCGCTCGCTCTTTGGTAAACAACCGTGAGAGCTCCGCGACGCTCCGGCACAGCGCCTCAAAGCGGGCGGGGTCGCGTTTGGGCAGTCCCTCGAGCCCGAGCCATTCCGTCAGGGTTTGCTGCAGAAGAGGAGACAGGACTCGGTCCCGGCTCATGGCTGGTTGACCATCAAAAAGACCCTCGTGTATGCTCGCCTGTATCATAGGCGATAGGCATGAGGCGAGGGGCCCGGGGCATTGGGCGCACTCCCACCTCTAACCTCTCGCCGCTAGCCTCTAGCCCAGGAGTTTCGTTATGACTGACGCGATCATGCAAACCTACAAAGCCGTCGAACGGGCGATGGAAGAGTACAACAAAGCCCTGCTGGACCATCTGACCGCCATGCACTCATCCGAAAAATCGAATGCGGACAAGATCGAGCGCCTGTCGCAAGGCGCCAAGGCGATGCGGGACAGCAGCGCAATCTACCTGACCTATGCCAAGTTCATCGCCTACGGCATGCCGGAAAGCGAAGATATGATCGGGGACGATCTGCAAGGCTAACTCGTCGTTCGTATCTCGTGAAGCGTATCTCGCACTCCTTCTCGCGCTTCACGATTCACGCTTCACGTTTTTTGGCTAAAAACAAAAGAGCCCGATCCTTTTCAGGATCGGGCTCTTTGTTTTAGCCTCGCCGGCCTCGTTAGATGCTGCGCATGAAGTGGGCCATCGCCGCAGGATCGTCGACGCCCATGATCGCCGAGAGCGGCACGTTGGTCGACTTCTTGCCGGTCAACCCGGATTCCACTTCGTCCAGGATCATTTCCACCGGCATGGACTGCCCGCCGTAGACATGCGGCCCCG
>Ga0247727_10015210_pt1 | contig 12657 bp, 11 predicted proteins | sample WisWelCaveWW1625_FD_202498 | JGI IMG/M metagenome (GOLD analysis project Ga0247727, IMG submission 202498) | Biofilm microbial communities from Wishing Well Cave, Virginia, United States - WW16-25 | ecosystem: Environmental > Aquatic > Deep subsurface > Groundwater > Cave microbial mat | place... | reverse complement strand
TTGTTTCTGCCAATCCCGGCGTCACACTCAATGCCGCGTTGACGGTGAACCAGAGTTTGAACATTCCCTAAATCGAAATCGAATCACGAAAAAGCCCGGGCAATCGCTCGGGCTTTTGTCTTATAATGATGAAAAACCAACAGATGGAACAACCTCATGTCTTTTGAACTGATCAAATCGGAAACTTTACTGCAAGGGCGCGTCTTCCGCATCCGCCGTGATTACCTGAAAACACCGGACGGACGCGAAACCAGGTTCGAGGTCATCGAACACGGCGGGTCGGTGATCATCATCCCGGTGGATGAACACGGCGAAATGTATTTCGTGCGGCAATACCGCCACGCCGCAGGGATAGATCTGCTCGAGCTCCCAGCCGGAACGCGCGACGGCGACGAACCCTACGCAGAATGCGCCGCGCGCGAAATCCGCGAAGAGACGGGCATGGAAGCCGGCAAACTGCAAAAGGTGGGAGAGTTTTATCTCGCCCCCGGATACTCCTCCGAATTCATGGAAGTGTATCTCGCCACCGACTTGAAACACAACCCGCTCGAAGCGGACGACGATGAATTCCTCTCCGTGGAAAAATATCCCGTGAAAAAAGCCGTCGCAATGGCAGAACGCGGCGAGGTACCCGATGCCAAGTCGCTGGCGGCGTTGTTAATGGCAAAGCCGTATTTGGAGAAATACCTTGGCTAAACCCATGATGATCCTCATCGCGGGTCCGTACCGTTCAGGGACAGGTGATGACCCCGAGAAGATTGCCGCCAACGTACAATTGATGGAATCATTTTCTTTGCCCATTTTCAACAAGGGACACATCCCCATACTCGGCGAGTGGCTTGCGCTTCCTCTCGTGAAACTGGCTGGTTCAACCAAATTAGGCGACCAGCCCTTCAACGAGATCTTTCACCCGATTGCCGAACGCCTGCTCGATAAATGTGACGCGGTCTTAAGAGTCGGCGGCGCATCCCAAGGTGCGGATTTGATGGCAGAGGTGGCGCGTAAAAAGGGATTGCAGGTGTATTTCGGCGTTGAGGAAATTTCATCTACGGAATAAGAAACAGGAACATCACGCTCCTGTTTTTACTGTACTCTTCACTGCTCTCACGATCGCGGCGATATGTTCTGCCGTATTCCCGCAACAACCGCCGACGACCTTCGCTCCCAACTCAACATATTTCTTTGAATACACAGCCATATCTTCGGGACCCATATCGTAGACGCCCTGCTCGGTCTCGATGTCCATGTGAGGGACGCCCGCGTTGGGTTTTACCCATAGCGGAAAGTTAGGCACGGTCGCTGCGTATTCCTTGACCACGAGTTCCATGTTATCGAGTGTTGACCCGCAATTCGCGCCGATAAGTGTTGCGCCCATTTCTGAATATTTCTTCATTACATCTTTTGGTTTTACGCCCATCATTGTGCGCGTGCCGCGGTCATAACTGAACGAGACAACAATTGGTAAATCAGTTGCCGATTTCGCGCCTTCGAATGCGGCAGTCGTCTCTTCAAATGAAAACATCGTTTCGATCAATAACAAATCCACGCCGCCATCGGCGAGGGCTTTGGCTTGTTCGGCGAATGTTGCTCGAACTTCATCCGCTTCGAGCGGACCGTAGGGCTTGATCAAAGTGCCGACGGGTCCCATCGAGCCAGCGACCAGCCCATTGTTGAGTGAAGCGGCTTTACGCGCGATCTCCGCCGCGCGTATGTTCACTTCGGGAGTCCGATCCTGATATTTTGAATCCTTCATCCTCATGCGCGTCCCGCCGAAAGTGCAGGTCAGGATGATATCCGCGCCCGCCTCAGCAAATGACGAAGCAAGTTTCAAGATGGTATCGGGATCATCAATGATGAGATCCTCTGGCGGCTTTCCAGGCTTGAGTCCCATCTTCTGCAAGTTCGAGCCCGTCGCGCCGTCGGCAACGAGGATTTCACCTGAGTTGAGTCTTTCAAGAAATTTGTTCATATACTTCCTTCTTTGGTTACCTCGGTGGTCGAGTAGTCCCGCGTGCTCGTGGCGGGACTACTCGACCACCGTACATATTATTTCATAAAATTCTTTGCCATCGGGTCGGCGACGCGGTTCGGGATCAAATGCGCGATATGTTCGAACGGCTCGCTCATGTGCGGGAAACTCGTGGCAAGCATGAACTGGTTTTGGAAATCAGGATCGGTCGGCAATTCAAATCGTTCGATCTTGCGTGTGACCGCATCAATTTCGTTGCGCTTCTCCACATTTAATAACGCGATACGCGCACCATCGCCTGCGGCATTCCCAACCGCATATACATTTTCAAGTACACAATCGGGGATCAACCCGATCAGCATCGCTTTTTCCTTATCAATAAAACTTCCGAAGCCGCCCGCCAGAATCACTTTATCAGGGTCTTGCAAACCAAAACGCTTCAACAAAGTACGCGCCGCCGTGAACAATGCCGCTTTCGCCAATTGGATCTGTCTCACATCCTGCTGGGTCATGGGGATGTCCCGCCCGATTGACGTTTCCTCCGCCCAGGCAACGACATACTCCCAGCCGCTTTCGCCCTTCCGAATGCGATTCCCCTTCGGGGACGATGTCGACTCCAGCCCTTGCTTGAACTTGCCCCGAGAATCAATGATCCCAGCCCGGAATAATTCTGCGACTCCGTCAATGATAGCGGATCCACAAATCCCTTTGACCTGCCCCTTAAACTCCGCCTGGTCTGTGTTCCAGCCATCCACGCCAATAACTTTGTATTTCGGTTCGAGAGTAATCTCATCAATATGAATGCGTTCCATCGCGCCGGGCGCTGCACGCATCCCATATTCCACGTGCGCGCCTTCGAGCGCGGGACCCGTCGGAGTGGATGTGCATACCAATCGCTTACGATTGCCGAGGATGAGTTCTGCATTCGTTCCAACGTCAATCAACAACCAGTTTTCATCCTGCTTATGCGGCTCTTCCGCAAGGACCATCGCGCTGGTATCCGCGCCGACAAACGATGCGATAGTGGGAAGGACGTGGATATTCCCAGACGGATTGATATGCAATCCGAGTTCGCGCGCTTTGACATCCATTGACTTGTGAATCGCGGGCACGAACGGCGCAAGCCCCAAATCTTTTGGGTGCAAATTCAACAAAACATGGTGCATAGTGGAATTACCGACCAGGACCATTTCCAGAATTTCTTCGGTTTTGATGAAAGCTGTCTGTGCGGCTTGTTTGAGCAGTTTGTTCAGTGTGGAGATGATCGCCTTATGTAACTTCTCCAAACCGTCTGGATGCTCAATCGCGTACTGAATACGGGACATGACATCTTCGCCATATACGATCTGCGGATTCATTTCAGATTCAGCCGCGAGCATTTCACCTGTTCGCAAATTGCAAAGATACAGAGCAACAGTCGTTGAGCCGATGTCCACCGCTGCGCCGTAGCTGTCTTCCACATATCCCGCTTGAACTTCGATGACTTCCTTATCCTGCCACACGGATACGGTTACATTCCATTTTGATTCACGTAATGTTTTTGATAACGTTCGCAAGCACTGATAATCAATATCCAAGTCATACCAGCGCGGGAGAACAGCATCGTTCCCGTGGACTAGCCTTATCGAAGTTTCGAGTCCCTTTGCGAGTCGTTCCCAATCTGCAATGGGGCGTTCCAAATTCGGAGGAGTCATCGTCACCAAATATTTACGAATCGCAGGCTTGATTTCGATCTCGCGGTTGCTGGCGCTCTTGCGGACGATCTGCTTGTTGCCGCGGCTCTCTTCAGGGACATCGATCAGCACGTCGCCGTGAATCTTGCACTGGCACGATAAGCGCACTTGCCCGATTTCCCAGCCTTTATCTTTCAATAACTTCGGTCTGCGTTCGAGGTAGGCACGTTCTTCCGTGCCAACGAGGGAGAGGTGGTCGCGTTTCGAGTCGATGTTGTATTTCTCGAAGCGACCTTCCTCGATCAACACCATGCACTTGCCGCATGTGGCATTCTCCGCGCAAATGGACTCGATCTCCACGCCCAACTCACGCGCGGCAGAACGGACGGACATCCCTTCGTCCACTTGTCCGCGGCGACCTGAGGGTTGGAGGATGATGGTGTGTTTGGTCATCGTTGAATCCCCCTCTCCCAAAGGGAGAGGGCAGGGGTGAGGGCGTTACGCGGGATTCCTGTCCCGACGCGGAATCTCGATTTTGGCGAACTCAGTCTCAAGTTGAGAAAGAAGCGCATTTGCTACTTCTTCGGGTGTGCCCTCACGTTCGATCCACTCGCCGCGTTTGTATTGCGCGGCATAGTCTGATGTCGAAGTCAAACCTTCTGCCATCGCGTACGCGTCGATCTTGTTTTGAATTTTGTCTGACAGTTGTTTCTTGATCGTGCGCCCATCGCCTTCGACGGTGATGGATTGGGGGATGTGCTTCCAATACATGATGCGATATTTAGCCATTTTTGATTCCTTCAAATTATATATAATTTACGATTGGGGATTGTACGGGAGGATGGGCTGTAGGTCAATGGCGCAATATGCTAGAATCGTTATCAGTAAAATCGGTGGTTGAGCGCAAGCAGTCGAAACCACCAGTAACCAAAGCAACTCTTGTAACAAGAATTATCTTGAAACCAGTTGGTCTCGATACGGGCTTGGTTTCGATACGCTCGCGAATTGCGCTCGCTACTCGACCAACAAAGTATGACTAAAAAATTATGAAATGCCCAAACTGCCAGACGGCGAATCCTGAGCAAGCAAAGTTTTGCATGAACTGCGGAACGTCCCTGAAGCAGACTGTCCGCGACAGGGATGGGAGTCGTTTGGATTCAATAGCGGCGGTGGAAACTGCTTCAACAAAATCTCAGTTCAATCTAGATCGTTATCTTCCTCAGGAACTCGTCACAAAACTCGAAGCCGCGCGTTCGCGCAACACGATGGTGGGTGAGCGGCGCGTCATCACGATGTTATTTTGTGATGTGAAAGGCTCCACCACCGCCGCGGAAAAAGTGGACCCCGAAATCTGGACGGATATCATGAACGGCGTGTTTGAATTTATGATCCGCCCGATCTATAAATATGAAGGACTCGTGCCGCGCTTGATGGGCGATGCGATTCTCGCGTTCTTCGGCGCGCCGATCACACATGAAGACGATCCACAACGTGCAGTGCTTGCCGCGTTGGATATCCAGCATGGAATCAAATCGTACGCGGAAGAGATCCGCCTCAAGCACGGACTTGAGTTTGGTCTGCGCGTTGGAATTAATACTGGCTTGGTTGTGGTCGGCGAAATCGGCTCGGACTTGCGAATGGAATATACCGCCATCGGCGACGCGATCAATCTCGCGGCACGCATGGAACAGACCGCCGCGGTGGGAACGATTCAAATTTCAGATGAAACCTATAAACTCGTCGCGCCGTTTTTTGAAGTTGAACCGTTAGGGGAAGTGGAAGTCAAAGGGAAATCCACGCCGATAAAAACATATCGCGTGCTTCATGCGAAAGAAAAGGTTGGACAATTGCGCGGCTTGGAGGGAATGACGACTCAGTTGGTGGGGCGGGAGGCGCAATTAAGTTCGTTGAGTGAGAGGTTGGAGAATTTGAAAGTGGGCGCAGGATCGTTTGTCACTGTCCTTGGCGAAGCGGGGCTGGGAAAATCCACGTTGATCGCTGAGTTGAAGAAATCGCATGAGAGTCCAAGTATTCAATGGTTGAGAGGCGACGCGTTATCCTACGCGCGTTCGATCAGTTACTTCCCCTGGCGGCAGGTGATTCGACAGTCTATTGGCGCGCATGAAGCGGATTCGCCCGCCGACGTGCGCGATAAATTGCGTTATGAATGTGATTGCTGTGCTTTGCCTGGCGGCGATATTCCATTTTTAGAAGCCATGCTTGCCGTCGAAAGCGAAGAAAGTTTGCAAGTAGTGACGGGCTTTCAAGGTGAAGCGCTCATTCAACGCATGGTTGAGGCGGTACGCGGTTATCTCTGTGGACTTGCCGCGGATCATCCGCTTGCGCTCATCTTTGATGATTTGCATTGGGCAGATGAGGCATCACTGAATTTACTGCTCAGCATGGCAGATTTGACCGAGTCGCAGCCCATCCTCGTCATTTGCATGTCGCGCCCTGATAAGGCAGTTCCCAGTTGGGATTCGATGGAAAAGATTCAACAAAAGCTCGGCGAAAAATATTCGATGGTTTCGCTTGAGCCTTTGCAAGCCGAACAAACAGACTTGATGCTGGCAAATCTGCTGGGCATGAAAGATATGCCAAAAAGCATCCGCAATTTGATCATTGAAAAAGCCCAGGGCAATCCCTTCTTTGTGGAGGAATTGATTCGTTCTCTGATCGAGACGAAACAAGTCGTCCGTGAGAACAGTCACTGGAAGGCTGTGAGTGAAACGGCGAACGTCTCTTTGCCGAATACGTTGCGCGGTGTGCTGAGCGCGCGCATTGACCGCCTGCCCGAATTGAGCAGGCACGTTTTGCAGGACGCCTCTGTGATTGGCAGGATTTTTGATTTGCAAATCTTGAAACGCCTCACCAGCCTGAATGGTGGACTGGATTCACACATCCAATATTTGAGAGAGGCAACCCTGATCGAGCCAGTGCGCGATGAATACATGTTCCGTCATGTGCTGATTCAGGAAGCCGCGTATGAATCGATTTTGCTTAAGAAGCGGGCGGAACTTCATAAACAAATTGGCAAGACGCTCGAAGAACTTCACTCGGAACGCATCGAAGAATTAGCCCCACTGCTTGCTTATCATTTTTATTCCGCGAACGATTCGCGCTCGTTGAAATATGACATCCTCGCGGGCGAAAAAGCCGCGCGCTTGTATGCAAACGCCGAAGCCGCGACTCATTTCAGCCGCGCGCTTGAAGTAGCCAAGCGTACTCATGCTGAATCGGAACAAATAACCCGCCTCCATACTCAATTGGGTTCGGTGCTTGAAACTAGCGGTCACTTTGAACAGGCGTTGGCAACGTATGAAGAAATGCGGATTTTTGGGAATGAGGGCGGAGATCGTCCCACTGAAATGAAAGCGCTCATGGCAAAAGCCACCATCTATTCGATATTTTCGCAGATGCATAATTCAGCGCTCAGTGAAACGATGTTAATTGAGGCGCTTGAGATTTCGCGCGAAATTGGAGACCGCGTCACGCAGGCGAAACTCAACTGGAATCTGATGATCACCTTTCTATTCTCGAAGCGGTTGGATCAAGCGCTCGAATATGGTGAGGTCGCTTTGGCTTTGGCGCGTGAGTCGGACGACCGCGAACAACTAGCTTTTGTTTTGAATGACCTGTGCCGTCTCTATACTTGCAGAGGCGAATTTGAAAAAGCGCATATCGTCATTCGGGAAGCGCGTGAGCTTTGGCGGTCTCTGGATCATCAAGTGATGCTGGCAGATAGCCTTGGCTCGGAGGCAGAGGCATATTTCAATGAGGGTGAATATGAACGCGCATTGGAATGTAGTCAACAAGGTCTTCAGATCTGTGAAAAGATAGAAAATATATGGGGGCAATCGTATGATCGTATGCTCATGGCGTTTGCTTATCTTGAAAATGGTCAGTTGGGGCGCGGCATTCAACTGGCAGAGCAAAGCATTCAGCTTGCCGATCAAGCGGGGTTGATCGCCAGCAGTATCAGCCTGCGTGCAGAATTGGCGTTAGTATATGTGTATTGTAGTGCGCCCGAAAAAGGCTATCCATTAATTGAACAGTCATCACAGTTTGCCGAAGCCAAACAACCTGCCTGGAGGACGTTTCCGCAGGCGATTAAAGTGCGAATGCACTTGCTCGAAGGTGATCTTCACTCTGCCAAACAAACCGCGGGAAGCAAATTTATTCAACCTACATCCATTCCGTATGCACGCTATACCATTTTTGTTTGCCTTGCCAATATTGAACTCGCTGTTGCAAAAGAGGAATATAACAGGGCGCTTTCTCTCATCGAAGAGTTGTTGGATGAAGTTACCCCTCTGACGCGTGTGGATGTTCCCGACGTTCTGCGCTGGAAAGGACTCGCATTGATCGGATTGAATCGACTCGACGAAGCGCTTCACGTCTTGACCCAAGCCTGCTCGCTGGCACGAGAAACGGATTCCAATACCCATCTTTGGGCAATCTTGTCGAATTTGGCTGAAGTCCAATCAAAACTTGGCAATCAAGAAGAAGCCAAAAACAGTCTTGTAGAGGCTCGCAAAATCGTGGAGCAGGTGGCAGAATCCCTGCGTGAGGTCGGACTCCGCGATTCGTTTTTGAACCAGCCTCGGGTAAAAGAATTGATGCGCGAATGATTGGAGAATGACCATGTCTATTGAAGAAAATAAACAACTCGTCCGCCGCTACCAAGAAATCTACAACAGCAACAATCTGGATGAGCTGAATGAGGTGATCGCGTTCGATGTATTCATGCCCAAGATCATGCCGAACATGCCGACGAGGTTGGAGGGGGCGAAAGCAGTGCACCAAAAAACGCTTTTAGGTATGCCCGACTTCCGCACTGAAATTCAAGACCTGATTGCCGAGGATGATAAAGTTGTCGCGCGCGTCTTGATGACAGGCACCCATACAGGGAATTTTTACGGAATCCCCGCGACGGGAAAGCATGTTGAATTTACAGGTGTTTTCATCGCGCGCATCGAAAATGGAAAGATCGTCGAGCACTGGGGCGAGGAGGATTCTTACGGTCTGCTATTGCAACTGGGCTTGAAATTGAAGGTGGAGTAATGCGATTTAGAGAATCTTAATCCTGCCGCGCGACCAAATACAACATCCGCAACACTTTCAACTCATCATAATTCAACGCGCCATTCAATTTGTCGAACACGGGTCTGAGATACGTGGAACCGAGTTCGTCGAACGCGGCGAAGGTTGCTTGCTGTTGTTCGGCGGTTGCAGACGTTTGCGATTGCAACTCATTTCCATTCCGAAGTTTGTTTCCAGCCATCACGTATTTTGTGAGGTGTTCAAGGATTGTCCCCTTTGTCACCTGATGACGTTCCATCAACGTTTGGATCGTCGCGCCCTCGTTAAATGCCTCGGCGACGATGCGTGTGCGCTCGCCGATCTCTCCCTCACCCCTAACCCCTCTCCCACCGGGAGAGGGGGACTCTGCCAGCCCATGCTTCTCACAATAGGATTTGATCACATCCAAAAACGCATCGCCGTATTGTTTCAACTTCACCTGTCCCACGCCTGCGATGTTCAACAAACTTTCACTCGACTGCGGATAATACGCCGCCATCTCTGTCAGCGTCCGATCCGAAAAAATAACATACGGCGGGACTCCAGCCTCGTCTGCCATCTCTTTGCGCTTTTGACGCAGGATCGCAAACAGCGCGTGAGTGTATTCGACTTCCTCTTTCTTCCTGCCTTTTGTGCGGACGCGCTCCGCTTCCTGCACGACGCCGAAAACTGGTTCTCTTTTCTTCAGCGACTCCAACGCCTTGGCGGTGAGACTCAGCGTGTGATATTCACCCTCCTGCTTCAAGTATCCCATGCTCAAGAGTTGACGGGCGATGTGCATCCACTGTTTCTTCGTCAGTTCTGCGCCGATGCCATACGTGGACAGTTTGTCGTGTCCCCAACGCAGGACCTTTTCGTTTTTCGAGCCGAGCAAAATATCGGTGATGTGACCCGCGCCGAATTTCTCGTCCGCGCGTTTGACGCTGGAGAGGAACTTCTGCGCGAAGACGGTGATATCCGTCAATGGGGTGGGGGCGGAGGTGCAGTTGTCGCAGTTGGAGCAGTTGTCGGCTTGGTATGATTCGCCGAAGTAGTCGAGGAGCGGCTTACGTCGGCAGATTCTCTCATCTTCTGCAAAACGTACGATGGCATTCAGATGTTGAATGGCAACGCGTTTCTCGTCACCTTCTTTTTGGTCAATAAAATAATTGATCTTGGCGACATCCGAATAACTGTAGAGCAGGATGCAATGCGCGGGCAAGCCATCGCGCCCCGCACGTCCGATTTCCTGGTAATAACTTTCGATGCTCTTGGGCAAATCGAAATGAATGACGAAGCGCACGTTGGGCTTGTTGATGCCCATGCCGAACGCGATGGTGGCGACGATGATCTGAGCGTCATCGCGAATGAACGCCTCCTGATTTTTCTTTCGTTCCGAATCTTCGAGACCCGCATGATACGGGCGGACGGAATATCCCTTCGACGCGAGATACGCCGCAAGTTCATCCACCTGCTTGCGCGAGAAACAATAGACGATGCCCGATTGGTCCTTGTAACGTTCGAGCATTTCGATGGTTTGCGAGAACGGCTCGCGTTTGCGCGCGACTTCGATGTATAAATTCTCGCGGTTGAAACTTGCGACGAATTCATTGGTGGTCGGAAATTTAAGCGTGGCGCGAATATCCTGCCGAACTCTGGATGTGGCGGTTGCCGTGAGCGCGAGACAAACTGCGTTTGGAAATTTTTTCCGCACTTCCACAATCTGACGATATTCGGGGCGGAAGTCGTGTCCCCATTCTGAGATGCAGTGTGCCTCGTCAATGGTGAGGCAATCCACTTGAATTGAGTCAAGAAGCGAGAGGATGCGTTGTGTGAGAAGGGTCTCAGGCGCGACGTAGAGTAACTTCACTTCGCCGCGCCGCACGTATTCCATGTTCTCCTGATATTCCTGTGGAGAAAGTGTGCTGTTGATAAACAGCGATGGCACCCCGAACGCGCGCAGTTGCTCCACCTGGTCTTTCATCAACGAGATGAGCGGCGAGATAACAACGGTGAGTCCCTCAAATAATAACGACGGGATTTGATAGCACAGCGATTTGCCTCCGCCTGTAGGCATGACGGCAAGCGTGTCGCGGCGCGCTAGCACGTTTTCGATGACTTCACTTTGAAGGGGGCGAAAGGTATCGTAGCCGAATGTCTCTTTGAGGATGGAGGCTGAATTGGACATGCGGCGAGTATAACGCAAATAAAATCGCCCCGACAAGAACTGTCGGGGCGAAAGATATTAAAACGTGGAGCGGGATGTTATCCCGCTTACAATAAATTATGCAACAGCAAGCCGCGGACGAAACTTGTATCCGTAAACTATTAATCCGCGTTCATCCCCATCATTCCTCATCTTGCGCGTGACCATTTCGACGGGCATACCGATCTCGACTTTGTTATTGTCCACGTCGGTGAGTTGGGCGGTGAGCATGGGTCCCTCTTCGAGTTTGACGAGAGCGACGGTGTAGGGGGCGTTGGCATCATACCCAGCAGGGGCTTCATAAACGGTTGTAAATGAATACACTTCACCCTTGCCGCTGAAAGTGTACAGGGTCTTCGCTTCGTCACCGCAGTTTGGGCAGATGTCGCGCGGGGGGAAGATCTTGTGATCGCAATGGGGGCAGACTTCGCCGACCAGCCCGTAGCGTTGTTTCTTGAGTCGCCAGTGTCTTGGGATTTCCATTCTCGTAGTTCCTTTCTGCAAGGGTAATTCTACGCGGCGGGACTCTCAAAGACTCTCAGGCTTGATTGTTTACGGAAATGTTATGCAGGATGACGAGCGGCGGTCTTTCTCAGGGGAGAGCTGTTTCACTGAGTGGAGCAAGCCCAAGCTGGGAGAGAGGCGGCGCGTCAAAATAAAACAGCGCGGACTCAAGAGTCCACGCTGTTGTTTGGTGCGATTCTTTTTAGTCCAGCAGTTCCTTCGGGATGTTGCCGCCGTTCGCGGCGATCTGCTTGAGGACTTCCTTGTGAAGCCAGGTGTTCATTTTGGCTGAGTCGCCCATCAGGTCGGCGGGACAGCCGAGTTCGGTCGCCAGTTCTTTACGGGCATCAAAACTGGATTCGAGATCGAGGAGTTTGAGCAGGTCCACGATGGACACTTTCCAATTCAACTTCGCGGGGTTCGCGGCGGCAAGCCCTTCGAGTTTGCTGACCACGTCCACTGCCGAGATCGCGGCGGGCGGGGGAGGCGCGACATTGTTTTCTATCACATCATCCTTGCCCATGCTAACCTGAGGCTTTGCGGCGGCCGCGGCGGCGGGTTTGGCTGGAGCTTTGCCCGTTACAACATCAGCAGGTTTCGCCATGCCTGCAAATTGAGGCTTGTCTTCGTCCTTCTTGCCAAGTCCAAGCTTGCCGAGGATTTTCGAGAAGAAACTCATGATTTAACTCCTTTAAAAAGTTGGTTGGAATTTGCATAAGGATTATATACACTTGCTCCTCAATCCTTATGTGATGATTATAATGCAAATCACATGATATTGTACGTTATTCCGAGTGAGAGTTTTTGCTGAGGGCGAATCGATGTCTGCGTAGAGCGATGCGGTTTTCATTCCGTAAATAATTTATAATGATGCGCAATGAAAATCCTTTTACTCAACCAGGCATTTGTCTCGCCTGACGAGCCCGGGCATACGCGTCATTTCGAGATGGCAAAATTTTTGCAGTCACGCGGACATCAAATGGTCATCGTCGCCAGCGATTTGAATTATCAAACGGGACAGCGCACAGTGACGCGGAAGGGAATTTTTGCCGAACAGGTGATTGACGGTGTGCGGATTCTGCGCGCGTATATTTATCCCGCACTGCATCGCAGTTACTTTTGGCGCGTCATTTCGTTCTTTAGTTTTATGTTCAGTTCATTGTGGGCATCATTGCAAGTGAAAGATGTAGATTTGGTGATTGGCACAACGCCGCCGATCTTTCAGGCGGTCTCGGCGTGGTTCG
>Ga0247727_10015209_pt1 | contig 12658 bp, 12 predicted proteins | sample WisWelCaveWW1625_FD_202498 | JGI IMG/M metagenome (GOLD analysis project Ga0247727, IMG submission 202498) | Biofilm microbial communities from Wishing Well Cave, Virginia, United States - WW16-25 | ecosystem: Environmental > Aquatic > Deep subsurface > Groundwater > Cave microbial mat | place... | reverse complement strand
GAGGTCGGTCAACCGCGCATTTGTTCCCAGGACCTGATGAATATATTTTCGATCGGGGTCTTCGCCTTGATTGCGCATCATGCGCACAGTACGGGCGATCTCATCATTTTCGGTAAAAACCATCCCGCCTTCGATGGTCGTCATGAGTTTAGCCGTGTGAAAACTCGTTGTCCCCACCAAACCCTGTTTGCAAAGTTTTTCTCCCTTGTATTCAGCTCCCAAAGACTGGGCGGCATCGTGCACCAAAGGAATTTTCGATTGTTGTGAAAGTTTTTTAAGACCATCATGGTCCGCCGGGTTGCCGCCGTAATCGATATACAAAATACATTTGGTTCTCTTGGTAATTAGCTTTTCGGCAGAAATCGGATCAATGTTATACGTATCTAATTCAATATCGGCAAAAACGGGAACGGCGTGTTGATAGAGAACACTGCTGACCGTCGCGATAAATGTCATTGCGGGCACGATCACTTCATCGCCGGGCCCCACCCCGATCGCCTTTAACGCCAGGTCGATCGCGTCCGTTCCGTTAGAAACAGCGATCGCGTGTTTAACGCCGATGTAAGCGCGCATGCGTTCTTCGAAAGTTTTTGTCCGCGGTCCCATCGAAAGCCAGGTCGAGTCGTACGCGGCCATCAATTCTTTGCCTTCCGCTTCATCCAGCCAGGGGTTCGCCCAGGCAACCTGCATTTTTTTATCAATCACCGGCATACATTAACCTCCCCGCAATTTTTCTAAAGTCGACATGGTCGCCTCGATCATATAATCAAAATCTTCCTCGGTCATCCAGCTGTGGAATGGGAATGAAACCATATTGTCAAAGAAATCATCCGTCGCCGGACAATCGGCCTTACCGAAACCGGCCTTTTGGAACATCGGATAGCGGGACAAAGGATAATACTGCACGATCACTTTCACGCCATGTTCCTTGAACATCGTTTCGATAAAATCATGGTTCGTCTTGCCGGTCACTTTTTTATCATACCTGGCCGGCAAAAGATGGGCGGCCGTGGTCTGCCCTTCGGGAATTTCCTGAAAGATAAGTTCCGGATATTTTTTGACCGCGGCAATAAATTTTTTCATCCGTAAGACCCGCTGGGCAATCAGTTTATCTATGCGTTTCAAGATCGCCGTCCCTAAAGCGCATTGGACCTCTCCGATACAAAAATTATATGGCCACAGACCATTCACATCAAAATCAACATTCCCCATCGCCGGCACCCAATAACGGTCCCGCGATTCCGGATAGGCGCGCACGCCATTATGCCGAAGTCCGGGGACCAATTTCGCCCAATCGGGATTTTTAACCGCCAACATCCCACCTTCACCTAACGTCGTGATATTCTTATGCGTGTGAAAGGAAAAACAACCCAAGTCACCCCAGGCGCCGACTTTCTTGCCCTTTGACTGCGCTCCGAGCGCCTGGGCGCAATCTTCGACAACAATAATATTATTTTTTTTAGCAAACGCTGTAATGGACGACATATCGGCCGCCAAACCATAAAGATGGACCACAATGATCACTTTGGTTTTCTTTGTTACCTTTTTTTCAATTGTTTTTGCTGTCACGACTAAAGTCTTGGGATCGATATCCGCCCAAACGATTTTCGCTTTTGTCCGGGCAAAAGGAATCGCCGTCGCGCAAAAGGTGTGCGCGGGGATGATCACTTCATCTCCAGGCCCGACTCTGGTCAATAACGCGGCCAACTCCAGCGCCGCCGTGCAGCTGGATACCGCAAACGCGAAATTGTTTCCATTGTAGCGGCAAAACTCCTGCTCAAATTCCTTCTGATATTTTCCTTGAGTAAAAGTATCGCGGGTGTTACGCATCACATCGGCCACCAAAGCGATCTCTTCCTCGGTATAAACAGCACCAACCCCGCTCCAGGGGATTTCCTTTCTCATCGTTTTAGTCAAATGGACCTCCATTAAAATTATTTCTTAATATCCTCATTCAATATTTTTATCCAACCACCTATTTCGCTGAGCTTATGGGCATCAGAGCCCAGAGAAATCAACGGATTATGTTTTTGTAAAATCGGTTTTAAAGCCGGATAAACAACCGTATGATAAGAACAATCCAAATCAAACGCTATATCCTGTTTTTTACATTCGGCAATGATCTCTTCAAAAAATTCCAAAGGGAATTCATTGTATCTTCTTATCGACATGCCGCCGGGATGACCCAAGACATTGGCCTGGCCTTTTTTTAACGCCGCGATAGATAATTCCAGCTCGATCTCCTGACAGATCTTTTTATCGAATTCTTTCGGGCTGTAAAGTTTTCGGCCCAATGGAAAGCGATGCACGCTGGCGATCTTGATCTGGGCTTTCTTTAAAACATCTTTCGACACGTCAATTTCCCCGCCAAAATTTTTGATCTTGGCCTCAAAACCGGCCAAAATTTTTAAGCCGGAGCTCTTTTGAACCTTTTTAATCTCTTTGCAGTATTCCGGGAAGTACGTTGAAGTTTCCCGAATATGATCGGTAATGGCGATCGTATTTAATCCAAGACCAACAGCATGCTTCGCGATTTGAGCGATATTCGCTTGCCCGTCCGTCCAGGTCGAATGCATGTGCTTGTCGGTATGTAAATACACCCGGTCAATCGCGTTAAATCTCTTAAAATAATTTCCCTTTTTCATACTATATTCTCATAGCCAATGTTTCACTTCGGCTTTGGCGGCCGTGGACTTTTTATTCTCAAAATCTTTAATATTTTTCTCATCAATATAAACATAATCCAAATATACCAAAGCCACTTTCTTTTTATATTGCCGGATATATTTCTTTTTGCCCGTCAAGAAATGTTCCGCCAACAAAGAGACTTCATTGTAGCCGCAGGCGGTGCGCACCACATTGGTCGTGGAAAACCGCGCGTTAATTTCAAAGACATACGCCTTTCCTTTTCTTAAACGGCATTGCAGATTGACCGGGCCTGAAGAATTAATTTTGCGGGCGATAGCGAGCATTTGCTTTTTTACATCTGGGAATTCATCAATAATAATTTTCCGGGAGTCCCCTTTGACCAATTCCCGTCTTGAACAAATACATCCCAAAATATCGCCATCTACGGCTACCGAAACGCTATTGGAAAACTCCCCTTCATCTTCACTGACATATTCCTGGATCATGTAATCTTTGGAGGCCTTCAAATTCCCCAAAACATAATCAAAATCCCTCTGACTTGAAATCAAATGAAAACCCCGCTGCCCCCATCCGGCTTTCGGCTTAACAATAAAAGGAAAAGACAATTCCTTCGTAACCGCGCGATGTTCAGACAGAGGATAAGATTTCAAAAACGGGAAGCCATTGGCCTGCAAAAAATGAGCCAGTTTCAATTTATCGTTGCCGATGTCAATCAACCGTTCATTGCCAATTAAAACCTTTGTCCCCTGCCGTTCAAATTGAGATTTCGCTTCAACAATGAATGGCAATTCGCTGTCGAACCCGGGGATCAAAAGCGCCGCTTTTTCTTTTCGACAAATTTCAAGCAAGGCCTTAATAAATTTACCGTCTTTGCCTTCGCGAGGGATTAAAAATCCGGCGTCCGAACGAAAGGCCCCGACCGATGCCGGAAAAATATCCGCCGTGATGATCCGGTATTTACCCGCAGCCTTTAGTGACTTGATAATATTGATAGCACAAAAACTGCCGGCACCGGTGACTAAGACGGCATCTTTTCGCATACGATCAGTTTTTCCTCGGCAAACAATGTCTTTAAAATTTCCTTTAAAGACGTCTTTGGCGCATTGATTTGATTAAACAATTTTCGACAATCTAAAAAGCAACTAGGTTTCTCAGCTTTTTCTGACAAATATTTGACGCGAGCGCCCGTGAGTTCTCCAGCGATGCCGGCAATTTCGCTCACCGGGATCGACCGGCCGGCGCCTAAATTGTAAATCCCCTCCAATGATTTATGTAAAGCGCTAACCATTACTTCGGCGGCATCCCGCGTTGAAATAAAATCATAAATCCGCTTCCCGGCGCCAAAAACCTCAATCAGATTATTTTTCCTGATGGATTCCACTAAAAATGACAAAAAACTTTGCGGATGAATTTTATCACCGGCCAAAACGCTAAGCCGAAAAATAGTCAAACCGCGATGGTTCAACGACATCAATTTTTCTTCCGCTGCTAATTTCGACTTCGCGTAAACACTCGCGGGCGACGTTTTTGAATTTTCATTGAATCCATTCGCAGGCAAGGCATTTAAATCATACACATCCTGGCTCGAAGCGAAAACAAAAGGAGTGATCCCCTTTTCTATCGCGATCCGCCGTAAAAGAAAAGTCCCTTCACTGTTCACGCGATAATATTCTTTCTCCGTTTTATTCTTAAACGGCTGGCAGGAGGCCAAATGAATGACCCCATCGACACCTTCCAAAGCCTTCGAACAATCATCAGGATTACAAATATCTCTCGGGTTTTGTGGGGTACGAAATAAAACCGCGTCAAACCACTGACTTCCTTTAAACGCGCGTACAACCGCGGTTCCCAACAAACCAGTGTTTCCGGAGACTAATATTCTCTTCATCGTTTATTTACCAAAGAAAAGTACGGAAACGCGTATTCTGCTAAGATTTTACCAATGACATCCTGAAATCCGATCGGGATCACGCAAACTTTATCAACCAGACTTTGCAGGGTCTCTTGTGTCGGGGCGTTGACCACACCGAGGATCCCGGAAATTTCCTTCCCCTGCTTTTTCACATCGCCATCGAAGATCGTATACCTTTTTAAGTTCGTCAGGCTGATCAGGTTCGCGGCCGTCGCGCACGCCCCCCACAATCCCAATCGTTTGGCTGACATCCTGCGTTCCTTAAAATTTTTCAAAAGGGTTTGAAGAGAATGACGATAAACGGAAAGCGGGTCGGCACGCTTTAGATCCTTTATCCGTTTAGACAACACCGCCGATTTGCGGGCGGTCACATAAAAATCGCTTCTCGTTTCCTTGATCTTTTCAATACGCAATCCCGCCAATGAAAAAATACTTCTCAGGCTCTGCCTCGTAAAATGGCTCAAATGCTCGTGCATAAAAAACCCCGGATCGCCCACCTTCATCTGCCGCTCGGCATTGGGAACGGCAATGATCAATTGACCCTTTGGGGAAAGAACAGCGGCCAGAGATTTTAAGAAATCGACCGGCGCCTTCACGTGCTCCAACACCCAAAGCGAAATGACCGTGTCAAAGGTCTGGCCCTTAAAACGCTTTTCATCAAAAAACTCGGTATAAACTTTTGCCTTAAAACCATTCTTTTGATACGGCACCTGACGGCTCGGTTCGACGCCGATCAATTTCTTGGCCCCTTGTTTGAACAATGCGTACAAAAGATAACCGCTTTGACAGCCGATTTCCAAAACCGTCGTTGGCGCAAACAAAAATTTCGTGTTGTCAAAAAAACCTTTCGTCCTTTGCTGTCCCCAGCCGGAGTCAGCCATCGGCGTCGAGGCATCAGAGCTTTGGCTTTTATATACCGCTTCGACCATTTCTAAATTTTCTTTATACAAAATTTGTTGTGTCAGTCCGCAAGACCAGCAAGTCACCAGCTGTGCTTTTAAACGTTTCCCGCTAAGCAATGGCTCAAGCTTCGGATTCTTAACTCCGTAATAAAACGGCAAATGCCCAAGATCAACCTTCTCCGTAATATCCAAAGGCTCATCGCAGGCTAAACACCTTTTGCGTTCCTTTGGGTTACGTTTTGCCATCAAAATGTCCTGGTGTCAATTCCGAAGCCATCGGAATATCTTTACTCGCAATCCTATTCTGATACCACAAAAAGAAATCTTTCGGGGTGATCTTGCCTGATGGCCGGAGGAATTTCACATCTTCCATTCGAACACGCTCGCCTTTGGTTATCTCCCGCCGGGCATAAACGCCTTTTTGCATGGTTTTTCGCTGCGCGGTTTCTTCGTCTTGAATATCCCAATCTTTTTTGCCTAAGGCCTGTTCAACTTTGCGGACCTCTTGGACAAATCGTTTCATTTCATTTGGCGTCAAAGACGCTTTATGGTCCGGGCCCCAGGCATTTTTATCCAAAGTAAAATGCCGTTCAATCATCACCACATCCATTGATATCGATGCCAAACTGATCTCATTTCCCACGGAATGATCGGAAAATCCGATCAAATATCGCGGAAACTCCTCGCATAGTTTTCGAATGCCGCGCAAGTTGATACTGGCCGGCGATGCCGGATAATTGGACGTGCATTTTAAAATGCAGATGTTCTTGTTTAATTCCCCAACAAAGCGGATGGCATCCACGATCTCTTTCCACCGGCTCATGCCCGTCGATAAAAAAACATGTCGCTTGGAACGCCGGACAACATCTAGAATCGGATAATTCATCATCTCACTGCTAGCGATTTTTATGGCATCGCACCCCAACTTGATCAAAAATTTAGTGGAAAACACATCATACGGTGTTGAAAGAAAAATGATTCCCTTTTGTTCACAATGTTTTTTAAGTTCCGCGAAACGTTCAAAAGGCAATTCCAATTTTTTGATCAGATCATAATGCGACATTGTTTTGCCGACATTAACCAGATGATGCCCGGCCAGCGGTGTTGTCCGGCCAATGCTTTCTTCGGTTAAAAACGTCTGGAATTTTACCGCGTCAGCGCCGGCCTCGGCCGCCGCGTCGATCAATTTATGCGCCAGGTTGATATCGCCGTTATGATTAACTCCCGCTTCGGCGATGATCAGTACCGATTCGCCCTGGCCCACCCATTTTTTACCTATTCTTAAACGATCCATCGTTTTCCTATCCCATTAACACCTACGGTGTAGATCGAGATGTTCTCAAACAACACCTCGTAGGTGTTATCAGGCACGTTATTTGAGCCGGTTCTTTTCAAAATCCTGCTCGGTTAAAAGTCCGCTTTTGATGGCCGCCACTAATTCTTTGACGCCGTCACGCACCGACATGACCGGTGAGAATCCTAATATCTTTTCAATCTTGCTAAAATCAACCCGGTAACTGCGCTTATCTTCAATCGTGTTGATATAATCCACTTCGAAATCACCGATGACGCTTTTGATTTGTTCAATGATGTCCCGCTTGATAAAATTCTGTTCGTTCCAACCGGCGTTAAAAATTTGTCCCGACACCTGCTCTTTAGGAAGTTCTAAAAATTTACAATAAATCTTGGCCATATCCAAAACATGGATAAACGGCCGCCAGGATTCTTCCGCGAAGACGATCAACCGTTGGTCACGTAAAGCTTCATAGGTAAAAGAATTGACGGTCAGATCAAAACGCGTCCGTCCTGAGACACCAAATGCCGTACTGAAACGAAACATTGTCGGACAAAAACCATTGTGATTCGCCTGTCCGGTTAAAAATCGTTCGCAGTCGATCTTTGTTTCCGCGTACAAGGAAACAGGATTTAATTCTCCGTCCTCAGGGATAGATTTCGAGGTATCCGCCACGCCATAATTGCTGCACGTGGAAGCGAACAGGAAATGATTGATTCTCCGTTTCTTGGCCTTTTCCGCTAACGATTGGGTCGCCTTGTAATTGACATCAATGGATCGTTGCGGGTCACGCTCGCAGGGTTTATCTCCAACAATGGCCGCCAAATGAATGATATCCGTCACCTCATCAAGGGCCTTATCCAAATCTTTCGCGCTGGTGACATCACCATTCATAAATTCAAATTGAGGATGATTGATAAGTCCAGCTAAAGACCGGCCGCCGTACATCAAATTGTCCAAGACACGAACCTTGTACCCGTGAAATAATAATTCCCGGCACAGCGTTGAACCTTTATAACCCGCGCCGCCCGTGACTAAAACCAGCCGGTACTGGGAACTATGTAAAGATTTCTTTTTAGGCTTCATTTCTCACCTTATCCGCTAAATCTTTGGATACCGACGCCCCCGCTTCCACTTTAACATTCTTGCCAATGGTCACATAAGACGCTACAGAGCAACCCACTCCCAAAAAAGCGTTACGCTTGATAAATCCGCCGCCTCCGACACAGCAACCAACGCCGATATACACATTGTCCGCGATTTGCGTGTTGGCCCCAATAATGGTCCCGGCTTCCAAAATACTATTTTGCTCGATGGCAACCTGCGGCGAGACAATACACCCGGGGCCGATGATCACCCCTTCTTTGATGCGGGCGCTGGGATCGATCAACGCGCTGGAATGGATGACATTGATCATCTCAAAACCGATTTCTTTGAGCTGATGAAAATATTTCTCGCGAATATTGTTATCAAAACCAATCGCGGTCACAGCCCCCCGGATCCCCTGTTTAAAAAGATCCTTTAAAATCTTGTGCGTACCGATGACTTCAATACCTAACATCTTTTTTCCTTTGGTCTTTTCATCTTTGTCCGTAAATCCGCTCACTTGAAAATTACGGTCATTAAGTAACGTCGAAGCCACAGCCTGGGCCGTGCTCCCCGCCCCCACAATAACAACTTTCATATTTGCCCCTTTCCTTTAATACCGTAGTGTCAAACGTGATGGGGAGAGGGGACATTTCCCCTCTCCCCTTGCTACATTTCTTAAGAAAATTCTGACTTGTTTCTCGTAAGGACGTTGTCCGGATCGCTGGCATGGCCCCTTGCTTCTTCTTTTAAAATACTGAAAAAGAAGCAAGGGCCGCGAGACGGACTCCCGAGCGAAGTCCTGCCGCTGGGCAGGACGATCGTTCCCGAGAGGAATAAGTCAGAATTTCTATTCATAAAAATTTTTATCGATTATTTGCCAGCAAGAAAATGTGTTTACCCTTCCATAATAATTCCGATTCAATTTCAAAATATTTTTTCAAATGTGTTTTAAGGGTATTAAAATTTTTTATGAACCCAATCGGCTTGGGCGGCAGATAAAGCGAGATGAAAATACTTTTACCGCGCAGACTTGCCTTGCGGATCACCTCCCGCCAATCCTTTAAATACGAAAGAATTTCCATCATGACGATCAAATCCCAGGGTTCCCTTTTATCCATTTTAAGTGTCTGGTCCGCGGTCATGACCTTAAATTTAATTCCCGGATACCGGGACCTGGCTTTAGCGATCGCGGTGGGGGACACATCCACACCGACGATTTTTCTGTTGTTAATCTTTAAAAGATTCGTAAACGCACCCTTGCCGCAGCCGACATCCAGAATAGAATCATAATAATTTTGATTAATTACCCACGACGAAAACCGCCGACTGAAATCATTAACGTCATCCTGGAACCAGCTGTCGAAATGTTCCTTATCTTCGCTGGCATACATCTCTTCGAAACGGCCGACAAACTTTCGTTTGCGCTCGTCGAACACATATTTATGATAAGGTTGCACGGCCATCGGATCAAACTCCCCTTTGCCGTTTTGACAAAATTTGTTCGGCCAACCAAAAATCAAAATCATCATCGATCTCAGCGTTTTGTTCACGGCTGATCTCAATTCGGCCGACCTTCTTGCCATAGCGTGTGCCGTTTCGGATAATGTCGGACTTCATCACATACACATTCCCGTCATCGTAGAAAAATCCTTTTAAATCCTGCCGCCGTTTGGCATAGGTTCCGTATTCCATAAATTTGCAGATAAAGCCGGTCGCGATGTTATCCACTCGCTGCTTTTGAAATTTTTTAATGCATGAATCAATCAGCCCTTCCTCTCGCACCGGGGAGGTTGGCTGTAAAAGAACAACAGCCTTCGCATCAATCTTCGTTAAAACATGCTGCAGCACGGCTAATGTTGAGGCTGTGTCCGTGGCCAATTTTTGGGGGCGGGCGATCACCTCTGCGCCGTATCTTTTGGAAACCTCAGCGATTTCGTCATCGTCCGTTGAGACCACAAAACGATCCAATCGTTTCGACCGTTGGGCTGCTTCGATGGTCCAGGCGATCAAAGGCTTGCCGGCGATCATTTTAATATTTTTTCGCGGGATGGCTTTACTGCCGCCGCGGGCGGGAATAATTCCTAAAAATGAAATCTGGTTCATCGAACGGCTGTTTCCTTTACAAAAGGCAGCTCACCGTTGCCCAAATCCGTCATCATCTGACGAATATCCTCTTTGGTCACTTCAATCGGGTTTAAAACGATCGTCGGTTTTAGCGCGTCATATTGGGCGATCATAAACTCGATGTCTTTTTCTTTTAATCCAAACGCCTTTAAACTGCGAGGGACATCGAGTTTGTCCATAAGCTTTTGAATTCGTTCGGCAAATTCAATGTTCTTCTGGCGTTTAGAAAGTCCGTGATTCGCGCCATCCATCAAATCATACAACCCGGCGTAATCGTCATAACCTTTTTGCACGTTTAATCGGGTGATGCTCGATAAAAATACCGCCCCCGCGTAGCCATGCGGAACTTTATAAACCGCGCCTAAGGGATATGAAAAAGCGCCCGTCGGCCCCGGCCCGGCGTTGATGAGCGCGATCCCGGCCAAGTACGCGCCCAACGCGATATTCGTTCGGATCTCGATATTCTCTGGATCATCTAAAACCTTCATTAAATTGTTATATAAAAGTCGAAAAGCCTCAATGGAATACATTCGCGATAAAGACGTGTGACGGATATGCAGATAACTTTCCAGCGCATGAACTAAAGCGTCGCAGCCCGAAGAAACCGTCACGGATTTAGGGCAGTCCACCGTAAATAACGGATCGATGATAGATAGAACCGGGTGATTATATTCGGAATTGATCCCCAACTTTCTTTTCTCATGGCTATCGGTAAAAACCGCGTTGTAAGTGATCTCGCTTCCCGTGCCGGCGGTCGTTGGAATAGCCACTACGGGAATTGGACGATTTTCCAACTTTGGGAAACCCCGATAAGAAAGGGCTTTACCTTTATTGGTGATGAGCGTTGCTACACCCTTGGTCAAGTCCAAGGCGCTCCCCCCCCCGATACCCACCAAACAATCAAAACCTTTATCCATAAAATTTAATTTAAATGAATCCAGATAATCATAATCAGGCTCAACAGCTTCATTGACAAAGACCTGGTGTGAAAGCCCCGCGCTTTTTAAACTTTCCAGCGCCTTTTTTGTCTGCGGATGATTTACAATCCCCTTGTCAATAATCACGCCAAGCTTATGGAATTCCAGTTCCTTGATCAAACTTCCCAATTCTTTAACGGCGTCAACATCTACGCGCAGATTGGTCATCAATTTAAATTTGAACATTCCCCGCTCCCTTTTAAATTTTCTTTAACTCCCTTAACCTTGTTTGCGCCGGCGAAATCGGCTGTTATAAATCTGCGTCAGCATCTTCTTTAACGAAAACCGCTGCTGCCATTTTGGATAATGTGTTTTGAACTTTCTTAAACAGCTGATGTACCAGATATGATCGCCTTTTCTATTCTCATCGGAATATTTGACCTTAAGTTTTTTCCCGGTAATCTCTTCGCACAATTTCACCGCCTCAAGGATGGAACAATTATTCTCACGCCCGCCGCCGAGATTATAAACTTCACCCGCGCGGGGATTCTGGAAAAAATGATAAAAGGCATTGACCGCGTCATAACTATGAATATTATCCCGAACCTGCTTTCCTTTATAACCGAGGATCGTGTAGGGTTCTCCACGAATACAGCATTTCATCAAATACGACAAAAAACCATGAAGCTTAGCTCCCGAATGATTGGGCCCGGTCAAACACCCGCAGCGAAACGACGCCGTTTTCATCCCAAAATAGCGACCGTATTCCTGGACTAAAATGTCCGCCGCCAGTTTCGAGGCGCCAAACAAGGAATGTTTCGAGGCATCAATACTCATTGACTCGTTGATGCCGTTAAAATATTCGTGGCCCTTCGGCAATTCCCATCGGGTTTTCAATTCTTTTAACGGCAAAAAATTCGGCCGGTCGCCGTAAACTTTATTGGTGCTGGAAAAAATAAAAACACTTTTGGGACAATAGCGCCGGGTCATTTCCAAAAGATTCAATGTGCCGTTGGCATTGACCGCGAAATCCGTGAACGGCTCCTTCGCCGCCCAATCATGCGACGGCTGGGCCGCGGCGTGAATGATCAGCTTGATGTCCGTATTAAATTCCGCAAATAGCTTTTGGAGTTTCTTCTGATCTCGAATATCAATATCCCGATGAATATAATTCGGGATATTTTCTTTAAGCTGGCGCCTTCGCCAATAGGTGGAGGCGTCTTCGCCAAAAAAATATTTGCGCAGATCATTGTCCACGCCGATCACCTGAAATCCTTTTGCGGCAAAAAATTCTGCCGCCTCCGAACCCAAAAGACCCGTTGAACCGGTGATCAACGCAATTTTCATTTTCTAAGAAGCATCCCTTTGAGAAAAATTATGTTCTTTGGCCAATTCTTCCAGAAGGTTGATCGAATTTTCAATATGGCCCTTGCCGTTCTCGTAACCTTCCGTACAGATCAACAGTGTCCCGGGAAACTTTTCGGCCGGCATTTCTTTGACCTTGGTGACGGTATAATCGCCCGAATAAATTTCTTTTAAAACGGTATCCACCAACAGGGTGAAGTCACTCTCCCCTAAGATCGTAAAATTTTTCTCTCCTTTTTCATGGAGCTTAAGAATGACTTTTTTAAGCCTTTGGCGGATCAAACCAACGGAATTGATGGTGTTGAGGGTATATTTAATGGACTTGCGCATTTTCTCGGCGAAACCTTTGGGGGTGAGGATGTATTCGACTTTGCGTTTATCGAGCTGGCGGATGCGGATATAGCCT
>Ga0247727_10015208_pt1 | contig 12658 bp, 12 predicted proteins | sample WisWelCaveWW1625_FD_202498 | JGI IMG/M metagenome (GOLD analysis project Ga0247727, IMG submission 202498) | Biofilm microbial communities from Wishing Well Cave, Virginia, United States - WW16-25 | ecosystem: Environmental > Aquatic > Deep subsurface > Groundwater > Cave microbial mat | place... | reverse complement strand
GCCTTCCTCAACCGCGGCGCGCGTCGCATGCAGCGCATCTTCGACGCGGGCTTTCTTCTCTTTCATTTCGATTTCAGTCGCCGCGCCGACTTTCAACACGGCCACGCCGCCGGCCAACTTGGCGAGACGTTCTTGCAATTTCTCTTTGTCGTAGTCCGAAGTCGTGCCTTCGATCTGCTTCTTGATTTGCCCGATGCGGCCTTTAATCTCATCGGTTTTGCCCGCGCCTTCGACGATGGTGGTGTTGTCTTTGTCAACAGTCACTTTCTTGGCTTTGCCGAGATCGGTGAGCGTGGTGTTCTCGATCTTGAAGCCGGCCTCTTCGGAAATCACGCGACCGCCGGTGAGCACCGCGATATCTTCCAACATCGCTTTGCGACGATCACCGAAGCCCGGCGCTTTCACCGCGCATACTTTCAACGTGCCGCGCAGCTTGTTCACGACCAGAGTCGCGAGCGCTTCGCCTTCGATGTCTTCCGCAATCACCAGCAGCGGGCGGCCCATCTGCGCCACCTTCTCGAGAATCGGCAGAATGTCTTTCATCGCGCTGATCTTCTTGTCGTGAATCAGAATCACCGCATCTTCGATCACCGCTTCCATCGCATCCGGATCGGTGACGAAATACGGCGAAATGTAGCCGCGATCGAACTGCATGCCTTCGACGACGTCGAGCGTGGTCTCGGTGGACTTGGCTTCTTCAACGGTAATGACGCCGTCTTTGCCGACTTTATCCATCGCGTCCGCGATCAAATTGCCGATCGACTTGTCGTTGTTCGCGGAGATGGAGCCGACTTGTGCAATTTCGGTTTTGCCCGGCAGCGGCTTGCTGATTTTTCTGATCTCTTCGATCACGACCGCCACGGCTTTCTCAATGCCGCGTTTCAGGTGCATCGGATTCGCGCCGGCGGTGACGTTCTTCAAGCCTTCCGCGAAAATCGCCTGCGCCAACACCGTCGCGGTGGTGGTGCCGTCGCCAGCGACGTCGCTGGTCTTGGACGCGACTTCTTTCACCATCTGCGCGCCCATGTTCTCGACCGGATTTTCCAATTCAACTTCTTTCGCTACGGTGACGCCGTCTTTGGTAATGGTCGGCGCGCCAAACTTTTTGTCGATCACGACATTGCGGCCTTTCGGGCCGAGCGTGACCTTCACGGCATTGGCGAGCGCATCGACGCCGCGTTTCAACGCCGCGCGAGCGTCCACATCATAATCAATAATTTTAGCCATAAACTGTATGTCTCCTTAAAATGCGGTTATTGAGTTCAACTCAAAAGCAAGCAGCAAACCTCTTTTTTGCTGTTTTCTCTTTTTAGCTTTTTTGTTTTAGAGGATGGCGAGAATGTCGCTCTCGCGCACGATCAAATATTCGTTGCCGTCAACCGTAACTTCCGTGCCGGAATATTTGCCGTAGAGCACTTTGTCGCCCTTTTTCACTTCCATCGATACCTTCTGGCCGGAGTCGCTGATTTTGCCCGGGCCAACCGCCACGACTTCACCATGCATGGGTTTTTCTTTCACCGTGTCCGGGATAATGATGGTACCTTGCTTTTTCTCATCGGTTTCGAGTGGCTTCACCACCACACGATCCGCCAATGGCTTAATGTTCATCTGTAGGTCTCCTCATGATTAAGGTTTGTTTTACTTAAATTTAGTCGGAAGAGTTTTGTTGTCTGTTAGCACTCTCTTTATGTGAGTGCTAACAGACAGTCATAAATATAAGCAATAATCTACCGTGAAGTCAAGCTTTATTTTGACAAAATGCCTGATTTCCTGATTTAATGAGGTTTCTGCAAAAATTGTTTTGAGACCGACGCTAATTTCGCTGCTTTCCGCCGTCCTGTTGAATGAGCCCGATGATCAAAAGCGCCAAAAATAAAAAGCATTCTCTGACGCATCGACGGCGAAGCGGAAACGATCGAGGAAGCCGCTTAATCCGAGGAAGTTGGGGTAATTCCAGACCTCGTCAGGATCCATGAAAGGAACGAAAAATGTTGCTTCGACGGTCAGGTCCTCACCGTTCATGGCGTGGAGAATTATTTCGGCTCTTTTCAAACGTCCCCACCGGACCTCGCCGCGTATGTTGAGGTTTGTAATTTGTGCTTCATCTTCTGCCGCTGAAGTCAAATCCCAGATTTCAGCTAATTCAGGATTTAGTACACACCATGGTGCGCCAGTATCTACTATCATTTTGACCGGCGAGTGTTTTGCTTTTTCCGGCGTGATGGTCAAAACGATACGGTTCTGTTTCTCATCGCCTTGATAGTGGTCATCATAACGAGTTGAGCCCGTCACAAAACCACTATCGAAAAGGATTGTGTCAAATCTGGCCATTAAGACAGAGCTTTCACGACAATTGTATCAGGAGTTTTTTTGTCTTGTCCAATTTGGGCATAAAGTTCTTTGAGCGTTGGTGCAACTCCTAAGAGTTCTCCATTGCGCACAGCAATCCATTGACCCTTGTATTTCGACGAGTTATTTTGAAACCATCTGTGAGACGCTTCTAAACCAATGGCATTTCCACTTGCTGGTCGCGTTCCAATTACTTTAGCGGGGGCGAGAACGATGGCCCATTGCTCCATCCGTTTGTCATTTGGAAACAGCCGCTTTCCCTCGTCGGCTAATTCTCTCGCCAGGAGCACCATATCCAAAAATATGCACGATTGGATGACGCGGATCAAGTCCTCGGGACGGTGGCTGCGCCAATCGACTTGTTTGACCAATGAGATAATGGCGTGGCGGTCTTCTCTGGCCGCGGCTTCTTCGATGGCAGTCAACAGCGGCTCTGATTTGTCGGTTGAAGTTTCGTTTTGGCGTGTCGCTTCACGCCACGGCGCTTCTTCGGGCGGCAGTGTTTCAACTTCGGGATAATTTAAAGACATTTGGGACTCCGATTGATCTACGTACCAATTTAACAAATCGCTTTGAAAAATCAAGCAAAAATTATGCTCCTCCATTTCATGCGCTCTGCCAATGGCTGGGAAAATGGCGATAATTCGCCAATCGAAACGGCTTTCCGCCAATCGCCCACGCCACGTTCATCTCCGAAAATAATTTTCCAGTTTCATAAGCCCGCCACAGCAAATCATCCAGCCCGGCCACGCGTTTGAAGCTGCCTTCGGGCAGGGGAGAGGGGATGGTCTCCGGCGCGGTTTCGGTGCGAATCCAATCGGCTGGAAACGGCGTAATAACCGGACAACTTTCGTGGGCGGCGTTGATGGCGAGCGTGTGGCTCCGGCAAATTTCCGGCGGGCAGAGCAAGCGCGCTTCGCCGCGAATGGCCTGCACGAAATTGCGGAAGCCTTCGAATAGCCAAAATTCTCCGGTATTGGCAAATTTTTCTTCATTCCCGTCATGATAGCGAATGGTCGCCTCGCCGTTGTCGTTTTGCCATTGCACGACGCCGTTTTCGCAGGATAATTTCATCTGCGGCCCGAAAGCCCTCTTGCTGCAATGTGTCACGTAAAAATGCAGCAGACTGTCGTTGTCGCAGTTGATTCGCAGCAACGCCGTATCGCAGCTTTCAAGTTGCCGGCTACGATACAACTCGGCGGTGACTGCGATGGGCACGGCGGCTTGGTCGCGATGGACGGAAGCGAGATAAAGCAGATTTTGCAGATAATGCGCCATCGCGTTGTTCATCGGGCTGTCGAGCACCCAGTGGCCGTCTTTCTTCATGCGTCCGGCCCAATCGTTGCGGGCGTAATACGCGTCGCTGCGCGGCCAGGCGCAAATGAGCGCCGCACTTTTCACCGCGCCAAGACGGCCGTCGCTAATACGCGTCTTTAGTTGCTGAATCGAATTGCTGTACATGTATTGGTAACCGATCGCCACCAATTTACCGGAACGCTTTTGCGCCGCGATGAGCTGGTCGACCTCCTGAATCGTGGCGGCCACCGGCTTCTCGCAATAAACGTGCAAGCCCGCCGTCAGCGCTTGAATAGCCACCGGCACATGCTGGTGAATACCAATCGGCACGGTGAGAACCTCCGCCGTGTTTTTGCCGCGTTGAAAAAAATCTTCAATTGAAGAATAAAGCGGAATGTTGCGCGCCATGAGATTTTGCACTTTATCCGGAAAGCGCCGGCGATCATATTCAATGGCGACCACGCCGGCGAGTTGGGTTAGGTTTTGTTGCTCCAGCCAAATGACGGCGTTGAGATGCGCTTCGGCAAAACCGCCGAGGCCGATGACGACGATGCGAACAGGAGGCATTTTAAACTGCGGCCAATCTTTTCTAAAAAGGGTTTCGGTATCTTTCCGGCTAATCACAATGGCGCCCAGCTCATTGGATTTTTTTATCCGGACGATTCGTAAAATCCGGATACAAAGCTTTTTCTGTTGTGACAAAAGTTTAACCGCTTTTTACTTGTCAGGCTTATTTTTTTTCGATACCTTTTTCTGGTCTCACCCGAAAGCGGAATTTGGGTCTTCGCGAAAACGGATTTTCACTTCAATCAATATCGCCAAAATGACAATAATTCCAATTGCCGGCGTTGATGCCGGCTTCATCACATCGAAGCACTTTCAATGGAGACCGTTATGAAACGTGTGACGAAAGGCAAGCCGAAGCAAACCGAGGCGACGCGAACCGTCCCCGGCCAGTTTCCCACCATTCAGGCCGCGGTGAACGCTTCTGCCGCCGGTGACATTATTGCGGTTAGCCCTAAGGGCCGCGCGTATGCGGAAGTGGTTATCGTGGCGGTTCCCAATCTCAGAATTCTCGGACCGGGCGCGACGCGCCTGCCCATCACTGGCGGTTTCATCGTCGATGCGAACGGTGTGGAGCTTGCCAATTTTAATATTGCGGCGAACGGCGGCGAAGGCGTCGCGGTGATGGCCGTCGCCGGCGCGAACCTCCACAACAACACGATCGCCGGCGGCATGAACGGCATTTCGCTCAACGGCAGCACGGGCTGCGAGGTAATCGCCAACACCTGCAACGGCAACGGCGACGGCATCGACGTAAACGCCGGCGCGAATGAAAATCAGTTTCGTGAAAAAGAACGGCAATTACGGCTTTCACTTTGTGGCCGGCACGAGCAACAACCGCGTGCGCAACAGCACGATTGCCTTCAACACGCCCTGCGATATTGAGAACTTCGGCACCGGCAACCGCTTCAAGAACAACACGGTCAGTTGCCCCACGGCGAAATAATTTTTTGCCGCGGTTTGACCGGGAGTCTAAAATTTCAAAGGCAGGCGCTGAGGCCGATAATAGTAAAATCAGCCCTCTTTTTGTTTTTTAATAAAAGCCTCCAGTTCCGATTCGAAGCGATTCCAGACCTCTGGAAGGTTTTGCGCCAACGGTTGCATAGGCGCTTCGCTCAAAAGGATGCCATAACCATGCACGAAGAAATGTCGAAAAGTGCGGTACTCATCCAACGCTTCGGAAAGTTCCTGAGAAATGATCTTCTGCTCGACGGCGAGAATAAGCAGGTCTTTGTGAGAGGTTGGCGTGTGGGGTAAAGGAAGCTTTAAATTCGTCAACGCGCGTTTCAACAAGTTTTCCATTCCACTATAGGCGTTGTGCAAACACGTTGCTATTGCCGCCAACTCGACAAAAGTTCTTCTTTTGCGGCGAAGCGTCTTTTGCAAAGCTTCGAGTGTGCCTTCGATACGCTCTCTCTCAACCGCTAGATCTCGTAGAAATTCATCCATAAATCTTTACACCCCGGCTCTCAATCACTTCATTGAAGAGCGTTTTATGTGATAGGTCGACTAAATCTACTTCCTTTGACACCTGGCGGGAAAGTTCGCCATAAAATTTAAAAAAAAATTTGGGCTCGAGGCCTTTTACGCCAAGATCAATGTCACGCGCTTCGACGTTTTCTTTGAGTGATGAGCCAAAAACGTATAAAGCGGAAACGTTGTATTTTCGGGCAAATCGGATAATAGTGTTTTTGTCGGCTTCACTAAGCATAATCATCTCGTCGTGGTTGCGGAGAACTATTTCATAAAATGCAAAGACACATTGCAAAAATCAAGGAAAATTTATAAGGAAAATTTATATAAACTTTCCCTTGCCTTTGTATTTGTTTTACACTATATTTCCTCTGGCTTTTCCTCAAAAGAATTTCAATCTAAAAAATCGTCAGCAACGTTTTAGGAAATCCGCGCGTTTTGCAGGCGGTGGCGCTCGTCGGCAGTAACGCGCCTTTGCAATAGACGGATTTCAGCCGCGGCCGGCTTTTTGAGCCGTGGGCGCTTCACTCTTTTGGGCGGTTGTTGCAAGGGGATGGATGGAGACCTGCGAGGTGACTTTGGCGTGCGGCTGGGAAATACGGGTTCAAATCTGCCCTCGGAACAAATTCCCCAAAAGCTTTTAATTCCGGATGCCGGTTGTCAGACCGGCGTCACTACATCTTAGAGCGCATTTGGAAAGTCACTGACCGGTCGCTTTTTGTGCGTAAAATTTCGTCATTTCCCCGGCTTTAAGCGACCGGTCAGTCTTGATTCCCAACTTTTCAAACGCGCTCTTGCACTCTTCTCAAACGGAGGCTGTTATGAAACGGTATTTGCTCTTTCTCATGGCGCTCGTGCTGGTTGTTGCCGTCGGCTGCGATCAGCAAAAAAACCCCACCACGCCGGAAAGTTCGGTAAATCCAAATCCGGCGGCAAAATTTGGCGTCGATCAGAAGATTGACCTGGCGACCATCAAAGCGAAGATGGAAGTTGTGAAAGCCAAAGTGGCGCCCCTCATTGCCGCGCACAAAGCGAAGCCGGTGAAGAAGCGCGCCCAGAACGAAACCGGGGTGATGGGCATCGAAGCGACGCTGGTTGTGCCGGATGCTTTTGCCACGATTCAGGATGCGGTGGACGCGGCTTTGCCGGGTGACAAAATTACGGTGAAAGCCTCGGGCAGCCCGTATGCGGAATTCGTCATCGTGAGCACGCCGGATATCAGGATCGTCGCCTCGGGTGCGGTCACGGTGTTGGGCAGCTTCAGCATCGGCACGGGAGCCGATGGGGTGAGCATTGAGAAGTTCACCATTGATGCGTCAGTTTTCGGATTTGGCATCCTGGCTTCTGAAAATTCAGGAGGAAAAATCAAGAACAACACCGTTAACGGCGTATTTGTCGCATTGTTCGGCATCATTCTGGATGGTTGCACCAACTATACCGTGGAAGACAACGTCTGCAACAGGAGTTTCATCGGCATACTTGTGGGGCCGTTTATTTTTGTTGGATCACCTTCTAATAGCAACCTCATCAAAGAGAACAACTGCTGGGAAAATTTAGCCGGTATCGCGGTCTTCTTCAGCAATGGCAACCAGTTCATTGAAAACACCTGCAGTTGGAATACAGAAATTGGCATCGGAGCGTTTGAGAGCAATAACAACGAGTTCCAGGAAAATGTCTGCAACAACAATGGCGGCCCCGGCTTCGTGGTGACAGGCATATCGAGCGGCAATATCATTCGACCCGACAATTCCGCGAAAAAGAACAAGGATCATGGCATTATTCTGGACGTCGACACGTTTGACAATAAGGTGAAGGAAAACACGTTTACCATGAATACGCCCTGCGATGTTCTGGACGACGGCACCGGCAACGTCATTAAGAATAACACGACCGATTGCATCGCGCCGTAACTTTTATCGAGCAACTCCGGCGAGCGCAGGGATTTAGCGTTGCAAAAAGAGACTAAAAACGCTAAAAATACACAGGCGCAAACAGAGTTTTGCGGCCTGCCTTTGTTTTTTGCGGCGAAAACCGCTTGCCGGTGTTGATGAGAGTGTTTATGTTCACCCGTTTTTCATCTCTTCACGTATCAGCCCTGCCTGCCACCCTTCAGCGATGATTCGATTACGGCGGAATTCGTACTGTGAGAAACCGGGCAAGCTCGACAAACTAAAGTTTGTCACTCCGTGTTTCTCGGAAGCTGAAAAATACCTCAAACGAGGTATTGTGAGATTCAGGCGCAATTCATAACTTCTATCGCAGGTTTTCATGGCGAGGCCAAAACGGAATGGCGTTGCTCCCTCACAAGCTTGCTCAAATCACGGATGCCGGTTGTCCTGCCGGCAGCGCCACATTTTACATCTTCAACGGAGGCTGTTATGAAAAGGTACTTGTTTTTTCTCGTGACTCTGGTTTTGATGGTCGGAATGGGCTGTGAGCAGCAGAACCCGACCACGCCGGAAAGCTCTGCCAGCCCAGGTTCGGCGGCAAAATTTGCCGGCGGGCAGAGGATTGATCGGGCGGCCATCAAAGCGAAATTGGAAACTGTGCAGGCCAGACTTGCAACTCTCCGCGCCGCTCACAATGCGAAGCCGGTGACGAAGCGCGCGCAGAACGAAACCGGGGCCGCGGGAATCGAAGCCACACTCGTCGTTCCTGATGTTTATGCCACGATTCAGGACGCGGTTGACGCGGCCTTGCCGGGCGACCAAATTACGGTGAAAGCCTCGGGCAGTCCGTATACGGAAAGCGTCTTTGTGAGCACGGCAGATCTTAAGATCGTTGCCTCAGGCGAGGTCACGCTGCTGGGCTATTTCGATGTCAGCGCCAGCGGTGTGAGCATTGAGAAGTTCATCATTGATGCGGCGGTTGAAGGGATTGGCATCTCTGCCGGTAGTGAGATTTCCGGCGGAAAAATCAAGAACAATACCATTGGCGGCGACTTTGTCGCATTAGCCGGCATCTATATGATTGATTGCGCCAATTTTGCCGTGGAGGGCAATACCTGCTCCAGGAGTGTCTTCGGCATTTATTTGCTGATTGATGATATTGATCCGCCATATAGCAATCTCATTAAAAAGAACCGATGCCGGGAAAATGAATACGGTATCGAGGTGGATAATGCCAGTGGCAACCAGCTCATTGAGAACACCTGCAATTTGAATTTTGTGGCCGGCATCTATTTGTCTGATAGCCATAACAACGAGCTCCAGAAAAATGTCTGCAACAACAATGTCGGCACCGGCTTTTGTGTGGGGGTAGGCGGCTCAAGCGGCAACATCATCCGACCCGACAACACCGCGAAAAATAACGGGGATCATGGCATTATTCTAGATGCCAGTTCGTTTAACAATAAGGTGAAAGAAAACACCTTTACCGGCAATACCCCCTGCGATATTCTGGACGAGGGAACCGGCAACGTTTTCAGGAATAATACGTTCGATTGCAGCAGCCTCGCCGCGGCAAAACTTGCGGAAAATTCGGGCGTGAAGCCATAACGATTGAAAAGCTTTTCAACTGTAAAAATTCAAAGGCAGGCGCAAACAGCGGTTTTGCGGCCTGCCTTTGTTTTTTTGGGGAAAACCAATTTCTCAAAGTGTGATGATTGAATTCTTATGGAATACAAAAATAAAAGAATGCGCTTGACACTTTTTACAACGAAGTGTAGATTACAGAGGTCTAAAATTAAAGTTGGTTAATTAACCTGAGGCGGTTTCAAGGCAAATTTGCAAAGGCATGGCTATGCGGTCCTTCACTTCGCGGTGCGTTGTTTTATTGGGCATCTTCATTTTCTCCGTTCTTCCTTTATATAGCTCTGACTGGCCGAACTGGCGCGGCCCCAATCAAAACGGCGTCTCAAATGAGACCGGCTTGATTTCGACGTGGTCGTTGAACGGCGAGAATCTCATTTGGAAAGCCGACTTCATCGGCCGCTCCACGCCGGTGATTCTGAACGGGCGCGTCTATGTCATCGGCCGCGCCGGCGAAGGCTTGAGGCGCCAAGAGCAAGTCGCCTGCTTTGACGCGAAAAACGGCAAGATGATTTGGGAGCACCGCTTCAATGTTTTTCAAACCACCGTGCCGTTCAACCGCGTCGGCTGGGCGAGTCTCGCCGGCGATCCGGAAACGGGAAACATTTATGCGCACGGCGTCGGCGGCATGTTCATCTGTTACAATCGCGCCGGCAAAATTTTGTGGCAGCGCTCGCTGACTGAAGAGTTCGGACGCTTCTCCGGCTACGGCGGGCGCACGCACACGCCGCTGGTGGATGAGAATCTCGTCATCATCAGTTGTTTGTATGTGGGCTGGGGCGAGCAGGCGCCCATGCGGCATCGTTTTATTGCTTTCGACAAGCGCTCGGGAGAGGTTGTTTGGATTGCCGCTCTTCCCAACAATCCGATTGATACCAATTATTCCACGCCGGCGATTGCGACGATCAACGGCATGCGCTTGCTCGTCGTCGGCGGTGGAGATGGCGCGGTTCACGCGCTGAAAGTGCGCACCGGCGAGCACGTGTGGGAATTCAAGCTCTCGAAGGCCGCAATCCAGCCAGCGATTGTGGTTGATGGCAATCACGTTTTTGCCTGCCACAGCGAAGAGAATCTCGACAACAGCAGCATGGGCCGCGTCGTTTGCATCGACGGAACCGGCAAAGGCGACGTCACCAAGACGCACGAAGTCTGGCGCGCGGACAATCTTGAAGTCGGCTATCCTTCGCCGGCCGTGCATAACGGCATGTTATATCTCGTCGATAATTCCGCAAATTTGGTTTGCATCGAAGCGGCGACGGGAAAGCGTTTGTGGCAATACAGTCTCGGCACCGTCGGCAAAGGCTCGCCGGTGGTGGCCGATGGAAAAATTTATGCCACCGAAGAAAATGGCGTGTTTCACATTCTCCAGCCAAGCGCGACGGAATGCAAATCGCTCGACACGGAAAAACTCACCATGAAAGACGGCCGCTATGCCGAGTTGTACGGCTCGCCGGCGATTGCGTATGGCCGCATTTATTTCACCGCGGAATCGGGGCTGTATTGTCTCGGTGATAAAAATAAAAAACTCTCTCTTACTCCTACTCGCGCTCTTACTCTTACTCCCGCGGCTTCATCAGGCACGCCGACTTATCTTCAAATCGTTCCGGCTGATGTTCTCACCAGCCCCGGCGCGAAAATAAAATTCCGCGCGCGGGTGTTTGATGATAAAGGAAATTTTTTGCGTGACGTGAACGCCGGATGGTCGCTGACGAATCTATCGGGACAATTCAGCCCGGCCGGGGAATTTACCGTCGGAGCAAATAGCCTCGCCGCGGCGGGTATCATCACCGCGAAATTTGAAAACCTGACGGGCACAACTCGCGTGCGTGTCATTCCGAACGCCTCGTGGAGCGAAGATTTTTCCTCCAGCGAAGTCGGCAAATACCCGTCTTACTTCGTCGGCGCGACCAATAAATTTGCCGTGCAAATCAAAGACAGCAACAAAGTTCTCGTCAAACCCCCGGCGGCCGCAGGATTGAATCGCTCCGACATTTTTCTCGGCCCGCCGACGATGAAGAATTACATTATTCAAGCCGACGTGCTCGGCAAAAAGAACCGGCGGCAAATGCCGGACATCGGTTTGATCGCGAATCGCTACACGATGGATTTGATGGGCGTGCTGCAGCGCCTGCAAATTCGCGTCTGGGCCGCGGAGCTGCGCAATTCCAAAACCATCGACTTCAAATTCGATCCCGACGTTTGGTACACCATGAAAATGCGCGTCGATTTTGTTGGTGGCAAATCAATTGTCAAAGGCAAAGTCTGGTCGCGCACCGAGAAAGAGCCCGAGGCGTGGACGATCACGATGGAAGACCCGTTGCCGAACCCGGAAGGCAGTCCCGGTTTGTATGGCTACTCGCCGGCGGAGATTTATTATGACAATATCAGGATCACGAAGAACAATTGAGTAAGTTTTGCCCAACGGATGAAAAGCGGCCAACGGATAACCATTAACGGCCCAAGTAAAATGTCATTCTGTAAGCCTGCCCTGCCAAAGGCTCTAGGCAGGCCAGGGAATCCTGTTTAAATACAAGCTTGACGATGTTAAGTTGGTTTGAACAAAAGTAAAGACAGAAAAATGGAGTTTGGCATCAACAAAGCAATGCTTATTTAGGGCAAAGCGGTGTAAACATTTTTCTGCCCTCCATTTTTCTGTCTTTTGAATGTTTTTGCAGGATGCTTCTGCCATGCCGGTCGAAACAAACAACAAAGGCAAAGATAGAGGCCTAAAATTTTTGACTTAACATTGTCAAACAAATACTCTGTGGATTTTAAAAAGATTCCTCCGGAATGACGGCTTCCTTTTTGCGCCAGAATAGTTACAATTTACCAGCGAATATCAAAGTAATTTCAAATGCACACATGAGCACGATGAAAAAGAATTCGCCCTCAAAACGCACCGCGCCCCGACCTTATCCAACCGCCGAGGGAAAAAACGAAACCTTGTCGCGCGTTGCCGAATCGGTGGCCGCTTATTCGGTTGCGACGCCGACTTCCACGACGCCCAGAAAACCGCGCCGAGTTGAAGAGAAACGGATTGCCGGTTATGCCGTGTCGGATGAAGTTTGGCGGTTCGCCGCCGCCAATGATTTGAAGCCGCATTTGGAAACGGCAATCCGGTTGGTTCACGAGTGCTTCCCGACCGTGAGCGACGTTCAGCTTTTGCACGAGATTGATTGGGATGTAGAAAACAGAAGCTATATTGTTATTGAAATAAAAATTAGCGGATCAATCCCAGCGCTACTCGAGCAGTATAATCGTTTTACACTGCAAATAATCAGACAGGTACCGCCGGACAAAAGAGATAAGATTATTTTAACCCAAATTAACCGATAAGACCGGACTATGTTTTGTGTCATTGTATATTGTTAATTTATTTGTACAATAAGTCGATTTTATTTTAAAACTGCTTGCGGAACGACAACTGTGATCGAAAGGCGTGCGGA
>Ga0247727_10015207_pt1 | contig 12659 bp, 10 predicted proteins | sample WisWelCaveWW1625_FD_202498 | JGI IMG/M metagenome (GOLD analysis project Ga0247727, IMG submission 202498) | Biofilm microbial communities from Wishing Well Cave, Virginia, United States - WW16-25 | ecosystem: Environmental > Aquatic > Deep subsurface > Groundwater > Cave microbial mat | place... | reverse complement strand
GACGAGCGCGACGCCGGCCGGGCGGTGGCCGCGGCCGCGGAGGCGGTTCGAGACTGGCGCTTCACGCCCGGCCTGGAGCGCGCCGCCCTCATGCACCGGTTCGCGGCGCGGCTCCGGGAGAAACACCACGCCATCGCCCGGCAGATGACCCTCGAGGGCGGCAAGCCCCTGATCGAGAACCTCGACGAGGTGGAGTGGTGCGCCGCCGTCTTCGACTACTACGGCGAGCTGGCGCGCGATCAGGCGGGGAAGGTCATCGCCCCGATCTTCCGGCACCAGGTCAACTTCGTCCGCAAGGAGCCGTACGGAGTCGTGGTCTGCATCGTGCCCTGGAACTACCCCCTCCTCCTCCTGACCTGGAAGGCGGCCCCGGCCCTGGCGGCCGGAAATACGCTGGTCATCAAGCCCTCCGAGGAGACGCCGCTGTCCACGCTCATGCTGGCCGAGGACTTCGGCCTGTTCGGCAGGGGTGTGGTCAACATCGTCACCGGGTACGGGCCGGAGGTCGGCGAGGCCCTAGTGACACACGCCGACACGAGCCTGGTGGCCTTCACCGGGAGCATCGCCACCGGAAAGCGGATCGCCCAGGCGGCGGCGCCTTTCCTGAAGAAGCTCAACCTGGAGCTGGGGGGGAACGATCCGTTCATCGTGTGCGACGACGTCGACGTCGGGGTGGCGGCGCGCGGCGCCGCCTGGGCCGCCTTTCTCAACATGGGGCAGGTCTGCACCTCGGGCGAGCGCTTCTACATCTTCGAGAGCATTTTCGACGAGTTCGTGACGACTTTCGTGAGGGTCGCGAGGAGGCTGCGGCTCGGCGATCCACTCGGCCCGGACATCGACTGCGGGCCGCTCATCCGCGAATCGCACCGGCGGCAGATCGAGCGCAAGATCGAGGAGGCCACGGCGCAGGGAGCGCGGATCCTGTGCGGCGGGCGCCGGCCGCCGCACCTCAAGAGGGGCTACTTCTTCGAGCCGACGGTCCTGACGGACGTCACGCAGGAGATGTCCCTGATGCGCTCCGAGACCTTCGGCCCCATCGCCCCCCTCGTCCCGGTGAATGGGATCGAGGAGGCGGTGCGCCTCGCCGACGACTCGGAGTACGGGCTCGGGGCCAGCATCTACACCAACAGCCTCGAGCGCGCCATGTTCGCGATGGAAAACATCCACGCCGGGACCTTCTGGATCAACGATCCGCTCACCGACAACGACGCCGGGCCGTTCGGCGGCATGCGGATGTCGGGGATGGGACGGGAGCTCGGGATCGAGGGGCTGGACGCCTTCCGCGAGCCGAAGCACGTCCACATGGACTACAGGATAGAGGCCAAGCCATACTGGTATCCGTATCGCTGGAAGGGCGTCGTCCCGAAGAAACAGCAGAGGGCGCAGAGATGAGAAAGCATGTCGTCCTGAAGACCCCCGTGCCGGGGCCGAAGTCGCGGGAGCTGCTGGCCGCCCGCAAGGAGGCCGTCCCGCGCGGCGTCTACAACATCACGCCGCTCGTCATCGCCCGCGGGGAAGGGGCGATGGTCGAGGACGTCGACGGCAACCGGTTCATCGACTTCGCGGGCGGCATCGGGGCCCTCAACGTCGGTCACGCGCCGGGGCCGGTGGTGCGCGCCGTGCAGCAGCAGGCGGAGAAGTTCCTGCATTCCTGCTTCCACGTCACCATGAACGAGCCGTACCTGCGCCTCGCCGAAGCCATGAACCGGATCACGCCCGGCTCGTTCCCGAAGAAGACCTTTTTCGTCAACAGCGGCGCCGAGGCGGTCGAGAACGCCGTCAAGGTGGCGCGCTCCTACACCCGCCGTCCGGGCATCATCTGCTTCGAGGACGCGTTCCACGGCCGGACGCTCCTGGCGATGTCGCTCACCAGCAAGGTGCATCCGTACAAGGACCACTTCGGGCCGTACGCCCCGGAGGTGCACCGGATGCCGTACGCCTATTGCTACCGCTGCCCGTGGGGCAAGAAGTATCCCGGCTGCAACATCGAGTGCGGACACTTCCTGGAGGACTTCTTCCAGCGCTACGTCGAGCCGGACACGGTGGCGGCGCTTCTCGTCGAGCCGGTGCTGGGCGAGGGCGGCTTCATCCTGCCGCCGCCGGAGTACTATCCGGTGCTGGCGAAGATCTGCCGCCAGCACGGCATCCTGATCATCGCCGACGAAGTGCAGTCGGGGTTCGGGCGGACCGGCAGCATGTGGGCGTCGGAGCACTACGGACTGGAGCCCGACATCCTGGTCGCCTCGAAATCGATCGCCGCCGGCCTGCCTCTGGCTTCGATCACCGGCCGGGCCGAGATCATGGACGCGCCGATGGAGGGCAGCATCGGCGGCACGTTCGGCGGCAACCCGGTCGCCTGCGCGGCGGCCCTGGCGGTGATCGAGCAGTTCGAGAAGCACAACCTGCCGGAGAAGGCCAGGAAGATCGGCGAGCGGGTGAGGGCGTCGTTCGAGGGCCTCTGGAAGAAGTGCCCCCTGGTCGGCAACGTCCGCGGCGCCGGCGCCATGCAGGCGATGGAGTTCGTCAAGGACCGCGTCAGCAAGGAGCCGGCGAAGGATCTTGTACAGACGATCGTCCGGCTGTGCTACGAGCGGGGCCTCCTGGTGATCAGCGCGGGGACCTACGGGAACGTCCTGCGCACCCTGATGCCGCTGGTGATCACCGAAGAGCAGATCGAGGAAGGTCTGGAGGTCCTGGAAGGCGCGGTCCTGGAGGCGGCGCAGGCGGCCCTGCCGGTGCCGGTCGAGGCCCACGCCCAGGGCCGGGGAGGGGAGGGGAAACATGCTCCTTGAAGGGAAGAAGGCCCTCATCGTCGGCGTCGCCAACAAGCGGAGCATCGCCTGGTCGATCGCCGAGGCGTTCCACCGCGAGGGGGCGCAGCTGGCGTTCAATTACCAGGGGGAGCGCCTCAAGGAGAACGTCGAGGGGCTTGCGGCCGGCATCCCGGGCTCGCTCGTCTTCCCGTGCGACGTCACCCGGGACGGCGAGATCGACGCCCTGTTCGCGAAGGTCAGGGAGCAGTTCGGCCGGCTCGACATCCTTGTCCACTGTGTCGCGTTCGCCAGGAAGGAGGACATCGAGGGGGCCTTCCTGACCACCTCGCGCGACGGCTTCGCGACCGCCTTGGACATCAGCGCCTATTCGCTGACGGCTCTGGCGCAGCGCGCCGCCCCGCTGATGGAGGGCGGAGGGAGCATGCTGGCCCTGACCTACCTCGGGTCAGAGCGCGTCGTGCCGAAGTACAACGTCATGGGAGTCGCGAAGGCGGCGCTGGAGGCGAGCGTCCGTTACCTGGCGTACGACCTCGGGAAGCAGAACATCCGCGTCAACGGCATCTCGGCCGGCCCGATCAGCACCCTGGCGGCGCGCGGCATCGCCGGCTTCACCTCCATCCTGGCGCATGTGCGCGAGAAGTCGCCCCTGCCGCGCAACACCGAGCCCGCGGAAGTGGGCGATGTCGCCCTGTTCCTGAGCAGCCACCTGGCGCGCGGGGTCACGGGCGAGGTGATCTTCGTCGACAACGGCTACCACGTCATGGGCATCTAGGAGACCGGGACGAACGACTCCTGCGCGCTCGTCGCCGAAGGGCTCTCCAAGACCTACGGCTCGGTCTTCGGCCGTCGCCGGGTGCGGGCCCTCTCCGGTCTCGACCTGAAGGTCTCGCGGGGCTCCGTCTTCGGCCTCCTCGGCCCGAACGGCGCCGGCAAGACGACCCTCGTCAAGCTGGCGCTCGGGATCGCCTTTCCGACCGCCGGGCAGGTGTCGATCCTCGGCCGGCCCGCGGGAGACGTGGGCACCCGGGCCCGCGTCGGATACCTTCCGGAGAACCACCGCTATCCCGCCCACCTGACCGGCGCCCAGACGCTTCGGTTCTTCGGTCGCCTGTCGGGCATGGACGAGCCGGAGCTGGGGCGCCGGGTCGAATCGCTCCTGCGCCGCGTGAAGATGGAGGAGTGGCGGAGCACGCCCGTGCGACGGTACTCCAAGGGGATGATGCAGCGGCTCGGAATGGCGCAGGCGATCCTCAACCAGCCGGACCTGGTGATCCTGGACGAACCCACGGACGGCGTGGACCCGGTCGGCCGGCGCGAGATCCGCGACCTGCTCCTGGAGCAGAAGGACCGCGGAGCCACCATCTTCCTGAACTCGCACCTTCTGTCGGAAGTGGAGCGCGTGTGCGATCGGGTGGCGATCCTGAAGGAAGGCCGTCTGGTGCGCGAAGGCCAGGTGGAGGACCTGACGCGGGTGTCGAGCGCCTTCGAAGTGGAGACGCACGGGGCGTCGCGCGAGCGGATGGAGACCCTCGCCGCGCGTTTCCCCGGGCTGGTCGTCGCGCCGCCGGCCCCGCCGCCGGTGGGAGGGGAGGCCGCGACCGGCGTCTTGGAAGGGGCGCTCGTGATGACGTTTTCCGGCGACCCCGCCGGCCTGAATCGCCTGATCGATGCCCTGCGGGCCGAGCACGTGTCGATCGCCGCCGTCCGCCCGCGGCGCGAGAGCCTGGAGGAGGTCTTCGTCAAGGTGGTGCGCGACGGGGAGGGGGCGTGAAGATCCGCGCCCTCGTCCTGGACGCCGCCCGCGAGCTGCTGTACCGCAAGACGCTCCTCTTCTACTTCGGCATCGTGACGCTCGTCCATCTGTTCCTGATCCTGGCGCTGCAGACCGACGTGGCGGACGGCGCGATCACCTCCATCAGGGTGTTCGGGCTGGAGGGGCGCGCGTCGGGTGGCGGCTTCACCCTCGGCGACCGGGCGGCCCCGGCCACCGCCGGCCTGACCGCCGCGGCCCTGGTCCAGGGGATCCAGATCGGCATCTCGTTCGTTCTCTATCCCATGGGCATCCTCCTGGCGGTGTTCGCGACCTCGAGCCTCGTGCCGCGCATGCTCGAGAAGGGGACCATCGATCTGATGCTCGCGAAGCCCGTGTCCCGGCCGGCTCTCTTCGCGGCGCGATACCTGGGCGCGCTCCTGGTGGCGGGCGCCAACCTGATCTACCTGGTCGGCGGCGTGGGCGTGATCCTCGGGCTGAAGACCGGCTTCTGGAACTGGGGCTTCATCCTCTCGGGTCTCATGATGACCGCCTACTTCGGGGCGCTCCTGGGTTTCCTCGTGCTGATCGGGGTCCTGATGCGCTCGACCACCATCGGCCTCATGATGACCACCGGGATCTTCATCGTCAGCCTGGTGATCCGCCTGCCGCACGCCAATTCGAACTGGCCGATGCTCCTGACCAGCCGGACGGCCCGCTTCCTGGCGCAGGGAGTGGTCGAGGTTCTCTATCATGCCCTCCCGAGGACTTTTGACGTCGGGCAGATTGCCAGCGCGCTCATCCTGCACCAGCCCGTCCTCTCGTGGATGCCGGTCGTGGGGACCCTCGGATCGGGTCTTGCCGCCCTGGGGCTGGCGATCCTCTATTTCAGGCGCATCGACTTCTGAAGCAAAAGCACGGAGGATGAAGGAGGAGAACGGGCGATGAAAGGGCTCCAGGCACCCAGGACGACAGCGGGATTCGCAGCGGCGCTGGCGGTGGCCGGTCTGGTCACCGAGTGCGCCCCCAAGGCGCCGACGATCGCCGATCGGATCCTCGGCAGCGATCTTCGTCTCATGCCAAAAGAGAGCGTCGGGCTGGCGGTCGTCGAGATGAAGTCGCTCCGCGACCGGGACGCGGCGGAACGATGGCTGGACGAGCTTGCGGCCGGCCTCGACAACGCGCCGTCACTCGAGATGATCCGCCAGGCGGTCGGCCCGGAAGTGGTGCATCAGGTTGATAGCGTGGCTCTGGCCCTCGTGGCGCAGCCCGGCGGGTCGACGGGATACGCCGTCCTGGCGGAAGGGGAGTTCGACGAGCCACGGATGCGCGAGCTGACCGGCGGCCAGGGAATCGTGACGCTCCTGGAGGTGACGGGGCGGCCGGACGTGAGCCTGACGGTCCTTCCGGGGGGGAACCCGGTGTTTGGTCCGCGCGGCGTGCTGGTGCGGTTGCTCGAAACCCAGGCGGGCCGCAGCGGGGGCCTCCACGAATCAAGCCTCCTCGGAATCCTGGGCAAGGTCCGGCCGACGGCCCAGATCTGGGGCGCCATCGATTACGCGCCGCTCGCCGATCTCGCCCGGCGGGCGCTTCGGGCTGGCGGAGGCGACGCGCCGCTCGCGTTGCCGCAGGCCGGTTCAGGGAATCTGCGGGCCCTCGCCTTCCAGGGGGTGATCGACAAGGCGGTCGCCTTCGATCTGTTCGGCCAGGCCGATGCCGAGCCCGGAGCACGCCAGCTCGCCGACGCAGCCAGGGGCCTCGTGGCCCTGGCGCGCCTGAGCGCCAGCCAGCAGGAAGCCCGGCAATGGCTGGAGTTCCTGGATGGGATCCGGATCGACCAGAGCGGCGCCGAGATCCACGTCCAGGGGACGCTCACCAGCGCGATGGCCCATGCCCTGGCGGGGCATCTCCCGGGGTCGGCGGAAGGGGTCGCGCTCCCCGATAGCGCCGCCCCGCCGGGTGGTCTCGCCCTCCCCCCGCCCGGAGTCCGGCCTCCAATGGAAGAAGCGCAGCCCTCGGGAACTGGTGGCCGTCCTCCCGCGTGAGGCTCAGCTCCCGGGTTTGCCCCAGTCGCACCCGGCGGCCTCGATTGGAGCCGCCCCGAGATCGACGAGCGCGATCTTGAGCTGCCGGGCCACTTTGGGGCTCTTGTGGTCGCGGTAGAACTCGCCGTAGTAGATGGTCCGGATGCCGGCGTTCGCGATCAGCTTGAAGCAGCTCCAGCAGGGGCTGGCGGTGGTGTAGATGTCGGCCCCGTCGATCATGGCGCCGCTCTTGGCCGCCTGCAGGATCGCGTTCGCTTCGGCGTGGATGGTGGCCACGCAGTGTCCGCCCTCGATGTCATGCCCCACGTCGTCGCAGTGCGGCATGCCGCGGATCGAGCCGTTGTAGCCGGTGGAGAGGATGGTGCGGTCGCGGACGATCACCGCGCCGACGTGCTTGCGGTCGCAGGTCGAACGCGTCGCCACCTGGCGCGCGATGTTCATGAAGTAGGTGTGCCAGTCCACCCGGCGCCGGGGCCCGGCGGCCGGGGCCCGGCGCGTGCGACTGGCCTTGCCGGCGGATGGCATGACGCGCAACCTGCCCGGGCTAGCGGCTCTCGACGCTGACCGACTCCATCACGACGTTCTTGACAGGTCGATCGTTCTGGCCCTTGGGAACGAGCGAGATCTTGTCGACCACGTCGAGACCCTCGAGGACGCGGCCGAAGATCGTGTACTTGTTGTCCAGGAATTTCGAGTCCTTCTGGACGATGAAGAACTGGCAGGAGCCGCTGTTCGGGTCGTTCGAGCGCGCCGTTGAGACCATGCCCCGTGTGTGGCTGTACTTGGTGGTGAACTCGGCCGGCATCTTGTGCGGGCCGGACCCGGTGCCGTCGTTGCCCGTGTCGTCGTCCTTCGACAGCGGGTCGCCGCCCTGGATCATGAAGCCGTTGATCACCCGGTGGAAGGTGGTGCCGTTGTAAAAACCGCTCTTCGAGAGGTCCTTGAAGTTCTCGACCATCTTGGGCGCGACGTCGGGCAGGAGCTCGAAGACGATTGAGCCCAGGTTCGTCTTGATCACGGCGACGTCCTTCTTTCCGCCGGATTTCTCGCCTGTCGGCATGCTGGTCTCCTTCTTCGGCTCTGGCGGCGCGGTCGGGGTCTGGCCGAAGGCCAGGCCCGACAGGAGCGCGGCGGCCGCGAACGCGGTGCAGGTGCGCGCGGCGGCGCGCGCGCTGGACGATGGCACGATCATCGGTCACACCTCCCTCTCAAGACCTTCATCCTGGCAACATCGCGCAGGGCGGGGGATTCTAGCAGAACGACGAGGAGGCGGCCACCCGCGAGCCGGTCCGGCTCACGCCGCGGATGCGGTATACTGCGCCCGCCTCGAGAGGGCCCGCGTGCCGGTCTATTCCCACTCCCGCCTCAGCAGCTACGAGAAATGCCCGCTGCAGTACCGCTTCCGATACATCGACCGGATCAAGCGCGAAACGCAGGGGATCGAGGCGTTCATGGGCAACCGGGTGCACGAGGCGATCGAGCACCTGTACCGCGTTCTGGGGGAGGGGCGGACGCCCGGGACGGCCGAGGTGGTCGATGTCTACCACCAGAAGTGGGAGGCGAATTACTCCGAGGAGAATGTCCGGATCGTGCGCCGCGAGTACTGCGCCGCCGATTACCGGGCGACGGGCGAGGGTTGCGTCCGCCGCTACTGCGAGCGCCGCCAGCCGTCGGACGACGGGGAGACCCTCGGCCTCGAGGACAGGTTCCGGCTGGCGCTCGACCCGGCCGGACGCTACCAGATCATGGGCGTCATCGACCGGCTGGCGCGCGCGGCCGCTGGGATTTACGAGGTCCACGACTACAAGACTTCGGCGAGCCTCCCGAGCGACGAAGACTTGCGCCGCGACCGCCAGCTCACCTTCTACCAGATGTCGGTGAGCGACCGCTTCCCGGACGCGAGGGAGATCCGCCTCGTCTGGCATTTCCTGGCGCACGGGAAACGCCTGGAGTCGCGGCGGAGCGAGTCGGAAATCGCGGGGCACCGCAAGGCCGCGATGCGGCGCATCGACGCCATCGAGGCGGCGAAGGACCACCCGGCGCGCGAGAGCGCGCTGTGCCGCTGGTGCGAGTACCGCGATATCTGCCCGGTCCAGAAGCACCTGGCGGCGGCGGAGCGGGACGCCGAGGAGCGCGCGCGGCGGGAGGCGGCTTCGAGGCGCCTCACCGCGAAGGAGCAGCCGGCGGTGCGGGCGGAGCAGATGAGTCTGGTGCCGCCTCCGGCGGCGCGCCCGCGTCCCCCAGCCGGATGACGCGCGGCGCTCCCAATCCGAGGGCCTCGAGGGGTCGATCGAACGACTCCGGGTTGCCCACCACCAGCACCGCCAGTCGATCGGGGTGCAGAAACCGGCGCGCGGCCCGCAGGACGTCGTCGCGGCCGACGCCCGCCAGCCGATCGCGCCAGGTCTGCAGATAGTCCTCCGGATAGCCGTAGTACCGGTAGAACAGGTAGGCCCGCATGTAGGGGGCGGTCCCGTCCACGGTGAACGCGAAGGAGTTGAGCTGCGCATCCTTCGAGCGGCGCATCTCCTCCTCGGTCGGTCCCTCGTCACGCAGGCGCCGCACGACGTCGCGGATCGCCTCAATCGCCTGGACGGTCGCGTCGGCCCGCGTGCGGCAGGTGATCTCGAACAGGCCGCGGTCGGAGTCGGAGCCGACGCCGCCCGACACCGAATAGGCCAGGCCGCGGGTCGAGCGGACCTCTTTCATCAGGCGCGACGTGAACCCGCCCTCCCCCAGGATGTCGTTGAGGACGAAGAGCGGGAACTTGTCGGGGTCGAAGCGGGTCGCGCCGAGGTGCCCGAGGATGATGCTCGACTGGGTCAGCGGCCGCGTGACCAGGTGCACCCCCACCGGCACGGCGTCCTCGACCTTCGGCACCGGCGGCAGGGCGGCCCGGGCCCCCTGCCAACCGCCGAACGCCTCCTTCAGGCGGCGCTTCATCTCCTCCGTCTCGAAGTCGCCCGAGACCGCCAGGATTGCGTTGCCCGGACGGATGTAGCGCCGGTGGAATTCGAGGAGGTCGTCGCGGTCCACGCGTCCCACCGATTCGATCGTCTCCAATCGCGCCCAGGGGCTCGCCGGGCCGTAGACGAGCAGGCGGAAGGTGAGGTCGGCGATGGTGGCGGGGTCGTCCCATCGGCGGCGGATCTCCTCCACGATGCTGGCCTTCTCCACCTCCAGGCGGGCGGCGTCGAAGCGCGGCTCCCGCAGCATCGCCGAGAGGATGACGAGCGCCTCGGGGAACCTGTCCTTGAGGCAGGAGAGACGGCCGCTCAAGGCGTCGCCGCCGGCGTCGATCGAGAGGGTGGCCGGCAGCGATTCAAGTGTCTCGTCCACCAGGTCGGGCGGCATGCCTTGGGTGCCGCCGGTGCGGATCAGGTGCGTGGCCAGGACCGCCAGCCCGGCGCGGTCCGCGGGGTCGTAGATCGCCCCGCCACGCAGGTAGAACGCCAGATCGACGATCGGCAGCTCGGTGTCGCGGAGCAGGTACACGACCAGGCCGTTCTTCAGCCGGAGGGTCTCGGGGCTTCGAAGCGACAGGACGAGCGGCGCGAAGCGGAGCGACCGCGGATCGTCCGGGGGCGCGTTGACCGGCGTGAACGCCTTCCCCCCTGCCTGCGGCGGTGCGGCGCGTCCCTCGACCACGCCGGCAGGAGCGGCATGGGCCTCCGGGCAGCCCAGCGCAGCGCCCAGGACGAGCAGGACGGCGCAGGCATGCCGTCGCAGGGTCATTGGGCGGCCCTTGGCGCTCACGGTACCGCCTCATCGGTCCCCGTCGCTTGGGGGGCCGCCGCCTCGGCGGGGCGGGTCAGGATGGCGACGGTGCGGTTGGCGGCCGTGAAGGTGCGGCGCGCCACCTCCTGGACCTGCGCCGGAGTGACCAGCTTGAGCGCCTCGGTCCTGCGGACGAGGCTTCGCCAGTCTCCGGTCAGGATTTCGTAGAAGGAGAGCTGCGCCGCCAGCGAAGTGCTGCTGCGCAGGTCGTAGACGGCGTCGGACTCGACCTGGTTGCGGATCTTCCGCAGCTCCGCTTCCCCGACGGGTTCGTCTCCGAGCCGCCGCAGCTCGGCGAGCACGGCCCGCTCGACGTCCTGCGCCGTGTGCGGGGCGCGCGGTTCGGCGCCGATGGCGTACAGGTTCGGGAAGCGCTGTCCGGGGGCCTGGAACGTGATCACGCTCGAGGCCACCTGGGCCTCGGTGACGAGCCGCCTGAACAACCGACCGGTGCGACCCGACGACAGCACGCCGTCGATGACGTCGAACACCGGATCATCGGGGTGCGACAGGCCCGGCTTGTGAAAGGCGATTAGGATCTGCGTCTCGGCGTCGAACTCCACGGTCACGCGGCGCTCACCCGTCTGGGGCGGCTCCACGGTCAGAGGCAGCGAGGGCGGCGGTGCGGCCGGGAACGGACCGAAGTACCGGCGCAGCAGGGCCTCGGTCCCGTCCGCGTCGATGTCGCCGACGATCGCCCCGACGGCGTTGTTCGGGATGTAGTAGGCGCGACGGAACGCCTCCGCCTGCGGCCGCGTCAGCCGCTGCAGGTCGGACATCCAGCCGACGCCAGGCACGCGGTAAGGGTGGGCGGAGAACGCCGCGAGCAGCAGGGCCTCGTACAAGCGCCCCTGGGGGTGGTTGTCGATCCGGTAGCGCCGCTCCTCCATCACGACGTCGCGCTCGCTGTAGAACTCGCGCAGCACCGGGTCGCGCAGCCGGGCGGACTCCATCAGGCACCAGAGCTCGAGCCGGTTGGCCGGAAGGCTGACATGGTAGGACGTGAGGTCGGGGCTGGTGCGGGCGTTCAACCCGGCCGCCCCGTTGGAGGTCAGGATGTCGGTGAATTCGTCCTTCACGACCAGGTCGGTCCCGCGCTGCCTGAGGGTCTTGAACTGCTCCCGCAGGGCGTCGAGGCGTGCCGGGTCGGCGGCGTCCCCCTTGTCGATCTCGGCCTGCAGCTCCCGGACGGCGCGATCGAGATCGTCGAGCACCGGCCGCTCCGCTTCCGCGTCGCGGGCGCCGATGTGCGAGGTCCCCTTGAAGGCCAGGTGCTCGAACAGGTGGGCCAGCCCGGTCTCGCCGCTCCGGTCGTCGGCGGAGCCGACGCGGAAACGCAGGATCGCGGCGAACACCGGGGCGGTGCCGCGCCGCACCAGGAGAAAACGCATGCCGTTGTCGAGGCGCACTTCCCTGACCCGCTCCTCGAGCGGTTGCGCGCGGGCCGGCGCCGGCAGGAGCCAGGCCGCCGCGGCGGCGCACGCCAGCAGGATCGCCAGGGGCAGGGCGGAGGGTCCGCGCGCCGCGCGCGGCGCGGAGCCATCGGTCGTCCCTGTCAGGGCAGCTCCTTGACGATGATCCCCGGCATGATCACCGATGGGTCGACCTTGATCCGGTTGTCAACGCCGCTCACGCCGCCGACCATGGCGGCCATGGCGCCGGCCTGCTGGCGCGCCAGGACATAGGGGAGTCGGCCCGTCATGACCACCCGGGATTCCCTGACCTGGATCTGGATCTCGCCGTGGTACGAATACGTGCGGGGATTGCCGAGGTAGGTGGCGACGGCCTTGCGGATGGAGGCGTCGTCGGCGCCCGAAGGGGCGTCGGCCGGCAGCAGCCGGTTCACGATTCGCGTCACGCCTCCCACCGACCCGGCGACCTCTTCCGCGCGCACCCGCGCTGCGAAGTCCTTGACAGTGCCTGACAACGTCATCCCGCCGTCCAGCACCTCGACCTCGAACGACTGAATGCCGAGAGTCTCCTGACGCTCCTTGAGCAGCCGGGAGACGGCCGTGAGGATCTCCTCGTCCGTCACGTCACCGCGAAACACCTGCATCTGGTCGGTGACATTGACGATGCCGCGGGCGGTCCCCGCCATCGTCAGGGCGTGCCGCTTCAGGCTCCAGGTCGGCACGGTGCCGGAAAGGACGGCCCCGCCGTTCACCAGGGCGACCTTCAACCCGGCATTCGCCAGCCCCGGCTCGCCCGTCAGCCGCTTGACCAGCTTCTCGCGCAATCCAAAGTCGCCGGGCCCGCCGATGTTGCGTGGGGAGGGTGGCGGCGCGGGCGCGTCCGCCGGGACCGGGCCCGCGA
>Ga0247727_10015206_pt1 | contig 12661 bp, 12 predicted proteins | sample WisWelCaveWW1625_FD_202498 | JGI IMG/M metagenome (GOLD analysis project Ga0247727, IMG submission 202498) | Biofilm microbial communities from Wishing Well Cave, Virginia, United States - WW16-25 | ecosystem: Environmental > Aquatic > Deep subsurface > Groundwater > Cave microbial mat | place... | reverse complement strand
GTTCAGAATTACATAGGAGGAAGCAAGAAAATGATTTTCGGGGATGAATGCGTGGAGGATGTAACTTCTTATTTGCCTTAGGCGGGCTTATTCACCACCCTACCCTAAAATTTTTCGTCTGCATTTCTTCCTGAATCTGAAAAAACCTTTTACCTTCGCCCCCTAAATCAAAAAATCCTTCAACCATGAAAACACTGAAATTCTCATCCATTTTTACATTGGGAGTCACCCTCTTGCTTTATTCCTGCAACCAATCGGGCGCGCCAACCGAACAAGCTGCAACGCCAGCTCTGAGCCAGTCAGAGACGATGAAAGCGGCTTACAAGGAAGTGGTGAATGCCTTTGAAACCGGGGTTACAGACAGCCTGGGCAAGTATATTGCCGAAAATACAGTTCACCATGGCGAGCCGATTCCCGGCATCACCAGCACCGGGCTTCAGCATTTGAAAGATATCATTGCTATGTACCATGCAGCCTTTTCCGATATTAAAATGAACTCCCATCATGTGGTGGCAGATGGCGACTTTCTGATAGCTCATTTAACCTGGTCGGGCAACAATACCGGTTCCTTTATGGGCATGCCTGCCACGAACAAGGCAGTTTCAAACGTAGACTTCATTGACATCCTCCGTGTTGAAAATGGAAAGTTTGCCGAGCATTGGGAAGTGGGCGATAACTTAGGCATGATGACTCAGCTTGGAGTTATTCCACAGCAAGGAACTGCGCCTGCTGCCGTGCAGCATCCTGCTTATGACTGGAATGTTGCGGTAACAAGCGATTCAGCCAGGACTGCCCAAATGAAAGCAGGCTACTACGCAGTGATAAGCATGATTCAGGCGGGCGACCTTTCAACGCTTGACCAATATGTCGCGGCTGAATGCACTGAACACGCGCAAATGCCCGGTGTCACCTGGTCCGCAGGCATTGAAGGCGTCAAGCAAGCCATGACGATGTTCAAGCAAGTTTATCCTGATTTGAAAATCACCGTTGACCACCTTGCGGCTGAAGGAGATATTCTGATTGCGCATATTTGGGTGGAAGGAACTTATTCAGGGAATATTCCCACATTGCCTGTAGCCGCGAAGGGCAAAGTAGTGAAGTTTGCAGATGTTGACATTGTAAAATTCAATGCTGAAGGAAAAGCAACCGACCATTGGGAAGTTGGCGACCATTACACTGAAATGGTGCAATTGGGCGTGCTTCCCGCTCCCGGAGCTGATGCGCAGGCAACTGCTCATTAATTCTTTCTTTAAAAAAAAAATCTTTAAAATAATTTTTTAACTCCCCTAACCCTTTCAATCATGAAAATAATTAAATGGATTTTAAGCACCGCCATTGTAGCAATGGCAATTTCCTGCCAGCCGCCCGCAGCGGAACAACCGGCAGAGCAGCCGGCAGCAGCAGCGCCTGACCATTCAGCATTGGTAAATAGTTTTCTTGCAGCGATGGATGCCAATGATTCCACAGCGCTCTTTGCCAATTGTTCGGCTGACTTTGTCATGCATCATCCCGACAGTCCCACCCCGCTTGATAGGGCTGCTTTCATGAAGCATGTGAGAGACATCAATACAGCATTGTCGGGAACAAAGCATACCGCTGTTGAAACCATCTCCACCGCTAATGCGGCTGCTTCCCGTGGCACGGTTGCCGGCAAGCATACAGGAACCTTTAACGGAATACCAGCCTCCAACAATGACGTGAATGTTGACTGGATTTCATTTGCCACGGTGGATGCCAACGGTAAAATCAGCGCGCTTCATGTGCAGTTCAATCAGGTGGTATTTATGACCCAGTTGGGCGTGAAGCTGCCGGGAAGCTGAGATTGATAACTTCTTTTTTAAGAAAGCTCTCCCATCATGATGCGGAGAGCTTTCTTATTTTTATACTTATCCGCTAAAAAGATAGACATGGATAACAGAACGGAAGCCAACATTCTCGCTGACTCGTTCGAAAGCGTGCGCTCGCTCACCAGGTGGTACATTTCCAAATTGAAGGACGCTGATATGCACAAAGTGTTTGAAGCGGATGGGAAAAAGCTGAATTCGGCATACTGGGTAACCGCGCATCTCACCTGGTCGGAACAATTTCTTTTGCTCCAAGCCATTGGCGGAAACCCGCTTAACATTCCATGGCTGGAACAATTTCGCATCGGCTCTAAAATGCCGGATGATAAAAACGGGCTGCCGCCCGTAAAGCAGGTTCTTGACGCATGGAAAGAAATTCATGCCGCAGCAATGGCGCATGTGCGTTCGTTGCCCGATGAATTGCTCGGCAAAGACAACCCCGCAGGATTTGGATTTGGCGGTGACAACAGCTACCGCATGATGATTCAGCACGCCATCCGCCATGAAGCCATGCACACCGGGCATTTGTCGTGGCTATGCAAATTGTATGGGCTTAAGACGATTTGATTTAGGGTGCGCCAGTTCCGTGATGGATGATTCAAATCATCGGGCTACTTCACCCACTGAAGCTGTCTCACGAAAAAATCAGGAACAATGATTTTGTAATCCTCGTAACCTTTGCTCCAATATAATCTTGCCATTTTCAATTCGGAGGCTTGAAGCAATTCAAAAGTTGCTTCGTTCAATTGGAAAAAGTCATGTAGGTGGTTTTATCGTACTCATAATTCACGTTGCCGCTTTCGGATTGCCCGCTGTGCAGCGTCACCGTTTGCCCGTCATTGAGCTTGAAAATAAGCTTGGCATCCTTGTAGATTGCACCATAAGCAGGTTGCGGATTATTGGTCAGGATGGTGATTTTAAGGAACAATGCAATGTGGCTGTTAAAGTTGGAGAGGTAAGCATCCATTGTAACATAATCACGGTCACCGTAGATTTTTTTCAGTTCCTCAGAAGTAAAACTGATAATTTTCTCCCGCTGCAAAACTTTGATTACCGTGCCCTTGATATTGTCAACCTGGTTTTTGGCATAATCGCAATCCTTGCTTTCAGCAGGTTCAATTTTTGATTTCTTCACCAACTCCCATTTTCCGCTGGGGTATAGAACGGCATTTTTGCCATTGATGGTTATCGCCTTGCCCTGTGAATAACCTTCAACCGATGTCAGCAGGAAAAAAAGCAGCAGCAGCAATCCGGTTCGGATGATGACGATCGTCACGCTGTTGTTAACGCCAATACCGGCAAATGCTTTGTAATTCATTTTTATCTTTGAGAAAAAAAACCGGTTCGATGATATATACGATTTCCAAAAAATTAGGTTATGCGCTGCTGGCGATGCCGATTCTCGCAGGCTTATTTTCATGCAAGACCCCAGAGAAATACATAGTAAATAGCTGGAAGATCGAGAAATTCCAGGCTGGAATTGACTTTTCCGCCTCTCCAGAGCATATGGAAATCTTGAAGGACTTTGAGAAGCATGCGTGGTTTGAATTCAATAATGACGGCACTTACAATTTTGATTTAGCGGGAACTATTCAAAAGGGGAAATGGGTGTTCAACAAGAAAGAAATGACCATTATCACTACAGATGAAAACGGAAAGACTACCATTTCAAAAGTGCTTGAGCTAAAACCTGAACGATTAGTCATCCAGCAGGATGAACAAGGAGTAAATCACATTCTAACACTCGTGCCTAAAGAAGCTTCATAATAACGCTTCGAATAAAATCTCAGCCGGATGCTTTGCTTTCGCTTTCGTTCCGTCAAATATCTGGTGGCGGCAGCTTGTTCCCGGTGCGGCAATAATGGTTTCCTTTTCAGCTTTTCTTACTGCCGGAAATAAAACCAGCTCCCCGATTTTCATCGAAACATCATAGTGCTCTGCTTCATAACCGAATGAGCCTGCCATGCCGCAACATCCTGACGGAATCACTTCCACTTTGTAATTCTGAGGCAGCGCGAGCATCTTTATCGTATGCTCAAGATTGCTCAATGCTTTTTGATGGCAGTGCCCGTGCAGCAGGATTTTTTTTGCGTTTTTATTAAAAGCATTTGGGGAAATATTTCCTGATTGAATTTCTTGGGAAAAAAATTCATCAATCAGAAAGACATTCTGTTGCAATTGTTTCGCAGCATCTTTCAAATGACTGCTCACTAATCTTGGATACTCATCGCGAAAACTCAACAAGGCGGATGGTTCTATTCCCATCAACGGGGTATTTTCAGTAATTAAATTTCGCAGCAACTCCACATTTTTGCCGGCAAGACTTTTCGCTTCAGGCAGCAGTCCTTTTGAAATGTAAGCGCGTCCGCTTTCTGCATGCTCGGGAATAATTACCTCATAATTCAGCTTCCACAGCAGCCGGATTGATTTCATTCCGATTTCTACATCGTTGTAATTGGTGAACTCATCACAGAAGAAAAAAATTTTTTTTTGAGGATTCTTAGGTTTGAGTTCATTTCTGTTTTTATCAAACCATTTTTTGAGTGTAAAAGAATGAAGTCTGGGCAATGAGCGCGATGACGCAATCCCAAATGCCTTTTTCATCAGCGAACCTGTGACTGAATTCGTCATCATGAAATTAGCGACAACCGGAGCAATTGCCCCCAGCTTGTTAAGTGAACCGATGCCTGCAATCGCTTTCGTGCGGAAAGGAATTTTGTTTGACTTATAATATTGATGGAGAAACTCTGCTTTCAAGGCAGCCATGTCAACGTTGGATGGACACTCCGACTTGCAGCCTTTGCACGAAAGACACAAATCCATCACTTCATAAATCTCCTGGTTGTCGAAGCGATTTTTTTTGTCAGAACGCGTCAGGAATTCACGAAGCACATTTGCACGGGCGCGGGTGGTATCCATTTCATTGCGGGTTGCCATGTAGCTGGGGCACATCGTGCCGCCTGCAAAAGCGAGCTTCCTGCAATCACCGGCTCCGTTGCATCTTTCAGCCGCATTAAGGATGTCGCCTGAATCGGAGAAGTCAAGAACCGTTTCAAACTTAGGAGTCTGCTGGCCTGCGTCATAGCGAAGCGATGTATTCATCGCAGGCGCATCCACGATTTTCCCGGGATTGAAAATATTGTTCGGGTCCCACGTCTGCTTGATGCGCCTGAGCAGTTGATAATTTTTCTCGCCAATCATCAGCGGGATGAATTCAGCGCGTACCCTGCCATCGCCATGCTCGCCACTCAAAGAGCCGCCAAATTTTTTCACCAGCTTCGCAGAAGCCGTTGCAATCTCCTTGAATTGTTTTACATCTTCTTTGTCTTTGAGATTCAGAATCGGGCGAATATGCAATTCGCCAGCGCCCGCATGTGCATAGTAAACCGGCTTCTGTCCGAAGCCATCCATCATTCTTGAGAATTCGCTGATGTATCGAGGTAATTCTTCCACTCTCACCGCGGTATCCTCAATCACCGCAACGGGTTTGCGGTTGCCTTTTACATTGGAGAGGGAGCCAAGTCCCGCCTCGCGCAGCTTCCATACTCTGTTCGTGTCAGGCGGATAAACTTTTGGGAAATGCAAGCCGAGTTGAGCGGTTTTTAAGTCCGCAATCATCTTGTCGGAAGCCTGTTCGATTTCTTCTTTTGAATCTCCACCGAATTCAATTATCAAAATCGCTCCCGGGTCGCCTTGCAGGAAGAACCTGTTTTTCCGCTGCTCCAAATTTTCTTTCGTACAGTCGAGAACAATTTTATCCATCAGTTCAATCGCTCTCGGGTTGTATTTTTTCGCAACAAGCACAGCGCGCAATGATTCGTCAGTGTTGTTGAAGTGAATGCAAACAAGCAGTTGTTCTTTTGGAGGAAGCGGGACGCAGTGGAGTTTTATTTCGGCAGTAAAAGCAAGAGTCCCCTCGGAACCAGCCAGCAACTTGCAGAAATTGAAATTATTTTTTCCCGGTGTAAATGGAGAAGTTTCAATCAATACATCCACCGCGTAGCCTGTATTTCTCCTGTGAATCTCCGGCTTCGGAAACTCTTTCCGGATTTCATCCTTTGTTTGCTGCTTGCTTAATTCCTCCTTGATTTGCCGGTATAATTTGTTTTCAAGTTTGTCTCCAACGCATTTTCCCTCGAATTCAGAGTCAGTAATTGCTTTGAAAACGGCTTCACTGCCATCGCTCAGAATGGTTTTCAATTCAAGCACGTGGTCGCGGGTGGTACCGTAAACGATGGAGTAAGAGCCGCAAGAATTATTCCCGACCATGCCGCCAATCATTGCCCGATTGGCGGTGGAAGTATTGGGTCCGAAAAACAATCCGTAAGATTTCAGAAAGACATTCAACTCATCGCGAATCACTCCCGGTTGAACGCGCACCCACTTTTCCTGCTGATTTACTTCGAGGATACGGTTCATGTGGCGGGATGTGTCAACCACAATTCCATTTCCGACACACTGCCCTGCGAGAGATGTTCCCGCAGTTCGGGGGATGAGTGAGGTTTTCTCCTTCAGCGCAAATTCAATCAGCTTTTTGATATCCGCTTCATTCTTGGGATAAGCAACAGCCATCGGCAACTCGCGAAATACCGATGCATCAGTCGCATACATCGAGCGCATCATGCTGTCGGTGAAAAGTTCGCCCGTCATGGAATTCTCAAGAGCTTTAAGTTTTGATTGAATGTCTGTCATAGTAATGCGAATGAGTGAATTTGAGAATGATTGAATGGAAACTCAATTCACTCATTCAGTTATTTCTTCATTCACTCATTTTCTTCCTGTAAATATGCTGCACGCTTGCCTGCGCGGAGGGAAGTATTGTCAACTCGCTGATGTTCACATGAGGCGGGCGCGTTAGCGCGAACAGAATTGTTTCGGCAACATCCTGCGCTGTTAGAGGCTCAAATCCTTTGTACACGTGTTTAGCCCGTTCCGCATCACCCTTAAATCTCACCAACGAGAATTCCGTTTCCACCGCACCCGGAAAAATTCCAGTCACCTTGATTCCTTTTTCAAGCAAGTCATGTTGCATTCCCCTACTCAGCGCATCCACTGCAAACTTGGTGGCGCAATAAACATTTCCTTTCGGATATACCTCATGCGAGGCAATGGAGCCGAGATTGATGATGTGTCCGCTTTTTCTTTTCACCATTCCCGGAATCACGGCTCGAAAGACATACAGCAACCCCTTTACGTTGAGGTCTATCATCGTGTCCCAATCTTCAGTGTCTGCTTCGTCCATCGTGGAAAGTCCGTGCGCATTGCCGGCATTATTCACAAGAATATCAATCCCGCTGAAATTTTTGGGAAGGCTTTTGATGGCTTTGAAAACTGCCGATTTATCCCGCACATCAAAGCACAACGCATGCACTTTCACTTTTCGTTTCAGCTTTTTCTTCAGCTCATTCAACCGCTCTTTTCTTCTTCCGCAAACAATAAGATTAATGCCATTCTCCGCGAATAGCTCCGCTGTGGCTTGCCCGATGCCTGATGTTGCGCCTGTGATGAGAGCAGTTCTGCCCATAAATTTTTGCCAAAGATAAGGAGAGAGAAAGTTTCGGTTATAGAGCTTCTATTCTGCTCTGAAAATTGAAACATTTTGCCTTTGGTTGTGTCTCCTGACCAACCAAGTAGCCCCGCTTATTGCGGGGGTTGGTGAGGACACACAACCGCAGGCAAGCCCGTCAAACTGAGTCACTATTCGCAATTTGAAATGCATTTCCCATCGGGAGCTTTTTCTCATCCATCCATTTTTTGCGTAAGAAATAATAAATGCCAATGAAAATGGTGAAGGTGAGGTAAATGAAGAAAATCACCTTTGATTCAAGAAACAGAAGCGCCACCAAGCCCAGCGATGAAGCTACTGAAATCAAAACGAACACCATCAGCCAGGGAGTGGATACGCGGAAGTAGGCGCTTTCATATTGCTTTGGAAAAACTTTTTTAATCCTCAGCGAAGCGATGCTGACAAATATGGTGAGCATCATCACGCCACAGGCTGCCGTGTAGCCGTAGAAGTCAATGATGTTCTTTGTTTCGATGAATGCTCCGGTGACTAAAAGCAACGCGACTATCATAAAAAAGAAGGTGACCGCCCGCACCGGATTGTTGGTTGCAGGATTTATTTTTTCAAAGAAACGAGGGATGATTCCATCGCGCGCCTGGGCGTATAATTCCCTCGGCAGCGTGATGGCGGCTGCATTCAGCGAAGTGAGCGCTGCGCTCACTGCTCCAACTCCCAGAAAAATTATTACCCAAGGTGGAAGAAAATTTCTTGCACTTTCAATCAAAGGAGCCTTCACGATTTCACTATCGCTGAATTCGGTTACCCGCTCCCCCACTGCGCCCAGATACGTCACACCGATTCCAACGTAAATCACAAGCACTGTCAATCCCCCCAATAGCAGCGACAGCGGAATATTTTTCCTCGCATCACGCATCTCTTCACCCATTTCGGTTATAATTTGAAAACCGAGGCATATATTGAATGAAAGAATCACCGCCATTATTAATCCACCAACACCATGCGGCATGGACAAACCAATAACAGGCTTTGCTTGCATTCCCACACCCGCAATGTAAATCAGCAAGGCAATCACCAATTGCGCGCTCATGATTATTTGCAACCACGCCACCAATTTCAAGCCGAACAGATACAATATGTAAAAAGCAACGATGATGAAACCGGCAAGAAGAAGTGAAGAGACATTGAGATTGAAAATCGAGAGGAGATAATCGCTCAACCCGACCGATACCACGCAAGTTGAAGCTGCGCCTCCCAGCACCGCCCAATAGGAAACCAGCGTGCCGACCAAAGGATGCAGCAGGCGGCTGCAATAAAAGTATCCGCCACCGGCAACAGGCAGCGCGCTGGAAATCTGCATCAGCGGCACGACTCCTGCCAATGAAATCAAAAGCGCCAGCGTGATTGAAAGCCAGATAGACGAGCCTGATTTTTCAGCCACCGAAGCAATCATCACATAAATACCCATGCCTATCACGCCCCCGGTGACGAGCGCGATGCCTTCGATGAGTCCTATTTTTTTCTGGAGTTGCATTTAAAGGTTGCGTCTCATGCCGTACTCGTTCCGGCATCACCATACGCTTAGAAACTGCCGCTGCAAGTTCCAAATTCCAGTTCACAAACTATAATCATCGCCATTTCATCAGGGATTGCTTCAACCGACTCAACCTCCAGGCTCAAGCAGTCGGTTTCGCAATGACGTTTAACTAAATTTGAAACCCGCAAATGAAAATCCTTTCGGAACGACTTGGCTTTATCCGCTTTTTCACCTGGTGGAATTACAAGCTGCCGCCTTTATTTGGGATTGCTTTCTTTTTTATTTTGTACAGCAATCTTTCGTTCGGCATCACCCTTCAACGCCTTGCAATCTTGATTATCTGCATGATTGGAACAGCCGGATTCGGACATTACCTCAATGATTTGTTCGACATTGAAACCGACAAAATTTCAGGCAAGCAAAATTCATCTTCGCAGCATTCAACATTCAGGAGGGTTTTTACATTATTGATACTGCTTGTCCTCGGGTTGCTGCCGTGGTTTCTTTTTTATGAAGTTGGCGAACTGCATTTTGCCGTGCTTGCTGTGATGCTGCTCTTTGTATTGTACTCTGTTCCGCCCGTGCGGCTGAAGAACAGGGGATTTTCAGGAATATTCTCGGATACGCTGTACGCCCATGCCGTTCCTGCCGTTGTTGTCTCGCTCGCCATGCTGGAAGGAACAAGGAGAACAGGGGAAACTTTCAATTTGATGCTGATAGTTTTTCTATGGCAATTTTTTGTCGGGTTCAGGAATATCGCTTTTCACCAGTTCGAAGATTTTGAGCAAGACCGGCAGAGCAACACCATTACATGGGCAGTGAAAATCGGAGCAGAAAGAATAAAGAAAATCTGCTTGTACATTATTCATCCTTTAGAACTGTTCTTGTTTCTGATTTTCTGGGTTGCGTTGTTTCACGTTTCCATCTTAGGCGGAGTTTTATTGGCAGCAATGATTTTGCTGCGCCTTTACATTTACCGATTCATCTACGAAAAGGGATACCTCTCGAACTGGCGCAATTATTTCTCATTCGTCAACAACAGCTACGAGGAGGATATTCCGATTGCATTGTTAGTTTCGCTGTGCTTTATCAACCCGGCTTTTGTGCTTGTGTTGATTTTGCATTGCATTCTGTTTCCTGAGTTTTTCAAGAGGATGCAGCGAATTTGACTATTTGCTTATAGTCCCGCGATGATTTTGTTCTTCGGATACTTCACGGCATAAATCAGTCTTACCTGCTTGGATTCTGCGGGAGCCAGCTCGAATTTCCATTTCAGCTTTCCCGTTTCCTTGTTGTATTCAGCATTGGAAATTTCCTCCGCTTCGATGGTGATTTGGCTGTTATTAGAGACCGGTACCTGGTCTTCAATTTCTATTTTGATGTTCTGCGACTTGGTGTTCTTTACTGAGATTTCGTAAGCGAAAGTTTCTTTCTTGTTAGTAGCAATGAATTTTTTGCTGGTGAAATCTTTCAGCAGTTCCCGCTTAATGTTCACTTTATTATCCCTGCCAAAAGAAACCCGCAGCGTGTCTCCTGTTGCCTTGGGGTCAATATGAGACTGCCCGATGTAGTTTCCTTCAAAGAAAATATTCGCTTTGCCGGCAAGCAGGTGAACATCTTCCCAACCCGTCACATCAGCGACTAAAAACGCATCTGTCTCAACCTTCGGGGCTGCGTAGTATGTGTAACCCGCATCTAACAGAAATTCATCCATCGCCACCAACTGCTCTTTGCCGTCAGAAGGAATGGTGTAAAGGATGTCAATCTGAAATTCAACGTTGATTTGGTTTTCTGTAATCTTCACCTGCTCTTTCAGAGAGTAATTTTCATCTGTGCTACCTTCTTCATCAGCACCTTCTATTTTATAACTCTTGATTATTACTTGCTCGAGATTTTCCCCCTCCCGCCTGAAATATCTCCATAGTTGTAGGAATATGGATTGTAAAAATCAATGAACCACGTATTCAGTGTTGGACTTGCTTGTCCCACCGTTGGATTTCCGGTTGATAACGCCAGTTTCACGTTATCCCATTTCACCCCTGTGTTTTGATAAACATTGGCTTTGTAAACAAGAGTCACCGGCTCATTCAATTTGTCAGCGCGAATGTCATACACCGGATTCCAGCCTGCGCCAGTTACTAAATATGAAATGTGAAACGTAATGCTTTTTGCGGTTTTGGCAGATACACTCAGAACAACTTCACCGAGCGGACTATCCTTATTCTGGTTGTATTCACCGAGTTGATTTTTAAGCTTTGTAATTTTTGAGTTCAGTTTCTTTTCGTCCTGCTCAAAATCAATGATTTTGCTTTTCACTTCCATCAACCTGCTTCTCATGAAATCCGCAGCCTTTTGCAATTCCGTTACAGAAACACCCGTGTTGTCTCCTCCAATTGACTGATTCGCCTTCAGCATGGATTCTTCGTCCTTGAAAACATTTTTCCTTGCCGACAAGCGGGCAAGCTCAAGATTTAGCACTTCGATGGAATCTTCAATTTTAACAGCAGCGGGCAGCTTCTCCTGTTCCTTCAAATAATTCATTTGGTAAATCGCTGACAGCAGCGTGATGCCCGAAGTGCCTGATACCTGCAGGCTGCTGGGGTTTATATTGTTGGATAATCCTTCAAAGACAATTTCACTCGTGCCGGCAGGAACGTCAACCGTTGCGGTATTAACCGCTTCAGCCCCCTGCCGGTAAACGGTGACCGATTCTATTTTCGATTTCACCGGAATCGGATTTCCGGCAATGGACAATACAATACTCTGTGAGGAGAGCGTGATAAGCAGAATGATATGTTTCATAAAATTTGATTTGCTTAAAGATGTAGCGTCCATCGAAATTGAATACGATTACCAAGATAAAAATTCAATTTGAAATACCCGTTGAAATCAACCGGTTAGTTTTGCGCAATGTTCAAACGAGGTCAAAAGCTTTACAGTATTTTCTTCAACAAATGCCCGCGCTGTCATACCGGGAAATTCTGGCCGCATCATCCATACTATAACTTGTTTTTCAACAGCGGGAAGCTTTATGAAAACTGTCCTCACTGCGGGTTAAAATATTACCGTGAAATCGGCTTTTGGTATGGAGCGATGTATGTTGGCTACGGGTTGAGCATCGGTGTTTTTTTAATTGGCTGGGCGGCAACATACCTGCTGCTTCCGGAGGAATGGTCGCCCTGGTGGCAGATCGGAATTATTTGCAGCGCAATCATTTTGCTGATGCCCGTAACGTATTTCCTGTCCAGGCTGATTTGGATAAACTTTTTTGTGGCATACGAGCCGGATAAAAAAGACCCGGTTGATTCTGTTTCAAAGATGTCAGGTAACACTTGACTTTAGCGGACTTAAATAATCTTATCTTTCACTAAACTCATTCTCATGTCAAAATTATTATTTCTATTGCCTGCGCTTCTCATCACCAGCATTTCTTTCTCAACCAACTACTACCTTTCCCCCAGCGGCAGCAACAGCAATAATGGGCTTTCACCGGCTTCCGCTTTTCTCACACTTCAGCATGCGTCTGATATTGTAGCGGCAGGCGATTCAGTGATTGTTCTTCCCGGAACTTATTCAGGCTTTTATCACACCACCAGCGGCTCCTCTTCGCAACGAATTGTATTTCACGCGCAACCCGGTGTGCTCATCAACGCTCCCAACGGAACCACCAATGACGGCATCAACCTCGAAGGCGCAAGCTATGTGACGGTGGAAGGATTCAGCGTGTATGGAGTATCCCGGGCAGGCTTGAGGGCG
>Ga0247727_10015205_pt1 | contig 12661 bp, 11 predicted proteins | sample WisWelCaveWW1625_FD_202498 | JGI IMG/M metagenome (GOLD analysis project Ga0247727, IMG submission 202498) | Biofilm microbial communities from Wishing Well Cave, Virginia, United States - WW16-25 | ecosystem: Environmental > Aquatic > Deep subsurface > Groundwater > Cave microbial mat | place... | reverse complement strand
TGTCAGGGCTTTGGCAGAAGCCCACCCAAACAAAAGCGCCAATAGGATTGCTGCGGCTAACATGAGATATAGAAGCTGATTTACCTCTTCAATCGGGCCTATGGCTTCGCTAGGGGCAAAAATAATTTTTGCGACACCAAGGATTTCATATTTACCTGATTTGTCGTTGTAGGCACGAATAGGATGAACAAAAACATGGGTGCCACCGAGGGCTTTAGGGCTGGGTAAGATAGAACGATCATTATTTTGGGCCAATGCTTCGGCTACAAATGGATCTTTTTCCGTTTGGTTTAATTTGGATATAGGGGCAAGGATTCGACCTTTCGCATTAACGATGATTGCCTCTCTGACGCCTTTTTCACTTAAAACCCCGCTTACATCGAGCAGAAGTTCATTTTTAAGGCGGAGGTCTTCACGATTTTTTTCTGCTAAATAACGGACTATGTTTTGAGCTCGTAGCATAGCTTCTCGATTTAATCGGTCTCTAAGAAGACTCCGGAAAGATAGTCCTGCAGCTATCTCAAGAACGAGAAATCCCAAAGTAAATAAACAAGTGAAAAGTGGCCATAGCGCTTTTGGCCGCAATTTGTCTGCAATGACTTTTGTTGCAGCGACGTACATGCTAGGTCGATCCACAAAAGGTTCTGAGGAAATAACTCTTTTTCGAAGAGAAGAAGAGTCCCTGAATTCAAGGACGACTTCTCCTATGATCAATTGATCTCTGTCTCTTAAGTTGCCACTTGTAACAAACTTTCCGTTAATTGCCGTTCCATTTGCACTCCCACAATCCACAACACTGACCCTGTCATTTTCTACAATGATTTCTGCATGTTTTCGTGAAACCTGATGAGAAACGATCTGAATATCAACGTCCGTTCCTCTACCAATAGTGTACTTTCCAACTTCAAGTGGTATGACACGCTTTTCTGCAGTACCGCTAATGATATGAAGTGCGCCTTTCATCTATGAGTCTCAAACGTTAAGTAATCTCCAATTTGAGTGTTTGACCTTTCAAGTTCGCCAATGGGTAGTTCAAGCACTGAGCGAGCTTTTCGAATCCAGGGACTGATTCGAAAAGGTGAGAAATTCTCAAAAGTTTTTACTACTTTTCCCTCCCGAGAGACAAAAACAACATCAATGGGAAATCGCATGAAAAACGTATGGATGGAGTTACAAGGATCGATCCATAAACCATGTTGCGGATAAAGAGCATCGCGGCCTAAAAGACCTTTCATCCTATCCCATAGGCTGGTTACATGGTCTAATTTGTCAGCAACAAGAGTGTTGCGTGTAATATTATGTGCCCGATACATCAGAAAAATCCTCGTTGAAGAAAATTTAAAATGGTCGGACCCAAAACCACAATAAAGATAGCTGGAAAAATACAGAACACCAAAGGAAAGAGGACTAGTTGAGAAGCTTTGGCTCCGGCCGTTTCAGCAGCTTGAAATCTCTTGGAGCGGAGTTGATCAGATTGTGCACGGAGAACTTGCCCAATGGAAGCACCCAATTGATCTGCTTGCACGAGGAGAGTAGTAAAAGACGTAATTTCTTCAATTTGTAAACGATCGCTCAAGTTCCGAAGGGCATCGGCACGTTGTGTGCCAAGGCGTATTTCCTTGAGCATGTATCCAAACTCAACCAACAGCGCATTGCTTTTGGATCGTTGGGCCAAACGTTGGATGGCTGCAATAAAGTCTAGTCCAGCCTCCACCGAAAGAGTCAAAAGATCAATGGTGTAAGGCATGGCTCTAATGATCTCTTTTCGACGGAACCTAATACGCTCGTTGAGCCAAAAATCCGGGAAGAAGAATCCACCGATCATTACGATGGGCCAAGAGTACCAAGGTAAAGGTTTGGAAAGGCCCCCCATAAGATAGATCACTAGAAAAAAGATCACAAAGGTCATAGCAACTTTAAAGGCCAAAAATTCATCTGGATTGATTTCTTCCCGGATGTTGGCTGTTACAAGTTTTTTTTGGAGAAGGGGCTTCTGGTGATCAAAATAACGAGAAAGAGATGAAGGGATGAACGCCGAGTATAGGAAAGGTACTAGGGCAGAATACAATGGGTAAAACCATCGAAAGAGTGCGATTCGGGTTGGCTTCGTTGTATCTTCAGTGACTCCAAGTCTTTTTTTGGCCACAGCCTGTTGTTCGTCAGGCAGAAGGTTGTATACCAAAAAGAGTACGCTTAGAAAAGCCAAGCTCAGAATGAGTGCTTTTAAAAATGGATATGAAAATAGGAAGTTAAGTAACGTAATCATAGCTTTCCAGTATACCTCTTGGCATCTTTGATGAAGCTCAAAACGGAGAGCTTAGGTCCAGGACATATTATAACGCATAACTTGTTGAGATGATGGATTGTCTGATATTCAATATGCACCTTTACATTTTTTTGAGAAAGGATGTTCATGAAGAATGTAACGCAACGTTTATGCTTCCAAGAAAAACCCAGTATTTCTTGACGGTTAGCTCCACTGATTTGATAATATAAAGACTCTTGAATTCCTCATCATGATGACCTCCTCAAAATGTACCAACCTTGCCGTAATCATTGCGTTTCTATGGAATTCCAGTGGTGGTCTTTTCATTTGGGATTCGATGGCGTGGGCGGCTGAAGAAGGAAGTGTACCAGTGGCTGCGGTTATTGGGTTTCGATCTGGAAGTGGGACCTTTGAAGCTCAGGCAAGAAGTTATTTTATCAAGAAAATGGAATCCTCAAGTAGGGTACGTTTGGCTCCTGAACCAATAACAGCAAAAGTCGTTGGATCCCACGACAGTGAGCCTCGGAATGAAGCAAACGCTCAAGTGGAAAAAGCTTTAAAAAACTACCTAGAAGGCAAAAGACTTTATGAGCAACTTGCGCTGGAAGAGGCTATTGTTGCTCTCTCTGGCGCTGTTGGCGCCTATCGAGAAGGAATTGGCGCTATTAGAGATAATCGATTCATCCTGAGCTCTCATCTTTATTTAGCGATGGCCTTGATCACATTGGGGCGTGAGACAGAAGGTCGAAAATACCTGCGTGAGATGATTCTTCTAGATGCTGCCAGAAAGAAACGTATCCTTTCTCAGCGCGAATTCTCACCAAAAATCATAAGCCTTCATAAGACCATTACCGATGAAGTGGCCAACGGTCCCCTTGGGGAGTTGTTGATTGACACAAGGCCAGGGGGGGCCAACGTTTATCTTGATGGAGTTTTGCAAAAGGCGTCGCCTGTTCAAATCCCAGAAGTCCCTCAAGGAGAACATTTTATTGTAGTGGAAAAAAAGGGATATCGTCAGTTCTTAAGGAGGATTACAGTTGGTACAGGAGTTAATAAGATTAATATAAGCCTTGAAGAATGGCAGCCACTGGCACCTTACGCATTTCATCTAAGAAGGGACCAGTCGGTTCTTGAACAATTGAGTAATCTAGCTTCTACGATCGGTGCGCAGATTCTTGTACTTGGGAAGATGGCTCCTTCGCAAAAAAAAGGAGAAAGCAATCTAAGTGCTCAAATGTATGACACAAGATCAAAAGAATTTACAAAAATTGAAAAAATAGGGATGTCTACCGGAAAAATAAAAAAAGCTTCAGAGGAACTAGTGGAGAAGCTTCTTACCAATCTAACAACGAGTGGTTTTGTAGTAGCAGAGATCTCTCAACCACCAGACTTACCCCCGGACATTATTGCTGATAGGCCTGGACCCAAAGAAGGAGATTTTAAAAAACCGCTGTACAAACAATGGTGGTTTTGGACAATTGTTGGAGGTGTTGTAGCAGGAGGTACTGGAGGTTTTCTCCTAACCCAAAAGGGAAAAACCAGTTTTAACGTTTTGGATATTCAAAATCCTTTAAATCAGTGACAGACGGAGTTGCTCTCGTAAGATGGTTTCTTACACTGGTCATTGTCAAAGTCATTGCCCATCATTCGCTTAAGCCCATATTAGCTGTTAGCTTTCGATCTTTTTCTCTCTTATTATATTTACTCATCTGGACATATTTTTATTGGTTGTGGGGAACATTTGGAATTTTGCCCAAAGAGCCTATGGCAAGTCTTTTGACCGGCTTTCTGACCCTTATATTGATCATGTTATTCACAAAACGAATTTTCACTTTCAAAGGTCCCTCCAAAGAAAAAAAAGACCTCACGCCAGAAATTCTTTTTTGGGGATCACTCGCCGTCGCAATATTTATTCGGTCATTCATCCCTATTCTTGACCAGACAGAAAAATTTACAGACACCATGATTTTTCAAAGTCTTTTGGTGGATCGACAATTTCCTCCAGAAGATCGATGGCTATCTGGGATGTCTCTCAATTACTACTATTTTAGCCATCTTTTGTTTGTTCCTCTCACCCATCTAGCTTCAATTCCTGTGGAATGGGCATTTAACTTGTCGGTTTGTACTGTCTTTGCGCTCTCCGGGGTGGCAGTTTATGGAATTAGTCTTGGACTTGGAACCAATCGGAAAACGGCTTTTTGTGCGGCTTTTTCCATTTGGGTTCTTTCAAATTGGGAATGGGTCCGACAAATTTTAGAAGGCCATTTTGTGAAGGGATTCTCTTGGTGGAATAGTTCAAGGGCCATTGAAGGGGCAATCACAGAGTTTCCCTTTTTTTCATTTCTTTTAGGAGATTTTCATGCCCATTTTACAGCTTTGCCTTGGATGGGTCTCACTCTTGCGCTTGTTTTGCAATTCAAAATCGCGATGTCTGAGAAAGTTACCTCAAAAATTTGGATTTTGGGGTTACTCTTGTCTTTAAGTGTGGGAAGTCACTATGCGATGAATCCGTGGGGATTGCCTTTTATCGCTGGATTAGTGGTTTTGTTTCTAGGACGGCATCTCGTAGCTACTATGCTTATCGGGATGGGTGCGTTCTTTTTATTTTTACCTTTTTGGCTTCATTATGACCCCCCCGTTACTTCTATTTACTTGGTGCCGATCCATTTGCGTAGCTCGATTTTAGAGCTTCTTTCTCATTGGGGATTGTTTCTTGTCCCACTCACACTAATCTTATTTTTCATGATTTCAAAAGGTACTCTCAAAGTAGTGATTCTCATTTTGCTTGTTTCATTGGTACTAGGGAGTCTTCTGGGAGCAGGGACAGGAATCTGGCTAGCCATCCTTGGCATTTATGGAGTTCACCGAAGGTTTCAAATGAGAAACCTTGAGAGCATTTTGCTCTTTGGAGCCGGTATTTTAATTATCCTGTGTGAGCACATTGCTCTAGATCGTTTATACGGAGATAAACTTTTAAGGCTAAATACCGTTTTTAAGTTCTATTTCATAGCTTGGTGGAGCCTTGCAATCGCAGTTCCAGTGATCTTGTGGAGAAATTGGGACCTTCTTAGAAATCATAAAGTTATTGTAGTAGGCATAATAGGTGTATGCATGGTGTTTGGATCGGTTTATCCGATCATGGGGACTATTTCGCGAACCAAAGCCTTGCGTACCTCTCTTACCTTAGATGGATTGGTTTATTGGAAATCTATTTTTCCGGGAGAGAGAGAAGCGCTAAATTGGCTGAGAGAAAATACTGGTGAGCGAGACGTACTTTGGGAAGTGGACGGAGGTCCCTATCAACACTTTTCTCGGATGGCTACGTTTAGCGGAAGACCCGCAGTATTGGGTTGGGTAAACCATGAACAGGTATGGAGAAAAAATGGCCACCAATTGTGTTTAGCGCGGCAAGCAGATCTTGAAGAAGTGAAAAATGATTCGTCTATTGAAAAAGTTCGTCATTTTATACAAAAATATAAGATACGTTGGATTGTAGTAGGTCAGTTAGAGAGACAATTTTATTCAGAAAAATTATTAGAAGTTTTGGATCAGTTTCCAGTTTCATTTTCTTCTTCAACCACCAACATCTATTCAAGTATGTAGTTTTTTAAATTCTTTAATTTTCTTAACCACTCGTTCTGCAAGTTCAATGGAAAAATTCATGTTTCGATCGTGCGGAAAGATATGGGCTGTGTTCGCATAATATAACCCTTTCAGAGATGAAGCCATCGGAGGCATTTTTTTTAGATATTCAACGTCATAAATGGGAGTGGCATACTGATCGCGAAAGATCATGATGTTATGGATTTGGTCTCTAGAGTAACTGGGAAAAATTGTCTTTAATCCCTGCTCATAACGTTCAAAAACAACTTTTTTTGATTCCTTCATCCAAGGGTGATCGATTGGTAAGTAGTTGAACAAATATGTCACAAATTGGTTACCATAATCTTGGTTTGGAATAAAATTGGTTTGTTCAATCATTCCTGTAAACGGAATGGAGCGATCCCCTACATTGAGCCAATAAATGGAGCTGAGCGGTTTAGTCATGATGATCGGCATACATAAGATCCCCTGGTAACGAATCTTTGAGTGAGCTGTTTTCTCATCGAGGGGCATTTGAGGACAAAGATCAATCGCAATCGGAGAGGGAGTAGCTAGGATCACAACATCAAATAGGGAAGACTCATGATTTGAAATAATTTTCCATTTGTCTTCCTTTGTTCTTCCGATTTCGGAAACTTCCGAATGTAATTTCAATATGACTCCATTGGATTTTGCCTTCTCACCCATGGCTTCAAAAATTCGAACAAACCCACCCCGCAGATAGCCTAGCTTTTCTTTTCCTGACCTTCGAGAGTTGGATCTGGCATAAATTCTTCCCCAGAGCCAAGCTGCTGAAATCTGATCTGCTGCTTCTCCGAACTTTCCTTGCATGAGAGGCAACCAAAATTTTTCATAAATCTGGCCTCCCCATGTCCTTTCCACCCATTCTTTGACCGTGATCGAGTCGAGTTCGATCCCATGGCGCATATGGCCAGTTTTCCAGATCCTAAAGCCAAAACGAAGGCGATCCATAAAAGAGAGGGCAGAAAACTGCAAGAGATCCAATGGCTGATCAAAGGGGAAGATTTTCCCATGGGTGTAAAATCCCATGGGAGTAACTTTCCAAAATAAATCTTTTTCCAATCCTATTTCTGAAATAACTCTGCGAATGGAAGTGTCTGAAAGAAAGATATGGTGGAAATATTTTTCAAGCCATACATTTCCAATCCGAAAGGAGCCTAAAAGGCCTCCCAATCGTGGACTTTTCTCAAATAACGTAACTTTATCTCCTTTTGAAGAAAGGAGGTACGCAATGGATAACCCCGTAATTCCGCCTCCAACAATGGCAGCGTTCAACTTATGTCCTCTTGGATTTTTGTCCGGAGCCAAAGAAGGCCTTTTAGGGTTCTCACTACATCTCTTACGCGAACAGTAGAATGGCCAAATTTTCTTGGAAGATGTGTGACTCCTACCTCTCGAATCAACATGCCATAACGAAAAGCTTTGGTTAAAATTTCGGTATCGACTAAAAATCCTTTTGATTCAATTTTAATTTTTTTAAATACACTTCGGTCGAAGAGTTTGAACGCGCAATCCACATCTTTTACACGGACTCCAAAAATAATTCTTATGATTGCATTGAAAACTTTAGCAGCAAACTTTCGGATCCAAGGATCTTGACGATTCTTTCGGTACCCGATCACGATGTCAGCACCGTCGGATTCCGCTAAGAGAAGATCGATTTCGGAAAGTCTAAATTGATTGTCAGAATCCGTATAGAAGATCCATTGCCCAGATGCCTTGGAGAACCCATCTCTTAAGGTCGCGGCATATCCAAGATTTTTGGCGTGATGAATGACTCGCACTTTCTGGGGATAGGTTTTAGCCAATTGGTCAACGATCTCTCGCGTTTTATCCTCACTTCCATCGTTTACTACGATCACCTCTCCATCTTTGGCCTGGAGAAAGGAAAGCGCTTCTCTTACCGCGAATTCAATATTTTGATCTTCATTATAAGCTGGGAAAATAATGGATAGGAACATGCGCTTTAAAAGTCTACTCTACAGTCTTCGTTGCGAGTGATACAATAATTCTAATTATATGCATTTTAAACGATCTCGTTCTTTTTATTCGTTGGTAGGTTGCATCACTATATTATGGTCTAACTCTTTTGCAGGTTCTCTCCCTACGCTTGCCGTTCCGCCTTTAGGAGAATCTCAAGAAGAAAAGGCCAGTCAAGCGGTCTCAAGAGCTTTGCAAAGCAGCAAAAAAATTTTTGTGTTGGAAAATGCGACAGTCAAAAGATATCTTCAAAGCCAAAAAAAGGGTCTGGAACGAAAAACCACCCCTTACGAGGCCTCCCTGCTTTTGAACAAAGGGCAAGAGGAGTATCGAAAAGTGAATTTAAAAGAAGCTATCAGTCTATTTACCAAAGCGAAAGTGATGTATCGAGGTCAGTTGTTTGAGGAAGAATCTTTTGAAGGACTCCGCGCTGCCCAATTAAATCTCGCTATGGCCTACCTCGGAGATAAGGATGAAGCCAGGGCTCGCGAGGAAATGAGAGAAATTGTTATTTTAGACCCTGAAAGGGAAAAAAGAGAACTGCCCGAGAAACTTTATCCTCCCAACATCCGAAATTTATACAAAACTGTAAGGGAAGAGGTAAGGAAGAAGCAATTTGGAAACCTTGACGTTGTGACATCCACTCCTGGGGTTTTGGTCTATGTTGATGGAAAATCAATCGGTTCTACGCCGGCGAGATTGGAAAGGTTACCTGCGGGAGAACATTTCATTCGTGTGGAAATGGAAGGGACTGAAGGTTTTTTCGGTTCCAAATACATTGTTGCTGGAGAAAATAGGATGGAACCTGAATTAAAGCTTGGCCATGTGACCAACCCACTTAAATATTTTTCTACTGTAGCAACCTCCTCTCAAATCGACCAACATCGGGCGGCATTTTTGGACGATATGGGAGTCTCGTTAGGGGCAGATATTTTTGTTTTCTTAACACCAGAGTATGCCCAGGTGAGTGCTCAGCTTTATGATCAACGCAGCCAGGAGGTATCTCCAGTGGTGCAAGACAAAACCCCAGAGGGTTTAGTTACCAAATTGCTTAAGTTTATAGATGCTGATGGATACGTCGTCAAAGGAGAAGAAACTTTAAAGGAAGGTCGAGATTTAGCAAAGAAGAAAAACCTTCCGGAAAACTTAAAGCCAGAGGCGTCCGGAACATTTTCTGAACAAGCAAAGACAAAAACATCCAAAGGATATCAAGGAACGCCATGGTACCAAAATCGTTGGGTGTGGATTGGTCTTGGCGGAGGCTTGCTCCTAGTGGGTGGAGGACTCTTTCTCTTTACAGACCTTGGGAAGAGTAACGCCACAAAGGGCACTTTGACATTAACGATTCCGGGCCGATGAAAAGACCAATTTCACTCATGCTTGTCTGCGTTTTGAGTTTACCTCTGGAAACATTCGCACAAAATTCTCAAACGATTAGGATCACTATTGGGGATCTTCATGTACCTGCTCTGGAAATGCCTCAAAGAGATAACTTAAGAGAAGCTCTTTTTGAGGCTATACCCAACGACCCCAGGGTCAAAATGATTCCTTTTTCCAACATTAGCAAATGGAGAGATCGGGAGCGGCGTTTAAAGGAACCTAAAATATCGTTTGATCAATTAAAGGAAGCTCGTGAATTTTTAACAGATGGAAAGAAATATTACGAAGCACTTCAGTTTGATAAGGCCCTTCCAAAACTTAAGGAGGCAAGAAAACAATTTATTTTGAATTTACAGAGTTTGAGATCTAATCGCGATTTAATTGATTCGCACTTGTATCTTGGTATGACCTACGTTGCTCTAAATCAGATTAAAATGGCTTCCGAAGAGTTTCGTAAAGTGGTTTACCTGGATCCCAAAAGGGAGCTTTCCGGGAAAGAATATTCGCCACCCGTACGCGAGAGTTTTTCTAAGACTAGGCAAGAAGTAATGTCTTATGAACCTGTGAAATTGAGGGTTGAATCAACCCCTGCTGGCGGAAGTATCTATTTAAATGGAAAAACTGTGGGGCAAACTCCTTTAGAACTCAAACTTCAGCCCGGCGAGTATTTCATTTTAATTGAGAAAAAAGGGAACAAGACTTGGTACAAACCTGTAAGTCTTCAAAATCGGCGGGAGATTATTCAGGCAACCATGGGAGTGGATGAAGAGGATCTTGAATGGTCTCATTTATTCCGTGTGCGCGAAGGAGAGGAGGGGGGCCGTGACGAAACCCAAGTTTTAAAAATGGCAAATGCTGTTGGGGCAGACCTGGTTTTTTTTGGAACGTTAGAAAGATTGCGAGAGTATCGATTGTTGGGCCAATGGTTTGATGCGCGTAGCTCAGAGTTATCCCAAGTGGCGGTGGTAAACATAGGGGCTGATTTAAGTGGATTTGAATCTTCCGCGGCTGACTTGATGGAGACCATGTTGGGTTTTGTTCGCCCAGACGGTCATTTGATTACTTCTCAAAAACCAGATTTGAGCATACCACAGGGCCCTCTAACGGTTGGTGGTGCTGATCGACCTCCGGATGTTCTCGTAACACCTCCGCAGCCAAAAAAGTGGTATGAACGGTGGTGGATTTATCCGCTTTTAGCAGGGGCCGGAGTAGGAGTTTTTCTTGGCGCCAGGCAAATTGGAAGCACGGGGGGTTCCAAGGTGGTGATTGATAATCAGGGGAATTTTTGAATTACACTTAATGAATTAATAGGCTTCCCCATTTGACTAAGGTTTTGTTAAATTCATGAATGAAAGAGGGGTCTTAGTCACAACAATTCCCAGGAGACTTCGAAAAGCAGACATAGGATATTCCCGTCGGTTGAAACGGAAAACAAACTCATCAAGATATGAAGAGAGGTATTTGGGGTCCACGCCATGATGAATGCCATTGAGCCAGGTCTTGAGATTTCCAAAGGCTTGATGAATATGTGGAGCGAGTTCTTGAGCGTTCTCGGGCTTTCCTTGAACCTGACGAGCATGTTTATAACCATTTAAAGCGGTGGTGGAATAGCCTTTCCATCCGTCGCTTTTAATTGTACTTCCAAGCGTGACGTTTTTGTTGAGGAAGGCTTTAATTTCAGATTCTCTTGGGGAATGAGTCACCTGAAGCCGAAGTCGACCCGCACGTTCTTTGAGGACTCCTTTGGGGGTAGTGTACGAACGAACCTCCACACCGCCCAAAACCAGCGACTTATGAACAGCCGCAGTAACCCCTCGTCCTTTCTTGTTTTTTGCGGGGCCACCTACATACGTTTCGTCGGCTTCTACAAGACCTGAAAGTAACTCTCGGTTCTCTCGAACCATTCCACGACGCAATCGATGCAGAAGAAACCAGGCCGTATCGTTCTTGGAGATTCCTAATTGTCGCTGCAATTGTAGCGCACTGATCCCCGGCGTGTGAGTCGTCACCAGGTAGGCTGCCCAAAACCATAAGCGAATCGGTAGGTGGGAACGATGCATCAGTGTTCCGGCTAAAGCAGAACTTTGACGATGACAGGTCTTGCACTCAAATCGCCGAATGGACGACAACCACCATCCCCCTTTGGTGCCACACTTAGGACAGATAAATCCGTCCGGCCAACGGTTTTCAATCAGATACTCTAGACAAACTTCGTCATTATGAAATCGCGCTGCAAACTCCAAGATTGTCTTGGGATAACTCGCTTTGGCCATTCAGGCAAGCTGCCTGAACCTACAACCTTAGTCAAATGGGGAAGCCTGTGAATTAAAATTAATGATATCAATAAGTTAATTTTATAAAAAGAACCGTACTAAAGATTTTTAGTAGAAGCACATCATCATTTTTGTTGCTTTTGTATTGCTTATAGATATATTCTTAACGTGAAGTTGATTTTTTATCCACCGATCTCCAGAAAACTCGGAGCAAAACATCAAGTATCTGAACAGGAGGTCGAGGAAGCATTTTTGAACCGAACAGGAAAATTAGCGATGGAACTAAGACCTCAAAACCAAGGAGTCAACAGAAGATATTGGTTCATTTCCGAAACCGATCATGGACGTCGTCTGAAGGTTGTATTTGCAGTTGACCCAAAGGAACATGGCCCTGTCATCATTACGGCTTACGAGCCCAACAAAATGGAGGAACAACTGTATGCGAGATTACAGTGATAAAGGACAAGAGCTACTTCGAGAAAGTGAAGAGTGGGAAACAGGGCAGCGAGGAAAAGACTCGCGTGCTCTTTCCATAGAGGAAGAGCAAAACTTGGAGTCTACGCTAAAACTACAAATGGTGTCTCTGCGCCTTCCAATCGACTGGATTGAAGCCATCAAACAGGAAGCTTCAAAAAAGGGTTTAAAATATCAACCCTATATTCGACACATTATTGGAGAACATTTACAGAAGTTGCCTCTGGAGATAAGGATTTCCAGATTAGAAGACGCTGTCTTTAAAAAAGCAGCAGGAGGCTAAGCGTAGTTCCAGGGTGGTGATTGATCATCAGGGGAATTTTTGAGGCAGCCTTTTAATCCCAAAGTCAACTTCAAATTGTATGGGAAGGTCTCGTAATTGCTCCAATTGCAAGAAAATCCCTGGCTGATTCCATTTTCCATTCTGAAACAGTTGATTCATCGCCTTAACGTTTACAAATGTATGAACAACACGTTATGAACGTTAAGTGAATGATGTTTTTGACATGCGGATCGCTCTTTGCTTGCGGTTTAATGGAGTTAAAAGGATCTGCACATTTGATTCAAGCTTTAAAAAATTTTCGTAGCGGTTGTCGAAATATAGAAGATAGGAACAAGGGGGAATTTTTAACGACAAAATAGAATAAGAAGGGTTAAAATAGAT
>Ga0247727_10015204_pt1 | contig 12661 bp, 11 predicted proteins | sample WisWelCaveWW1625_FD_202498 | JGI IMG/M metagenome (GOLD analysis project Ga0247727, IMG submission 202498) | Biofilm microbial communities from Wishing Well Cave, Virginia, United States - WW16-25 | ecosystem: Environmental > Aquatic > Deep subsurface > Groundwater > Cave microbial mat | place... | reverse complement strand
ATTTAGCGGGACGAATCGGTTGGAAGAGTTTAAGCCTCTGGCAAAATCCGCTGAAATCGTTCACAAGGATATGGAATGCTCTCCGTGTGAAGAAAAAATCTGCCCGCTAGGGCATCATCATTGTATGGAACTTATTACAGTGGATGAAGTCACGGAAGCATTCTGGAAATTGACATCCTGTGAGAAGGAAGAAGTGGGCTCATGAAAATTGGTTTTGATGCAAGAATGATTTGTCACTCTGGCATCGGTGTTTATATACGAAGTTTACTTGAGGAATTAGTGCCGTTGGCACAGGAGCATTCAATTTTCATTTTTGGTCCAAAGCGTGAGATCGAGGTGCTTGGATCTAAGTATGGAAATGTAAAAATATTCAATTGTGAAGTTCCAATTTATTCTTTGCAGGAACAATTATTTCATCCTGCGTTAAAGGAAAAATTAGATGTTCTTCATGTGCCTCATTACAACATCCCGCTTGCTTATAGGGGCGCGATGGTAATAACGTTGCATGATCTGAATCACCTAAAAATGCCAGAGATGTTGCCGAATCGTCTAGCGTACTACTATGCGAGATTTATGATTAATAAGGCTCGACATAGAGCGAAGCAAATTATATGTATTTCAAAGGCAACAATGAAAGAGGCAGATGATTTTTTGGGCATAAATGGAAATTCATCAAATGTAATTCATTTGTCAGTGAGACCGGAGTTTTTCGAGAGAGTACTGAAATCCGATCTCGAAATTATTCGCACTCGTTATCAGCTTCCCAGTAACTATATTTTGTCCGTTGGGATTTTAAAGCCGAATAAGAACTTGGTTACGCTAATTCATGCGATTAGGGAATTACGAAAAGAAGGAATGTCAGATCAGCATTTGGTGGTGGTCGGAAAGCGTTTTAATCAACACCCTGAAATATTGGCTGAATTGCGAAGGGGAGAAGAGGAGGGCTTAGTCCAGCATCTTGAAAATGTTCCGTTGCAAGACCTGAGAGCCATTTATCAAATGGCAACAGTTTTTGCCTTTCTATCTCTTTCAGAAGGCTTTGGTCTTCCTGTGTTAGAAGCGTTTGCTTCTCAAGTCCCTGTCCTAGCGTCTAATGTTTCTTCAATACCTGAAGTTGCTGGAAATGGAGCGTTGCTTGTAGATCCTAAAAATCATGATGAAATTAAACAAGCGTTGAATCGTCTTCTTTCTGACTCATCATTGAGGACTCAGCTTATTCAAAAAGGAATAGCCGAATTACCCCGATTTTCTTGGCGAAAAACCGCTCAGGAAACACTCCATGTTTATAATAAAGCGTTTGGAGACGTGAATTGAAAATTGCAATTATTCATGATTGGCTAATCAAAGAACGAGGAGGAGAAAAAGTTCTTGAACGTATAGTCCGGCTTTATCCAGAAGCCGATATTTATACGCTTTTTTATCGCAAAGCGAATCTATCCGAAATTTTCAGGAGAAGGAAAATCTACGCCTCAATCCTTCAGCATGTTCCAGGGATAGAAAAAATATATCGCTATTTATTGCCTATTTTTCCGTTCTTAATCGAGGCCTTTAATTTAGATGCTTACGATCTTGTTATCTCAAGTAGCCATTGCGTAGCAAAATCAGTTCGGGTTCGAGAGGGTGCGCTTCATCTTTGCTATTGCCACACTCCAATGAGATACGCTTGGATGTTTCAGGAAGAATATCTGCAAGGGAAATTTTTTGCACCTCTTGCTTTTTGGTTTCTCAAAAAAATCAGGGCTTGGGATAAGAAAACAGCATCCCGTGTTCATTATTATGCTGCAAATTCAGAAGAGGTTAAGGCTCGAATTTTTAAATTTTACAATCGTGAATCTGATGTTATCTATCCACCTCTGGATCTTGTTGCTGACTCGAACTTGTCATCAGAGGGAAAGTACTTTTTAATCGTCTCAGCGCTCGTGCGTTACAAAAGAATAGATCTTGCAGTTGAAGCATTTAATGAGTTAGCGCTTCCACTTAAAATCATTGGGACAGGTGAATGTGCAGAAGAGCTTAAGAGGCAGGCGAAAACAAACATTGAATTTGTGGGATGGGTAGACAATCAGGAATTGAAGAATTATTATCGAAATTGTAAGGCGCTTGTGTTTCCTGGGCATGAAGATTTTGGTATCACTCCTATCGAGGCGCAAGCGGCGGGAAAACCTGTCATTGCGTACGGAAAGGGTGGGGTTACGGAAACGGTTACTGATTATTCAGGAGTATTTTTTCTAGAACAAAACAAAAAATCTCTCAAGCAGGCTGTTCTTAAATTTGAGACGATGATGTTTGATTCTCATAAAATCAGATCACACGCTCTGTCATTTAATGCGGGCGTATTTGACGAACGATTTCAAGCTTGGGTTAATGAGAAGATGCGGTTCTTTTTCGGAAACCGTAGAAATGAAATTTTGGTAAAAATATAATGACAACTCAATCAATGGAACAAACTAAAAACATAAGGCCCATGGACAGCATAAAGAAAAAACGGCATTACGGACTTATCTTCTGGTTATGGTTTTCGGATATATTTCTTATGATCGGAACTTATTGCTTTGCTTATGCAATTCGCTTTGCGCCAGGAATGCCTGTGCCTGTTTTTCATGGAATTCCGCCATTTACCAAATATCTTCATATTTTGCCATTCTCGGTACTGGTGTATTTCTTAACGCTAAGATTTTATGGACTATACCGCTTGGGGCGCTTTTTATCTACTTTTGATGAGTTTTTCTTGATTATTAAATCTATTTTTGTCGGCTCTATCATTCTAATGGCAAGTTCTTTCGTTTATCGAGATTATACATATTCCAGAATTATGCTGGTCATCACGGCAATTCTTTTGGCATTCGTTCTCTTTCTTAACAGACTGCTGTTTCATTTTATTGAAGCAAAACTAGGAAAGCTTCACGGATTTCAAAAAAACATCCTCCTTGTGGGACATGGGCCAGCAATTCGTCAATTAATTCATGGGTTCTCAAAACAGAAGAAAGGAGGAGGAGCAGTAGTCATTGGCATCGTTACGAATAATAAAGATCATGTTGGAAGTCATATCAATGGCACTCCGGTTATTGGCGTTCTGGATGATTTTGAGCAAGTCCTTGAAAAATTTCCAGCGGATGAAGTTATTCTAGGTGAATTAGACGTTTCGCGTACCCGAATTTTAGAAATGGTTCTTAAATGTGAGGAAGTTATGGCGAGTTTTAAGATGGTTCCTGACCTTCTTGGCTCTATGACAAATAAGCTTGATATTGAGAATGTCAACGGAGTCTCATTGTTGGGGATTAAGGAAACTCCACTGAACCATCCGGTGAATCGATTCATCAAGCGAGCAACAGATATGCTTATGTCTGCCCTGGCATTGGCCATATTTTCACCGATAATGCTTTTTGTTGCGGCGGTAGTGAAATTCAGTGACGGAGGACCGGTTTTATACAAACAATCGAGAGTGGGGGAAGATGGAAGAGTGTTTAAAATCTACAAATTTAGATCAATGAAAGTAGATGCTGAATCTTCAACCGGACCTAAATTTGCTGATGAGGATGATTCTCGAAAAACTCATTTTGGAGATTTTCTGAGACGAAGCAACTTAGATGAACTACCCCAACTGTTTAATGTTTTAAAGGGGAATATGAGTCTGGTAGGTCCTAGACCCGAAAGGCCGTTTTTTGTCGATCAGCTTAAAGTCGATATTCCACGTTACATGTCAAGGCATCGGGTTCGTTCTGGAATCACAGGCTGGGCACAAGTTAATGGATTAAGAGGTGGTCAACCGAGCGAGGAACGGATAAAATACGATCTTTACTACATTGAGAATTGGTCCATTTGGTTTGATTTTAAAATTCTGTTCATGACATTATTCGCATTTAAGAATGCTTGGTAATAAGGGATAAATATATGATTTCAAATACATCGGCAACACATCGAGGTTTTAAAGACAATCTTTACAGTGTTTTTTCTGTGCTTACAGAATGGTCATTAATTATTCTCATGGTTGCTCTTACATTTTCGATTGCACTTTCTGAAATTTGCATCGTGGTTGCCCTAGTTTCATGGTTAATTCGTAAGGCGTTAGATCGGGATATTTCATTTATAAGAAATCCGATCTATTTGGCGCTAACGGCTTATGTTGCGTTTATTGGGCTATCAGTTGCTAATTCCGAGTACTTTTATATCAGTTTTAGAGGAATGATAAAGGCAGTTAAGGGGATTATTATTTTTCTTATGGTGATTGATACCTTTCGTACTCGCGAACAGATTGGTAAACTTTTTAAAGTAATCGTTATTTTGTTTTTATTCACTAGCTTCAATGGGATTTGGCAGTATTGGTTTGGTAAAGATTTGTTGCGGGGAAGGGAAGTTGGATATTTTAATGAAGATTTCAGTCGACGAATAACAGCCTCCTTTGCTCACTACAGCCAACTAGGTTCATATTTGGTCTTAACTAACAGCCTTTTCCTAGCCTTGTTTTTCGGAAAGAACACGTTAGGGAAGAGAGAAAAAATTTTGTTGGCAATCTTAATTACCCTGGGAAGTGTAATGCTATTTTATACAGGTTCTCGATCTTCTTGGATTGCTTTAGCTTTTTCGACGCTGTTCATAGGAGTCGTTTTTAGAAATAAAATTATTCTGGGAGGTCTGCTTATTGTCGGGATTTTGACACCGTTTGTATTGCCTGATTATATGTTAATTCACTTTGATGCAAATAGAAAGGAGCAGTCAATAAGCGAAAGAGTGATACTTTGGAAAAGAGCAGTTGACGTGATCAAAGCGCATCCATTTTTAGGTTCGGGAATTAATACATATAACCGGGTTAATGCCAAGTACGACACGATAAAAGATTCACGCGTCAAAGGGTACTATGCTCACAACGGATACTTACAGCTTGCTGCTGAGATAGGATTGTTTGGACTTGGATTTTTCCTTCTATTTTTATTTCTCTTCTTCAGTCAGATTCTTTGGAAAATTAGAAGTGTTCCAATTGCGAACTATGCCAATGTGTCCCTGGGTTTTTTGGCGGGCTGTTTTGGATTTTTGGTTCTTGTAATCTTTGATACAAATCTTCAGTCTTTTCAGCCAAATGCACTTTTTTGGATATTTATGGGATTAGCTATGGCCGTTTTACGACTGGGGATTTCAAGCCAAGTTGATACTGTAAAAAAGGGGGGATTATTGTCATGAGTCAAGAAAAGGTTCCAGTTTCGGTCTGTATTATCGCAAAAAATGAAGAGCGAAGATTGCCAGAATGCCTTCAAAGTGTCCAGTGGGCTGACGAAGTTGTTGTTCTGGATGACGAAAGTACGGATAAAACTATTGAAATTGCAAAGAATTATCACGCAAAAGTTTTTTCAAGAAAAATGGATAATGAAGGGAGGCACAGAAATTACGCTTACTCCTTAGCTAAAAATGATTGGGCGTTGAGTCTTGATGCCGATGAGAGGGTAACACCGGAGCTAGCCGAAGAAATTAAAAAGATGCTTCGATCAACCAATGGTTATTCTGCATTTTCGATTCCTATCCGCACTTACATTGGAAAGAGATGGGTACTGGGTGCTGGATATTACCCTGCTCCCAAAGTACGCCTATTTCAGAAAGACAAATTCAAGTATGAGGAGGCGGGGGTTCACCCCAGAATTTTTTTGGAGGGTAAGTGCGGCAATATGAAATCAGACATTATTCATTACTCCTGCCGGGATTTTTCGGATTGGTTGAGCAAATTTAATCGCGAAACAACTTTGGAAGCTGAGAAGTGGGTCAAAGACGGGCGAAAAGTTACGTTTCCTAAAATACTTCGAAAAATGATAGATCGTTTTATCAAATTCTATTTTCTTCGGGATGGCTGGCGCGATGGGTTTCAGGGTTTTATCATGTCATACTTTCACTCTCTTTATCAGCTCATTACTTATGCCAAGTACTGGGAAATGAAAAAAGAATCATAGTCATTTCCGTTTCCACTTCATCATACTCGTGAATAAACCTAAAACAGAAGAAAAAGACCGGGTCGTGTTTATCGATCGGGATGGTGTGATTAATTGGGATCCTGTTGGAGATTACATCAGACATTGGAAACATTTCCGATTTCTTCCCGGTGTCATTGACTCTCTCAAGAAGCTGTGCCATCAAAAATTTCGTATCATCCTTATTTCTAACCAGGCTGGTATTGGTGATGGGGAATATCCTGAAGCGAATCTTCGAGTAATTACCCTGAACATGCTTAATGCTTTAGAGAGAAAAGGTGTTGATATCAACAGTGTTTACTACTGTCTGCATGGAAAGAAGGAAGGGTGTGAGTGCCGTAAGCCGAAAATTCGTCTGCTTGAATGGGCGTCAAATAAACTTTCTTATTCTAAAAGCAAAACTTTTTTTATCGGGGATAAAGCAACGGATGTGATCGCTGGTAGAAAATTTGGATTGAATACTATTCTTGTCCTGACCGGACATGGCAAGAAAGACAGGCTTTTGTTGAACAGAAGCTCAAAACCTGATTATATCGTGCCCAGTCTTAAAGAAGCTGTTCAGATAGTCATAAAAAAATGACTCTGATTGCATACGCAAGCGCAGGACATGGGCACAAAATGGCTGCCCAAGCTCTCGAAGAGGCATTTCACTCACAGGAAAGAAGTGAACGTGTAGAAATTATGGATTTGCTTTCGATTTCACCGCCCATTTTCTCCAAAACTTATGCGGGAATCTATTGGCTTTTGATTCATTATTTTCCACCTATCTGGAAGTTTTTCTTTTGGTTATTCAATTTACAAATCATTCATCGTTTCGATCACTTCATGAAGCGGAATTTTAAAACAGGGGCGTTGTCTCATTTCGAAAGTCTGCTTAAGTTGAATAATCCTAAGCACCTTGTCTTTACCCATTTTTTGGGAATTCATAATGCGATCGCCCTTCGACATGAGGGGGCTATTTCCAGCAGCATTGAGGCTATCGTTACAGACTTTTATGCTCATGCCTTATGGATTCACGATAAAGTGGATAAATATTTCGTAATGAGTAACGAGACTCGAGAGGATATGATTCTAAGATGGGGAGTCAAAGAAGAGAAAATACATGTTACAGGAATTCCTGTATCACGGAATTTTTCTCCTAACACAGGGAAGAAAAAAGAAAGGTCTTACCTTGAAACCCTTGGGCTTCAAAGAGATCGATTGACACTTCTTTTTACCAGTGGTTCTTTTGGTATAGGCCCGACTGAGCATTATCTTCAGTCTTTGGCCCCGCTTTCTGAAAGAATCCAAGTGATTATCGTATGTGGTAATAATTCAAAAATGAAAAACAGACTCTTAAAAACTCGATTTGCCTTTCCTGCCGCAATTTTGGGTTTTGTAAATAATATGAATGAACTGATGGATGTCTCAGACTTACTGGTCGCAAAGCCTGGAGGAATAACAACCTGCGAAGCCTTAATAAAGTCTCTCCCCATGTTAATATCAAATGTAATTCCTGGTCAAGAAGAGGGGAATTTAAAATTGCTTGAACTTCATAATGCCTGCTGGCGCCTATTGTCGCCGAGAGATCTAACCAAAATTGTGAAAAATATCTTGGACAACCCGAAGATTCTTGAAGAAAAGCAAAGAAATATCTCTGCCATTGCGAAACCAAATGCAACAAGGGACATTGTTGACATCATATTAAAATCATGAGCGAACCCAATATTGTTCTCAAGAAGACTGAAAGTTATTTAAATCATCTGTTAGCCCGTGGAGTACGGGCACTGCCTGCGTTAGCAAAACAATCACATGGGAAAAATGAGGCCCTGCAAGAATTGAGCAGAACTGTCTTGCCCTGTGTTCTTTGTCCTGAGCTGGCCAAAAGCCGAAAATCTGTAGTCTTCGGTTCAGGAAATCCGGATGCGAAGCTTATGTTTGTAGGAGAAGCCCCAGGGTTTGATGAAGATGTTCAGGGACTACCGTTTGTAGGTAAAGCTGGGCAGCTTCTCACAAAGATTATTGAATCTATAGGGTTAAAGAGAGAAGAGGTTTATATCGCTAATGTGCTTAAGTGCAGGCCTCCAGGAAATCGGAATCCTCTTCCTCATGAAGTAATGAACTGTGAGCCTTACTTGAAGCAACAAATTGAGGTTATTAAACCCTTCATCATTTGTGCTCTTGGGAATTTTGCAGCTCAAACTCTGCTAAAGACAAGTACTTCTATTACTCGGCTTAGAGGAAACTGGAGTATCTATGAAGGCATTAAAGTCATGCCCACATTTCATCCTGCATATCTTCTCAGAAATCCTGATGACAAACGTAAAGTTTGGGAAGATATGAAGATGATGCGGGATGAACTCAAAAGACTGAAATCGTAATGACACTCAATATTCAAAACACTGAAATTTCCACAGAAATGATTGATAGGGCCCAGATCGCGTTGCCGATTCCCATGTCCGAGCCTTACGATTATGAAGTTCCTCCAGAATGGCTTGAGAAAATTCAAATAGGAATGCGCGTTCAGGTTCCATTTCGGACAAAGTCTGCCATCGGAATTGTGGTCAATATCGCGAAAGGCCCGCGTTTTCAAGGGATTCGTCCGATCAATAAAGTGCTTGATCCTAAGCCCGTTGTTCGATCCTTTGATCTGGAACTTGCACGATGGATTTCAGAGTTCTACTTTTGTTCATGGGGTGAAGCTCTTGATCAGGTCCTTCCACACTTTCTTCTTTCAAAAGAGATCACATTAGACAATTTATCTGAACGATACGGTTTTAATCGAGTTTTAACTCCCGTAGATGAAGCTGTAAAAGCTTATCTTCGCCACAAGCTTACTGATGAACAGGAGAATGCGTTTAATCGGATTCTTGAGAAAATGAATAGCGATACGTCTCAACCCGCACTTCTTCATGGAATAACGGGCAGTGGCAAAACCGAAATTTACTTACGTCTTATTGAGGAAAATCTCGAAAAGAATAAAACATCTATTTGCTTATTTCCTGAAATTGCATTGAGTGAGCAAATCAAGCATAACTTTATTGATCGCTTTGGACGAAAGCTTGAGATATTCCACAGCCGCCTCACAGCACTTGAACAATTGAAAGCTTGGCTCAGGGTTAAATCCGGCGAGGTAAAGATTGTTTTAGGTCCAAGATCTGCACTTTTTGCCCCCTTGGAAAATCTGGGGCTCATTATCATGGATGAAGAACAGGAATTTACTTATAAGCAAGATCAGGTGCCCCGGTATCACGCAAGGGAAGCGGCCAAAAAACTTGCAGAGCTGACAGGCGCTTTGTTTCTGATGGGAACAGCGACTCCGACATTGGAGTCGCGTTGGTCGTGTGATCAGAATCATATCGAAAGGATTGTTCTCACAAAAAGAGTTGTCGACCGAAAGCTGCCTCTCATTGAGATCGTGGATTTGGCAGAAGAATTTAAACGTAAGAAGCGTCCTATCATTTTTTCTGACAGGCTTAAAGAAGAAATAGCCAAAAACCTGGAGCTTAAACAAGGGGTTTTGATTTTTTTGAATCGACGAGGTTTTTCAACATTCGTACATTGCCTTAAATGTGGAACCATTCTTTTATGCCGCCACTGTCAGGTCTCTCTTACGTTTCACCTCGAAAGCGGAAAACTTTTATGTCATTACTGCAATTTTCAGTGCGCACCTATTCTCAACTGTCCGGAATGTAACGCTCCGAATCTCAAATACGGAGGACTTGGAACAGAAAAAACAGAGAGTGAACTGGCTCGGGCATTTCCCAAAGCAAAGATTGCCAGAGTTGATTCTGATGTCGCTAGGAAGCGGGGACGAGTTGATCAAATTCTGAGTGAATTTAAAGCACAGAAAATCGATATTATTGTCGGAACACAAATGATCGCAAAAGGTTTTGATTTTCCTCAGGTCACTTTGGTTGGAGTCATTCTGGCTGATATTAGCTTGAGTTTGCCAGATTTCCGCTCAAGTGAAAAAACGTTTCAGTTGCTGACTCAAGTGTCAGGACGCTCCGGTAGAGGGGAGATTCCAGGGCGTGTGATCGTACAAAGTTACTTAGCAAATCATCATGTGCTTAAAGCAGCTCAAACCCAGGATTATGAATTGTTTTACAAGTCAGAGAGAGACAAAAGAAAAGAGCTAATGTATCCGCCTTACACCCATTTGATTAACATTGTTTTCCGGTCTAAGTCAGAAAAAAATCTCTACGATTTCTCAAAAAAACTTAAAACCGCGATTGAGACGGCAAGAACAGATGAAGCAATAAGTATTATGGGCCCTTCGCCGCTTCCACTTTTTAAGCTTAAGGGCTTTTTCCGATGGCATTTAATGCTCAAGGGGATTACGGTCGAAGCAATGAATCAGAATATAAGGCGTGCCTTAATATCCATTAAAAAGCCTTCTTCAATCCAACTTTTGGTAGATGTTGATCCGGTGAGTGTGTTATAAATTATAGACTTATGGCACTTTTAAAAATCGAGACTTATCCTAGTGAAGTACTCAGAAAAATAGCTGAACCCCTACAAGAAATTACTTCGGATATTCTTCGTCTAGTGCAGGACATGGTCGAAACAATGTATTCTGAAGATGGAGTAGGGCTAGCGGCTCCGCAAATTGGAGTATCCAAAAGAATCATCATTGCTTCCCCTCAAGCGAAACCTGGAACAGAGCAGGTTTATATCAATCCCGAGATTATTTCACAAGAAGGCGAAGAACTGGGGCTTGAAGGATGCCTCAGCCTGCCCGGGATAGCCGCTGAAGTAAATCGCGCCAAGAAAATCACTTTTAAAGCGATGAATCTCCAGGGAAAACAAATAACTATGGAAGCTGATAGTTTTTTTGCTCGTATCATTCAGCATGAGATAGACCATTTAAATGGAAAGTTGTTTATTGATCGCGTCGCTTTTTCAGAACGCAGAGAACTTTTAGAATCACTCAAAAAAAATCTCATGATTGGGTAGGATGAAAATTGTCTTTTTTGGATCCAGTACTTTCTCGCTTCCAATTTTAGAGAAATTACACAAACATGATTCTGTAATTGCTGTCATTACAACCCCCGACGAAAAGAGGGGGCGCGGCCAAAAAGAAGGTTCCACTCCGGTAAAACAGTGGGCAACCAAAAATAAGCTTCAATGCCTTACCCCGGAGAAGCTTAGCACCCCCGATTTTCTGAATTCTTTTAGTGCGCTTCATTCAGAGTTGCTAGTTGTCGCTTCTTACGGAAAACTTTTGCCAAAATCTTTGCTTTCAATTCCTTCTAAGGGAAGTTTGAATGTGCATCCATCTTTGCTTCCACAGTACCGCGGTGCTGCACCGATACAATGGGCCATCTTAAATGGAGATACTGTAACTGGTGTCAGCATTATGCGTCCGATTGCCAAAATGGATGCGGGGGATGTTCTTCTCCAAAAATCGGTCGGGATTGGTGCTGACGAAAATGCGGAAGAGCTTTCTCGCCGACTCGCTCTCTTGGGTGCGGACTTGACCCTAGAAAGCATACAGATTTTGGAACAGAATCCGAGTCCTAAATTTCATGTTCAAGACGATCGTTTAGCTACTTTTGCTCCCAAAATAAACAAGGAAGACGGATTTTTTAGTTGGAAAGATTCCGCATCCTCTATTCATCGTAAGGTAAGAGCCTTCCTTCCTTGGCCAGTGGCGCATACCCAATTTCAGGGAAATTTGCTGAGAATATTTCGATCTCGAGTGGGGGATATAAGCGGTAGTCCAGTTGAGGAAGGTAAAATTATAAAAGTTGATAAGGACAACGGATTTTTAATTCAGACGGGCGAAGGAAGTTTATGGGTTCTGGAGGTTCAGCTTGCAGGAAAAAAAGTCATAAATGGCTTCCAATTCCTTATAGGGCAACGACTTAAGGAAGGCGATAAATTATAAAATTATCTGATTCTTTATAGGTAGTAGAAGGATATATCGCCTTGCCTCCATCCAGCTGGTTTGCTATTATCCCTAGCTATTTCATTTCCATTTTCCAAATATATGACATCCCATAAAAAGCATAGAATTCTTATTGTTTTTGGTACACGACCCGAGGCTTTAAAATTAGCCCCTGTTATCTTGGAAGCTAAAAAAAATAAAGCATTCGAAACCTATGTCTGTCTTACGGCCCAGCATCGTGAGATGGTCGATCAAGTACTAAAACTCTTCAAGATTAAACCCGATTTTGATCTTAATCTAATGGTGAAAAATCAAACTTTAGGGGAGCTCACTCAGAAACTTTTTCCCAAAATACAAAAAGTATTTCAACAACTTCGCCCGGACGGACTCATCGTTCAGGGGGATACTACAACAGCTTTTGCGGTAGCGCTTCAGGCTTTCTATGAGCGTATTCCCACGTTTCACATTGAGGCAGGATTAAGAAGTCATAACAAATACCAGCCTTTTCCAGAAGAAATTAATCGGGTGTTGGTGTCTCATGTTGCGGATTATAATTTTGCTCCGACCGAAGAAGCCCGTCAGAATCTTCTCAATGAGGGGATTTTAAGTCAAAAGATTTCTGTCACAGGGAACACAGTCGTTGATGCCCTTAATCTTGTTCGCCCTTTGATTAACGGACGCATAATTCCCGGTTTAGAAAACTTACCTATAAATAAAAAAGTTGTCCTAATCACTGCGCATCGTCGAGAAAGTTTTGGAAAGCCACTTCAGTCTATTTGTCAGGCGATTAGAGATTTAGTGAAAGTCTACCCTGATGTAGAAATTGTGTATCCTGTGC
>Ga0247727_10015203_pt1 | contig 12661 bp, 12 predicted proteins | sample WisWelCaveWW1625_FD_202498 | JGI IMG/M metagenome (GOLD analysis project Ga0247727, IMG submission 202498) | Biofilm microbial communities from Wishing Well Cave, Virginia, United States - WW16-25 | ecosystem: Environmental > Aquatic > Deep subsurface > Groundwater > Cave microbial mat | place... | reverse complement strand
CGCTCTCGGAAAGCTTTTGGCCCTGGTCGATGAGTTTGCGCCCGGTGATCTGCGCTTCCTGCCGGCGAATGATCTCATCCTTGGCGGCCTGGGCGGCGACATCCGCCGGTGTGGCCGCGGTGGCGGCACGGGATTCGTACGACAAGAAACAGAAACTGCACACCATCAGCGACAACAGCGCATTTTTCATAGCCAGTTCTCCATTGCGTTCTCGGAAGCGCCCTGCCGGCGCACTCACACACTTCTTGATGCGTATCTCCCGTTTGACCTTGAGACGCCCGCGCAGGCAACCGGAGAGACGAAGGTCATCAGCGCGACAACGGAATGACCTCTCGCTTCTCCGACTTAGCGTCCACGATTATCATCTGCGTCGAATTTATGTCAACGACAATGTAGGTCTTGTCGCCGCAACTGAACCGCTGGGCGCGGCGCACCTGTGAACTTTGCATATCCATCGCACAGCGAATGACGGCCACCGGCTCCTGTTCCTCCGCCTCGCGTCCCAGCGGCAGCACGATCGGCTTCTCGTTCTCGTGCAGCAGCGTAATCTCCGAAACATCGAGCTCTTCCTGCCCCACGTTGCTGACGACGTTGGTGCTCTTGCGCTCGAATTTCGTGATTTTGTAGCCGGTATTGGCCAGCCGGTCGTTCGGGTCGGTGACGAAATCGCCTACGGCTCGAATGAAAAACGTGCGCGTGAAGTCGCGGAAGTTGATCTGGACGTTATACGGTCGCTGTTTGGCCGTTTCCCACGAATAGGCCTTGAACAGCAGCTTGAACGGCTCGCGAAGCACTTTCGTCAGGGCGACCGGCGGGCCATTCGAAACCACCGGGGCCTCAATCGTCCCGCCGATGTCTCCGACCGCAAACGGATTGCGCGGCGCCACCCAGCGGGCCGGGTTCTTCAAGATTTCCATTGCCGCGACGTACGGCGTGGTGTCCACGCCGGTGGCCGGCTGACCTCGGCGCGTCGGTTGAAACTGTTGTTCGCCGAGATTGCTGGCCTTCCAGACGAGGACGGCCGCCACGGCGATGAGCACGAGGAGGGCGACCACCAGCGTGACTTTCTCAAAATGTTTTTTCAGGAAATCCATGGCGTTACTTGGCCGGCTCCGTCGGGAATTCGACCAGATCAACCCGGCATGTGGCGATTACCTTGGCCTGATCATTGCCGGGAACGGCCGACTTCTTCGTGCCGGCTGCCGGCCCGGCATCGCCGCTGTCCGGAGTCTGGGCGCCTTCACTGGTCACGCGCAGTGTGCGCACGGTAAAGAAACAGTCGAGCACCGCCAACCGGTTGAGAAAATCGCGCAGAGACTGGGCGCTGCCGGTGAATTCGACGTCAAACGGCAAAATGTGGTACTGCGCTTTCGGGTCATTTTCGACGGGAACGCCGAGGGCGTCGCTGTTGCTGCCGCCGGGATCGACTTCGCCGCGTTTGATGTACCGGATCTCGTCGATTCGGCTCTGGACCAGCGTGTCCACGAGTTTTTCGACGACGGCCAGTTGTTTCGCCAGCAGGGCGAGGACCGGCTTGTCCTCCGTCGTGGGCGGGCCGCTGTCATACCGGCTGAAGCCGAACGAGAAGTTCTCCGGCAACCTCACGTTGGCCTGCCGGGCGCACTGTCGCATCAAGTTCTTGCGACGCGCGAGCTGGCTGGAAAAATCGAGCGCGCGTTCCGTCGGCTCGATCTGGAGCGAGCCGATGCAGACGGCTTGATGCAGCCGCGTGTATTGCTCTTCGAGCTGCTCGCGACTGCGACGGATGGTCTCGACGTTTTCCTGCGACGGGAAGGGCTTCGTGCTGAGAATGGACTGCAACCGCGTTTGTTGTTCGTCGAGTTGCTGCGAGATTTCGTCGGTGCGGCCGGAGGTGCGGAAATGCAGCCAAACGATCAGTGCCATCGCCACGAGCCAGACCGTCCCGGCCGCCAGCAGCACCGCGTTTTGTTTCAGCCACCTGGAATTCATGTCAGAGAGAAATCTCGTTGAGCAATCGTGCCCGCAGGGTGAACGTCAACTCCGGCTCCGTCTTCACCGTCTCGACTTTCACGGCGCCCTTCTGGAAGAACTTTGACTCACCCAACCGCTCGGCGAACGTTTGCACAAGCTTTACGTCCTGCCCGGGGTCCAGCGAAGCAATGCCGCGACCGTTGATCAGGATTTCCGTGATGGCGTTGGCGGGCGCGGTGCCGCCCCCGCCCTCCGTGGTCGGAGGAGGAGCGCCGCCACGACGTCCGCGGCCGGTGGTGGGCGCTGACGTGCCGGCGCCGGTCGTCGTCCCACCCGACTTCTGCGGCTCGAACGATGTGATCCAGAGATTGGGTTCGAGGCGCTGGGTCACGTCGTCGATCAACGCCGTCCAGAACGACCGTTTCTCGACGAGCGCGACGATTTGATCCGCTTTCGTTTGGACCTCGTTGATGCGGTCTTCTTCGCGTCGGACTTTCTCGCGCAGCATCGACATTTGCTCGACCTGAGTGCGGATGGTATCGAGCTCCTGCTGTTTTTGTTTCGCCACCCGGCTGCTGTAGAGCCAGCCGCAGAGCGGGGCTAACAACAACGCGACGGCGGCGGCGATGAAATAGGGGCGTTTCTGTTCGAGGGCCCGGCGGCTGCGAATGCTGCGGGGGATCAGGTTCACCTCGAGCGGGCACTCCTGCAACCGGCGCAGGCCCAGGCCGACGACCTCACCGAAGAAGTGGGCGCAGCGGGCGAGTTCTTCGCGCGAAATATGCGGGTCGATCTCGACGTTGCGGAACGGATTGAAGTACTCGACCGGCACTTGAATCTTCTCGTTGAAAAACCGGTCGGTGTACGGAATCACCGAACTGCCGCCGGACAGCAACAGCCGCGTCGGGGCTCCGCCGCCTTGCTGACTCCGATAGAAATTGATCGAGCGGGCCACCTCGGCGTGCAACCGGGTCATGACGTTGCGAATGATCTTGCTGACGCGCGCCTGTTGTTCATCGGGCGGTTCTTCATACGCGCCGCCGAGGGCGACGAATCCTTTGAGGCGCTTCAATTGCTCGGCGTCGAGAAACGGGATGTTGAACTCCGTGGCGATGCTTTGGGTGATGGCGTTGCCGGCAATCGGGATGGCGCGCGAGAAGACCTTGTTCTTCTCGATGAACAGCAGATTCGTCGTGCGCGCGCCGATGTCCACGACCACCGTGCAACCCTCGAGGTCGCCGTAGTTGTACCGGACGGAGTTGTAGAGCGCCATCGGGGCGACGTCCACCGTGTCGGTGCGCAGGCCGGCGGCCTCGACGGCATCCTTGAGTTCCTCGATGATGTCGCTCTTGATCGCCAGCAGGACGACCTCGAGTTCGCCCTGCGTGTTGCTGCCGATCAATTGATAGTCCCAAATGACTTCATCGATGGGGAACGGGACGTTCTGCTGCGCTTCGTACTGGATGATCTGGCCGACTTTGCTCTCGTCCACGGGAGGCAACTTCACAAACCGCGTGAACACCGACTGGCCGGACACGCTGAAGACGACGCGCGACCCGCGGATATTTTTTTCCCGCAACACATTGCGGACCGTGGAAACGATCAACGCGTTGCGATTCTCTTCGTGTTCGGGGTCGATGCCGAGATCGGCGTAGTTGAAATTCGTCAGCTTGAGGCCGTGGCCCTTGGAGGCTTGGAACTCGGCGATCTTCACCGTCGAAGCGCCAATATCCAGTCCCAGAATTTTCTCAGAGCCTAACATGACAGCAGCGTGGCTGAAACGGGGCGTGGACTACCGGGGTTTGATCGCTTCATAGCGCCTGTAAGCGATGACCGACCACGGCGTCTGGTCAGGGCTGAGCACGGAGCCCGTCTCGGGAGTGAATTGCTCCCACCACCGCTTGTTGCTCGACGGTTCGCTCTGCGAGTCCATCGGCCGGCCTTGATAGGACAGCACGACCGCGGCTCCTTCCGCCTGTTGGCCGCTGCCGAACCTCGCCAGCGTGTTCGGGTGGATGAACACGGCTGAGTAATGGTTCTGGCCACGGGCGACGTTCACGTGCGTCACCTCGCCAACGTACAAGCGACGCTCCGGGCCTTTGCCCATGAGCACGTAATATTTCAACTGCACTTCATCGCACCAATCGGGCGTCGTCGAAAACGTCGCCTCCACCTTGAGCCAACGCTTCGTCGCCGCGGACGTTTGCGATCCGAGCGATTCGGTGAAGGCCCCGTAATTGGGAGGCTCGACCACCTTCTGCGAGAGAGCGGTGACCTTCAGGTCGCCGGGACCTACGGGCTTGTCCTTCTGCGCCAAGCTGACTGAGGACGCCACGGTCGCCAGTACGCCGGCAACCACCAAATTCCATAATGAAGTACAAGTTCGCATGGGTGCCTCCTGCAACAGTCCGTCCGTCGGTTTTGGGGCGAATGTGAGTGTACGCGAGTCGTTCGCCGAACGCACGCATGTTAGGGAAGCCAGCAAACTCGGTCAACAGTAAAAGCGGCACCGCCAAAAACTCTATCGGCATGTCGGCTGCTTTCTTCCGGTCGTGATCCCGAGACCCATTCGATTCCTCGCTGCCGGCCTGCTTCTTCTGGCCGGCGCGTGCGGCCCCGGCGCCGACACGTCCCCGGCTCATGCCCGGAACGACGAAGCCGAAGACGAGGCGCGTATTCGCGTCAGCTTCGTCGCCGAGCCGCCTGCGCCGGCACCGCTGACCCCGGCCGAGGTCGCGCTTCAGAAGAAACTCGAAGACGGCGCCGTCGCCGACCGGCCCACGCACCGGGTCGTCTTCCGTACCGGCCGCGTCGCCGAAGGCCGACTCGTTACCGAAACCGAATCTTCCATCCGCCTGCGCGAAGGCTTCGGTTACTCCGGGTTCACCATCACGCCGTACAAACGCGCCGACATTGCCGGCATCGAAGCGTTACCGGCCGCCGATTACACGGTCACTCCGTCGGACGTGCGTCTGGCCGCCGAATTCTCCCAATTCCATTTCGTCAAAGCACCGCCGTACAGCATCGTCACCGACGAATCGTTTGGCGACGTCCAGAAAATCCTCACCCATCTGACGACATTGCGGGAGCAGTTCGAAAAAACGTTCGCTACCATCTTGAGTCCTCGTGCCCGGCCTCGCGACATCCAAGTCATCTTCTTTGGCCGGGAAGACGGCTTCCGCCGGTACGCTCAACGCACCGCGCCCGCGCTCGCCGGCAGCGCCGGGTTCTACGCCACCCGCGACAACCGGCTCGCGTTGCTCAACCAACTCGGCTCATCCCACTTCCGCAGCGCGACCGACCGGCTCGCCAGCCGGCAACGCGAGTTCAGCGATGCCGGCGACCTCGATCCACACGCCGTGTACGAAATCAAGGGCCGCATCGTCGCCGCCCGCGCCGACATCACCTCCGAAGCCAAGGCGATGACCGAACGCGTCATTCGCCACGAAGGCGCGCACCAACTCTTCTATTGCTTCGGCGTCCACTCGCGCTTCGGTCTCGAACCGACGTGGCTCGTGGAAGGTCTGGCCGAGTATTGTGAACCGGCGGAGATTGGCCGGTGGCACGCTGCGCTGGCGCAGCGCGTCGCCAAAGCGCGCGACACGAAAACGCTCCTGCCGTTGGAGAAGCTTCTAAATCACCAGAATGCGGCCGGCTTCTTCGCGCTCGGCGCTGACCAAGCCGAGATCGCCTACGCGCAAAGCTGGTCGCTCGTCTATTTCTTGATGGAAGACGAACACCGCCCCGCGTTCCTCGATCTCATCCGCACCTATCGCGACGGCAATCCCAACCATCCGGTGACCGATCACGCCGGGCTGCTCTGCAAGACCGCCCGCACCGACCTCGCCGCCCTCGACGCCGACTGGCGCCGCTTCATCGCCCGGTTGTAACGATCAAAGTGAGCGACTGCCAGCCGCGCCAGCGGGTGACAGTTCGCTCGACCGCATGGTGAGGTGCTCAGTGGCACGAACAATCCGACCGGCATCGCGGAAACGATAATCACGATATCCCCAAGCCACCGAACAAGTGAAGAGGGCCGCTCATTGAATGTGTTCGATGTCTTTGGGGAGCCCCACCCACGAGTGCATACATTCCTCGTACACCGACACCGTCGGCGGCGGAAACGCCGGGTCGGCAAACGCGCCGACCGGGATGGCGATGTGCTGTTGCCGGTCGTCCGCGACGTAGTACACCGTCGCGCCGCAGGCCGGACAGAACGTGAACCGACACGTGCCGCCCTCGCTGCCCACGCGCACGAACTCCGTGCCGTGGCCCTTGATGGTGACGGTATCGCGGTCGAACCGGGCCTGAGCGCCGAAGACGCTGCCGGTCCGGCGTTGACACGCGTCGCAGTGGCAGACCGAGACGCGCAGGGGCGGGCCGGTCACCTCGGCTTGCAATTGCCCGCAACTGCAGGAAGCAATCCGCGTCGTCATGGAATCGTCACCGCCCCACCTTCGCATTCGCCAGATTCATGTCAGAATCCTAACGTGAAAGCTCAGCGACGGCGCGGAGCGCGCTGGCTGTAGCGTCTGGTTCGGCTTTTTCATTTTGCGCAGCGACAGCAGACCTCAAAGCGATTACCACACGGGTCCTCAAAGAACACGGCATAATATCCGGGACTGTATTCGGTGCATAACTCGGGACCTTCGATACTGCGCGCGCCAGACTCTTTCAAAACGGTAGCAAAGGAATCAACGTCTTCTCTCGTGTCGCGCCAGAACGCGATCCGCGTTCGATTTGGCAGGTGGTCGCGATCTTCGCTTAAGGCGATAAACTCCGGCTTCGGATGGTCGCTGATAGAATCGTAGCTGACGCAATCCTTTTCTTGGATGCGTGTCGAGAAGCCAAGCGCCGGCAAAATTTTCGCGTAAAACCGCTCTGCCTCCACCAAATCCCTGACTCGAAGGTCAATGTGATCGAAAAGTCGCATACGAACTCTCTTTTGCCTAATGACTAGAACTGAGCGACGGGGCGAAGCCCCGTTCGCTCCAGTGATTTGATAGGCTCATGTCTTCTGTGGATCATAAACGCGACAGCCAAGGGATGACGCGACGCTGGCGAGCCGCTGCATCGCTCGTGAACTCTTGAGCAACTCGTAGCCACAACAAATCGTAGTGGAGGAAACGGTGCGCTCGTCGAGGAAAGTGAACCCAACCTGAAAATAACTACCGTCTCCCTCCCAATCGAGTGAACTGCCGCCATCGGTGATGTCCGGGAACTCCCGAATGAAAGCCTGCCTGACTGTATCGAGTGACAAGGAAATGACACCGGGAAACTCAACGGTATCCTCCAACTCGCTGAGAACCTGCTCGGGGTCAATCCTCGCCCCAGGCTGCTCTCGCCAAAAGAAAATATCATAGCTCATTCTGTAGTCTGCCTATCATTAGTATTAGCCGGACACCTGTGCACGACATCGTGCACGAGTGATTTTCGCAAGTCTCTCGGCTAGTATGGCTTAATGAAAGCAGACCTTCGAATTTCTATCAAGGATGAACGACGGGGCAAGAATCTCAAGGTTCTGCTGATGCGGACGCCATTTGTGGATCGGCGGTTCTACGTGAGCTTGAACGGGAAGCGCTGGCCGTCGGATGGCCGACCCGTATCGCTGACGCGCGTGATGACTGCGCTACGCAAGGCGTTGGTGGCTGCTAGCCGGTAAGACGATGAAGGGCTTCAAGGTATTTCTCGGAGGTTTTGCGAATCACGTCGGCGGGGAGTTTCGGGCCGGGCGGGGTTTTATCCCACGTCAACGTTTCGAGGTAATCGCGGACGAATTGTTTGTCGAAACTTGGCGGTGTGGTGCCGGCCCCGCTCAGAGCGGGGCCGGGTTTGTAGGAGTCGGCCGGCCAGAAGCGCGAGCTATCCGGCGTGAGGGCTTCATCAATCAGAATGAGTTTGTCGCCGTCAAGGCCGAACTCGAATTTCGTGTCGGCGATGATGATGCCGCGTTGCCGGGCGTATTCCCGGGCAAAACGATACAACGCCACCGACATGTCACGCACATAGGCCGCCATCGGCGCGCCGACGATGCCGGCCGCGGTATCGAAGGAAATGTTCTCGTCGTGGCCGGTCTCGGCTTTGGTGGCCGGGGTGAAGATGGGCTCCGGTAACTCGCTCGATTCGACGAGTCCCTCCGGCAGGCGAATTCCGCAGACGGTGCGCGATTGCCGGTATTCCTTCCAACCGGAGCCGGCGAGGTAGCCGCGCACCACGCATTCGATGGGAAGCGGCCGGCATTTGCGGACAAGCATCGCGCGGCCGCGGAGAGATTCGCTGTAGCGGCGCTCTGTGAGCGCCGAATCCCGGCGACGGTCATAGACCGCCGCTACAATCGCATCGTAATCGCTGCTGAGAAAATGGTTCTCGACGATGTGGGCGGTCTTGCCGAACCAGAATTCGCTGAGAGCGGTGAGGACGTGGCCCTTTTCGGGAATCGGGTCTGGCAGGATCACGTCGAAGGCGCTGAGTCGGTCGGTGGCGACGATGAGGAGCGCGTCGGCGCCTGCGGCGCCGCAGGCACCGAGATCGAAGACTTCGCGGACCTTGCCGCTTTTGAGTTTGGGCAAACCCGGTAGTTCGATCTGGGAAACTGTCATGCTACAATGCCGGTAATGAAACCGAGCCGCGAGTTCAAGGCAAACTTCACGGCGTGGGGATTTTTCTTTCTCAGCATCCTCGTCTTCGTCATTATCGCGGTCGTGGTCTGGAACTCGCGCACGTCGCACCGGGCGACGTCAACTCCCGAGCACGTCCAGCAGTAGGCGCACGCCGTAGCCGGTCGCGCCTTTGTTGAAATAGGCGCGTTCTTCCGACGCCCAGGCCGGGCCGATGATGTCGAGGTGCGCCCACGGGATGTTGCCGATGTATTTCTCCAGAAACGCGGCGGCGGTGATCGCGCCGCCGATGCCACCGCCGGTATTCTTCTGGTCGGCGACGTCGCTCTTGATCATGTCCCGGTATTCCTGCCAGAGCGGCATCGGCCAGCAGCGTTCGCCGGTGCGGTTGCCGGCAGCGCGAATCTTTTCGATGAGCGCGTCGTCGTTGCCGAAGAGGCCGGCGGCGTGGTTGCCGAGCGCGATGCGGCACGCGCCGGTCAGTGTGGCGAAATCCACGATAGCCTGCGGATCGCGTTGCCGGGCGTAGACGAGCGCGTCGCCGAGGACGACGCGACCTTCGGCGTCGGTGTTGATGACCTCTATCGTGACGGCGCGTTTGTCGGTTCCTTTGTAGCTGGTGACGATGTCGCCCGGCCGGTAGCTCGTGGCGCTCGGCATGTTTTCGGCCGCGGCGATGACGCCGAGGAGATTGACCGGCAACTTGAGTTTGGCCGCGGCGCGGAGGATACCGAGCACGGCGACGCCGCCGCACTTGTCGAACTTCATGTCTTCCATCTTGTCGGCAGGTTTGATGGAGATGCCGCCGGTATCGAAGGTGATGGCCTTGCCGACGAGTGCAAACGGTTTCTGGTTCTTGCCGGCGCCGTTGTATTCGAGCGCGATGAGATGCGGTTCGCGCGCGCTGCCGCCGCCGACGGCGAGCAATCCGCCAAAGCCACCGGCTTCGAGTTGTTTCTTTGCGAACACGGTGCACCTGAGTCCGCATTCCTTCGCGAGTTGCCGGGCGTAGTCGGCGAGCACGGCCGGATAGACGATGTTGCCGGGAAGGTTGGCGATTTCGCGTGCCCAATTCGTCGCGTCGGTGATGGTTTGCGCGCGGGTGGCGGCTTTCTTGCCGGCGGCGAGGTCGGAGCCTTTCGAGAGACAAAGCGTGAGCGATTTCAGTTCCGTATGTTTGTCGTCCTTGAATCGCGTGAATTTGTAGGAGGCGAGGACGGCGGCTTCGACGACCGGGGCCACGTCGTTGGTTTCAACCGCGATGCGATCGATGCCGGCGGCGAGGAGTGTTTTGACGGCGCTGCCGGCGGCGCGGCGGAGAACTTCCGGGGTGAAATCTTTTCGTTTGCTGAGGCCGGCCAGAACGATATGAGACGGGCCGGACTTGCCGGCGTGAAGAAGAAGAACTTGTTTGCTCGCGCCGCTGAATTCCCGATGCGAGACGCCGGCCAGAAGCTTTGCGAGTTGCTTGGGTCGTTCGTTTTCGAACAGAAAGAGGATTGTCGCGCCTAGCTTTTGAGAAATTGCGGAATCGGTGGTCAGAGAGAGTTTCATTGTCGGGGCGGATTATAGCAGTGGCTGGGAATGGGTCAACGGCAGGCCGACGTGGCAGAAGCCCTGCTAATTTGGGCTGAGCCGGTGAGTTGTGTGGCCGGGCGAAGAAATTCACGATGGAAATGCTGACACTATTTGCGGAGCGATTGCTGGCGCGGGACATGGCGCTGGCGTCGTGGATGGTGGCGTGGGTCGGGGCGTGGACGCTGGTGATTCAGCGGTCGTACTTGAGCCGGGCGACGCGGCGGCCGTTTGTGCGGCGGTGGTCGCTGGGGTGGGTGGGATTCACGTTGGCGCAAGCGGCGGCGATCGGGATGGAGACTTTCCCGCGGGTGCCGGTGTTTCTGGCGGTGCAACTGATGAGCTTGGGGATGAGCGCGGTGTTTGTGTTTCGCGGTTGTTTGACGACGACGGCCGAGAAACGGTGGGGGCCGATGCTGCGGTGGTTGGGGGTACCGATCGCGCTGTGGAGTTGCTACGCGGCGTTCATGATGCGCGATGTGTGGTGGGCGCGGGCGATTGTTTGCGCCGGATTGGCCGGGGCGTGCGTATATACCGGCGTGTTGTACGGCGCGTCGGCGAAACACAGTCATGCGGCGCGCATTTTGATGTTGGGATTTTTCCTGTGGGCCGTCCACGCGTTGGCGTCGCCGTTTCTGAAGATATCCCCGCTGGTGATGATGGTGGGGCAGATTGTGACCGGCATCATGACGTTGGCGGTGGCGGTGGGCATCACGGTGTTGGTGCGCGAAGAGGCGGAGTTGTCGGAGCAGAAATACCGGGGCGTGTTGCAGACGGTGAGCGACGCGATCTTTGCGGTGGACTTGTGGTCGCTGGAGATCCTCGACGTGAACGAGGCGGCGTGCCGGCTGACGAAACACACACCGGAAACATTGGTGGGCCAGAACATCATGCAGTTGTGCCCGGACCTCGAGAAGAAGGAGGATAATCTCTTGAAACGCCGGGAGATGTTCAGCGCGGTGTTCCGGCCGTTCAACGAATTTCACATCGTCCCGTCGGATGGCAACGCGGTGATTTGCGAAGGGGACACGAATTTGATGCATTGGCATGGCCGGCCGGTGTTGCAGCTCAAGGTCCGCGAGATCGAAGACCGCGAGAAGGTGGGGCGCATGGTGCGCCGCGCCGAGAAACTGTCGTCGTTGGGGCGGCTCGTGGCCGGTGTGGCGCATGAGTTGAACAATCCGCTGGCCGTCGTTGTGGGTTCGGCGCAGTTGATGGCGAAACACGGCTCGCCCGACGAGAAGCTGAACACCAACGTGCAGCGCATTCTCCACGAGGGCGAGCGCGCAGCGAAGATCGTGCGCGATTTGTTATCGTTCGCGCGGCCGGTCGAGCCGCAGTACTGCGCGGTGGATGTGAACCAATTGATCCGCAATGTCATCGAGGTGCGCGAATCCGATCTACGCGCGCACCACATCGAATTGGCTTTGCAGATGGCGTCGAAGTTGTCGTGGACGAAAGCCGACCCGATCCAGGTCGAGCAGGTGCTCAACAATCTGACGGCCAATGCCACGCAGGCGATGGTTTCCTGCCCGGCCAACCGGCGGCGGTTGACGATCATCACGGAGGAGTCGGGCTTCTTCATCAAGATTTCCATCGCCGATACCGGCCCCGGCGTGCCACCGGCGATTCACGAGCGCATCTTCGAACCGTTCTTCACGACGAAGCCGCCCGGCAAAGGCACCGGCCTCGGGCTTTCGATCTGTCACACGATCATGGAAGAACATCATGGCTGCATCCGGTTGGATCCCACGGTCGAAGGCGGCGCGTTGTTCATCGTCGAGCTGCCGGTCGTGGCGTGCGAGCGGCCGGAAGAAGTCGCCTCGCCGGCAGTCACGGCCGGTGAGGACTCCGGCGGCGGTCCACGGACGGAGCAACGCCTGCTCGTGGTGGACGACGAGCCCGGCATTCGTGAAGTATTGCAGGAAGTGCTGTCGTCGCTCGGCTACATCGTGGATACCGCGACGAATGGGAAGGATGCGGTGCGCCAGATTCAATCTCAGCGCTTCGATCTGATTCTGTCCGACCTGTGCATGCCGGAGATGGATGGGCCGGCGTTGCATCGACACGTCTTGAGCACCGACGCAAAGTTGGCCAAGCGCATGATTTTCGTGACCGGCGACACAGTCAGCCCAACGTCGCGCGAGTTTCTTGAATCGGCCGGCGCGCGCTGGCTGACGAAACCGTTCAACATCCGCAATATCGAGGATACCGTTCGCAACGCGCTGCAAGAGCAGGCTGGTGGTCGGAACTGACGTGCAACGATTTTTGCACATTCCAGAACGGGCGCGTCGTGCGTTTTGGGACGTGAACCGGTGGTTGTGGCGGCGTCGCGCCGGCTTGGTGGCGAATGTCTGCGGGGGGATCGGGAAGCGAAGGCGTTGCGCCCAAGCGGTTGACGGTGGCAGATTTCGTGCTCGATAAGTGACCCAAGACGGCTCATGGAAACCGAAATCAATCTGGTCAATGCGGGAACGCAGTTTGTCAATTCCGTGTTTCCGACCGAGTGGGCGAAA
>Ga0247727_10015202_pt1 | contig 12661 bp, 6 predicted proteins | sample WisWelCaveWW1625_FD_202498 | JGI IMG/M metagenome (GOLD analysis project Ga0247727, IMG submission 202498) | Biofilm microbial communities from Wishing Well Cave, Virginia, United States - WW16-25 | ecosystem: Environmental > Aquatic > Deep subsurface > Groundwater > Cave microbial mat | place... | reverse complement strand
GCAGTTCTCGCCAATCTGAACGTTATGTGCAATCTGCACCAGATTATCGATCTTGGTGCCATGGCCGATTCTGGTCGGACCCAGAGCGCCGCGGTCGATGGAGACATTGGAGCCGATTTCCACATCATTACCGATTTCCACCCAGCCGATTTGCTTAATTTTTTTGATGCCTTCGGGCGTTGGCACAAATCCAAAACCGTCCGAGCCAATTACTGTGGAAGAATGAATTATCGCATTTTTGCCGATTTGGCTGTCGTTCATAATCATCACACCCGGATAAATCAAACAATTATCTCCCAACGTTACATTCCTGCCCACATAAACCGATGATACCAAACGGCAGCTGCCGCCAATTTTTGAGCCGGCTTCAATATGGCAAAACGGTCCGATTTCGGCCGTAGACGCTATTTGTGTGCTTTTATCTACAACTGTCGAAGAATGGACACCGCCAGATTGGTGTGGTTGCGCCGGATAAAGAAGATCGATGATTTTGGCAAAGGCCAGATAGGGCTGGGCATGGCGCAGCACGCAATTGTGGATGCAGGCAGTCTGGCTGTCAACGACCACAGCCCCGGCAGCAGTTGATGCCAAATATTTTTCGTAACGTTTATTGGCGACAAAGGAGATTTCATCCGAGCCGGCGTTTTCAATCGGCGCTGCTCCGCAGATTAGTACCTGACTGTTACCTTCGAGTTTGGCGCCTATTCTTTGGGCAATTTCTCCGGTCGTCAGTTCAACACGATTATTCCGTGGTTGCTTCAAGGTGTTTGACGATTTTGTCGGTTACGTCGTATTCTTCTTTGATATAGCCCAGCCCGCTTTGCAGGGTGAATATGACATCGTAGCCGCCTTCAACGGCCACTGCTTCAATAGCTTTACTGATACTTTCCAGAAGCGGATCCAACAGCTGGGCGTGTTTTCGTTCGGCAGTGCCGTTGGGTCCGTAAATTTGGCGGGTGAATGCATCCAGGGCCTCCTCTTTGGCGCTGATAGCAGCTTCCTTTTCTCTTTTTTTCTCATCGGACAGAATAAGTTTTTGTCTTTCGAATTCATCTTTTGAGAGCTGCAACTCCTCCTGCTTGGCCAGCGCTTCGTCTTCCCAGGCTTTGGTCTCGGTGCGCCATTGTTCTTCGGCCTTGACCCAGGCGGGATAGCCTTTCTTGATCAGTTCATCTCTGACGAAGCCAATTTTCGTCGCCTGCGCCGCAGTCGAACCGGTCAGCAATGAAAATGCGATAGCCGCCAGCGCCGTTGCCATAATGATGCTTTTAGTCTCTTTCATGTTTTTCTCCATTAATGACTTTATAATTATCTAAAGGTTGAACCAATTTGAAAATGAGTTTTCCATTTCTGTTCTCTCGTCCCAACTTTATCCAAGGGATAGCCAAAGTCAAATCCTAAAGTGCCAATGCCGGGAACAGCTATTCTGAACCCAAAACCGTAACTTTTGTAAAGTGATTTAATGGGCTTAATATCTTCCTTGTGAAGCCAGGAATTACCGGCATCAAAAAAAGCCAGAGCATAAACAGACCTTTCGACGACCGGGAATTGAAGCTCCAAGTTACTGACCAGCATATACTTGCCGCGGACCCTGGTTTTAAATCCGGCCGTTACGACAGTGTCATAAGCAACCAAGGTACCCGGCGGTCCGTTGTAGTAGTAAGTCGTGTCTGATGTAGTGACCACGGTGTCCGGAGTTAAAGAGCCATCGTCATAGCCTCGAACAATCCCATCATAGGCCGTCCCGCCGGGAGTGAATCTTTCCGAGACCAGTATTCTGCCGTCACCTTCCGGAGAAGTCACCACGCCGTATTGCACTTTGGCTGCAAGAGCCAGTTTTCCGATTAGTGGAATGAACTTGGCCAAATCTATTTCGTGTTTGCGATACTGCCAGAAGCCCCCTAACCAATCTCCCGTCTGCGAAATAGTATATGACAAACTGGAACCGGAAGTGGGGAATTGCGGAAGATTGCGCGAATCACGTGTGATGGTGAAGGACAGCTGCGAGGATAACTTCCACTCTTGGTTGTAAAGCAGAATTGAACCCGGGTAGGGGTTGCCCACAGTGGCTGTCACGGTAGTGTCGGCATTCCCCAAGGAGTCATTAAAATAATAGATATTAAAAGTCTTAAAAGAGTTCTCCCGGATGAAAATGTCTTCAAAATCATGGAAGCGGTTTTCCTCGATTCTAAACGTTGCGAAAGCTCTGAAATAATTGTCAGGCCATCTAAGGCGTTTGCCGACTTTGGTCGAACCCCCGCGGCGTCCTTCGGTGTAGTCAGAAAACCATCTCCTGTTTAAAGCGAAGATATCTGACCCCAGCAGGGTCGGATGGCCAAAAAGCCACGGTTCGGTAAATGAGAGGGAAAACGAATTGCGGCGGGTGCCAAATTCTACATTGAACGACAGACGCTGACCCATGCCCCGAAAATTGGGAATGCCCATTCCGATATTTCCCACCAGCTTATCCTGGCTGTTATAGCCGGCGCCGGCGGAGATTTCACCGGTCTGTTTTTCTTCAATCTTGAATTCAATGTCCGCATCGCCATTGGGCAAATTAATCAAATCCGGCTGCACGTTGGCAAAGTAATTCAGCGCCATCACATCGCGCACCGAACGAATCAAAAGTCCCCGATTAAAGACCTGCTCCGGCAGAACGGAAATCTCGCGCCGGATAACTTTGTCTTTGGTTTTGGTGTTGCCGACTATCTTGACCAGATTTATGTGCGATGGCAGTCCTTCAGAGACGTCGTATGATATATCTATTATAGAATCGCTTTTGGTGGTTTTTTCGTCTTGAATTCTGACGTGCAGGTGGCCGATATCCTGGTAGGCCGTGTAGAGTTCATAGAGCGATTCTTCATATTTTTCCGAACTGAAAATATCGAACTGTTTGAACTGGAGCTTCTCTTTAAGGTATTCGGCTTTGAGCTTTTCATTGCCTTTGATGGTGGCATCACCAAAATAGTATTGCGGGCCTTCGTATATTTCCAGATAAATAGTCATGCGATTGAGCGAAGTATCGATATGCATGGAATCATCAATTAAATAGGCGTCGATAAACCCGCGCTTATGCAGTTCAGCAATCACTTTCTCAAGATCTTCGGCATATTTATCCTGCGCAAAGTCGGAACTTTTCATGAAACCGCGTTTGCGGTTGCGCATTTTACCCGACAAGTCTTTGGACTCAACCCGTTTGTTGCCGGTAATGACTACGGCTTCGACTTTTACTTTGGATTTTTCGCTGACGTTGAAAGTCAGCACGGCTTCGCTGGAATCGGCATTAAGCTCGAGCCGGGGAAAGATTTCGGCGCGAAAGTACCCTTTTTCGGCGTACAACTCGGCAATTTTGTTCTTGGCGCGCTCGCTTAGATGGGGGGAGATATAGCCACCGACTCCTAATCCCAGTTTTTCCTTGAGTTCGCTTGACTTGATTTTATCATTGCCGGTGAATTCAATTCCGGCCAGTTTAGGCAGCTCTGTGACGACTATATAGACTTTAATGCCGCCGAGAACGTCTTCCGCCTCGATTCGCACTTGTGCAAATATTCCAAGACCATACAGCCTTCGGATACTTTCTGAAACAACTGTGGGAGTCAGGTCAGTCCCGGCCTTGATATCGGCCACGCCGAGAATCAGAGAGGCGGTGGCAACGCGGTTTCCTTCGACAACCGCATCTACCACTTTATAGCCGGATTGTGTCTGCGCCAATGAGAATGAGGACAGCGTCAGGAGCGCAATAAATATTGCGGCGGGAAGACAACATGCCTTGGCCGTGAACGTACTCTTCACTCTTTTGCTTTTAATCAGCTTTTTTAATCTTATTAATCTTAATTTCAGTAAAATCCTGGCGGTGGCCCTGGGTGCGGCGATATTTGGTTCTTCTCTTGTACTTGTAGATTAAAACTTTGTCATCTTTGCCGCCGCCGACAACCTCGGCTTCAATAGCTGCGTTGGCGATATAGGGATTGCCAACAGTGATTTCACCCTTGTTATTGAGCATGAGGATTTCCTTGATTTCCAGCTTGTCCCCTTTGGCCAATTTTAGTTTGGACACTTTGAGCACGTCACCTTTTTCCCCTTGGAACTGGTGAGCGCCCACTTTGAAAACAGCTAACATTTATGCCTCCAATTACAGAAGTTGTTAATCAGCTTAGAGTTAAGCCTACTAAAGTAATACATCTCCGTCCCAAGTCAAGGAATTTTTTAATTGCCGCAAGAATCATAAAGTGGTCTCATTTAATTAAACTAAATTGTCAATCGTCGGTTCCAAATTGAGACATCGATATATGAGACAACAAATTATGATTGTGAAAAAGGATTATTAAGCTATAATAATCAGTTGGCAGAGATTGTCGAAGGGGCTGACGCGGGCGTCTGCCACCCACGGGTAGCAATGTTGGAAGAAAGGGGCAGACGAGGGTCCCGCTTTAAGGTGGGGCTGCCCACGAGTAATGACGAAAACAGCAGAATCAAAGAGATCGGACGAAGTTCACACAAAATTTGAACTTCAGGCCAATTTTATCCCCAAAGGCGACCAGCCCGAGGCCATCAAACAGTTAACAGATGGTTTGATAGAGGGACGCAAACACCAGACGCTTTTGGGCGTGACGGGTTCCGGCAAAACTTTTACCATTGCCAATGTCATCGCTCAAAGTGGTCGGCCCACTCTGGTAATATCGCACAATAAGACCTTGGCCGCACAGTTATACGGCGAACTGCGGGCATTTTTCCCCAATAATGCCGTCGAGTTTTTTATCAGCTACTATGATTATTATCAGCCGGAGGCTTACCTCCCGACGACTGATACATACATTGAAAAAGATACTTCCATCAACGAAGACATCGACCGGCTGCGTCTGCGGGCGACCGCATCGCTTTTGGAGCGCGAGGATGTTATCATCGTGGCCTCGGTTTCGTGCATTTACGGCTTGGGATCGCCGTCGGAGTACAAAAAGCAACTGCTCTTTCTTAATCGCGGCGAAGAGATTGAGCGCGAGTCAGTAATCAGGCGACTGATAGACATTTACTATAATCGCAACGAGATTGATTTTAGACGCGGGAATTTCCGCGTCAGGGGGGACACCATTGAATTGATTCCGTCCTATCTGGATAAGGCTCTGCGCCTTGAATTTTATGGCGATGAAATCGAGAAAATGAGTATGATTGATCCTCTGACCGGAGAAGTATTGGGGGAAAAAGAGCGGGTGGCGATTTATCCGGCCAAGCATTTCGTAACGACCAAAGCGGCTCTCAACCAGGCGATTCGCGATATCAAAGAAGAGCTCAAAGAAACTCATGCTCGGCTGATTTCAGAAAATAAACTTCTGGAGGCGCAGCGCATTGAGAGCCGCACCAATTATGACCTGGAAATGCTAAAAGAAATCGGTTACTGCAGCGGCATCGAGAATTATTCCCGTCATCTCACCGGACGTAAACCGGGCGAACGGCCGTACACCCTGATTGATTTTTTCCCCAAAGATTTTTTGACTATTATAGATGAATCCCATCAGTCAATTCCACAAATCAGGGGCATGTATGCCGGCGACCGCAGCCGCAAAGAGACTTTAGTGGCCCATGGTTTCCGGCTCCCCTCGGCTCTGGATAACCGGCCTTTGCAATTTGACGAATTTGAAAGTTTGATGAATAGAATAATCTATGTATCAGCCACACCGGCGGACTTTGAACTGGAGAGGTCAGCAGGGGTGGTGGTGGAACAGGTGATTCGACCGACCGGACTGGTGGACCCGGTCATTTCAGTTCGGCCGCTTTCAAATCAAGTGGACGATTTGATGGAGCAGATAAAAGTCAGAGTGGCCCGAGGCGAGCGCGTTCTGGTAACGACTCTGACCAAAAGAATGGCCGAAGATTTAACAGATTATCTGGAGCAGGCGGACTTCCGGGTGCGCTATCTTCACAGCGAAATCGACTCCATTGAGCGCACGGACATTATCAGAGATTTAAGGCTGGCGGAGTTTGATGTTTTAATTGGAGTGAATTTGCTGCGTGAGGGATTAGACTTGCCGGAAGTGTCGTTAGTAGCTGTGATGGATGCCGACAAAGAAGGGTTTTTACGTTCGGCTCGTTCGTTGATTCAGACCTCCGGTCGAGCCGCACGAAATAAAAACGGCGAGGTGATTTTCTACGCTGACAATATGACCGATTCCATGCGGAAAGCCATTGAAGAAACCGACCGCCGCCGCCAGAAACAAATGGAATACAACCGGCAGCATAAGATTGACCCGGAAACTATTTTTAAGACCCGGGACGAAATTCTGCGCAGCACCCAGTTTGCCGACACCCGAACCGTGGAAGAATCGAAAGCGTTTGAAAAGCCGGGGCATTTTGATGATTTGAGCAAAGAAGGGAAAATTTCTTTCTTACTGAAATCTATGATGAAAGCCGCCGAGAATCTGGACTTTGAGACAGCGGCTCTGATTCGCGATGAAGTCAAGGAACTACAGGGGGGCGCTGTCAAAAAACGCCCAAAGTGGGGTCGTTAGTTTCCTTTTTTCCAATATTTAATACTATCTCGCTGCTATTTGCTTTTATTAGTTGAATTCCCAGTGTCATTCATTGACAATTACGCGAAAGGAATTCAAATCAAGGAGACAGAAATGCAGAACAAGTTAAAATTTTGGCCGCTGTTGCTGATACCGTTTATAATCCTGACCCTATTCGGGTGCGGCACTAAAATCCCGTCGGGTCACCGCGGCGTATTTTATGCCACATTTGGCGGCGGCACCGAGATGGGCCGGGTTTATAATGAAGGCTTTAACTGGCATTTTCCGTGGAACAAGATGATCGTCTTTCAGACACAAATTCAGGAGCGCAAAGAGAATCTCACGGTGCTGTCATCCGACGGCGTTACGATTGGGATGGAAGTTTCAATTCTGTTTAGGCCGGTCGCGGAAAAGCTGGATTCATTACAGGTCAACATTGGGGAGCATTATTATGACGTGAAAGTGGCGCCGACTATCAGGAGCGTTGCCCGGGGCATTGCCGGCCGCTATAAACCAGAAGAAATTTATTCAACCAAACGAGAACAGCTTACGGGCGAGATAGAAACCACCATAATAACTGAAATGGCGCAAGATGACATTTTAATTGAGAAAGTGCTGATTCGCGATGTATCCATTCCCGAAGAGATTTCTCGGGCGATAAATTTCAAACTGACCGCCGACCAGGAAGCGCAGCGGATGAAATTTACCATTGAAAAAGAGAAACTGGAAGCCGACCGCAAGCGCATTGAAGCCAAAGGTATCGCCGATTTTCAGCAGATTGTGAGTGCCGGCATCACCGAATCTCTTTTGAAATGGAAGGGAATTGAAGCCACTATGAAAGTGGCCGAATCGAACAACACCAAAGTAGTCATTATCGGCAGCGGCGCCGATGGCCTCCCCATCATTCTCGGAGGAGACAAATAGCCCAATAGACTTTAATTCTTTCGGTCAGTGTATGGTCTTAAGAGTTCGCGGGCGATGACCAGCCGCTGAATTTCATTGGTCCCCTCGAAGATTTCGCATAGTCGGACATCGCGGTAAATCCGTTCAACGTTGTATTCGTGGGTATAGCCGTAACCGCCTAATATTTGGATGGCTTTATGCGCTATATCAGTGCCTATTTCGGAAGCCAGCATTTTGGCAATAGATGCTTCTTTGATGGCATCTTTACCCTGGTCTTTTGACCAGGCCGCATGATAGACGCAAAGTCTGGCAGATTGCAGTTTGGCTTCCATTTCAGCCAGTTTGAATTGAATAGCCTGAAAGGTTGATATTTCTTTTCCGAATTGTTTGCGCTCGGTGGCGTATTTGGCGGCGATTTCAAGAGCGCGCTGGGCCATGCCCACTGATTGGGCGCCGATAGAAATGCGGCCGTGATTCAAAGTTTCCATAGCAATATTGAAGCCGCGGCCGATTTCGCCCACTATGTTTTTCTTAGGGACGCGGTAATCCGTAAATATCAACTCCGATGTAGGCGAAGCTTTGTAGCCCAGTTTTTCTTCATTTTTGCCGACGGCAAACCCGGGTTTGTCCGTCTCAATGACAAAAGCGACTATCCCCTTGGTGCGTAGTTCCGGATTGACTGTGGCGAAAACCAGAATGTAATCGGCGACGGCCCCATGCGTTACCCAAAGTTTGGTGCCGTTTAAGACATAGCTGTCGCCGTCCTCTTTGGCGGACAGGCGGAGTGAGCCGGCATCGGAGCCGGAACCGGCTTCAGACAAAGAATAGGCCGCCATTTTTTCGCCGGCGCAAAGAGGCGGGAGATATTTCATTTTTTGTTCTTCGGTCCCGTTTTGGATCAGCGGTACGGCAAACAACGAACCATGCACCGCCGCCACCAGGGCATGAGAGGCGCACCCTCGCGCCAATTCTTCGATTGAGATGGTATAGGCCAGATTGTCGAGTCCGACTCCGCCGTATTTTTCCGGGACTTTGACGCCCATCAGCCCCAGCTGGCCCATTTCCCTAATTATGGCGCGGTCTAATTTGGCGTTTTTGTCAAATTCGCCGGCGTGAGGAAACAGCCGTTCATCGGCAAACTTGCGGGCGACATCACGGACATATTGCTGCTCTTCGGTGAAATTAAAATCCATTTATCTCCTCAAGGATTCAAATTTGAGGAAAAGTTAAGGCAAAACAAGGCTGGGAGCAAGTGGCCGTTAATGACTTAAACTACTTTTACTTACGCCGAATAGAGACCAAAAATTTGTCCTGTTCAAAATCTGGTTGTAGGGGTCTGCAACTTGGGTCAGATTATGTAAAGCATCGTTCACTCAAACTAAAGGCTCCCTTTTGGTACGGGCCAATTTTAGAGGCAATTCTTGCGTTTTTGAAACGTACGCCAGCCGGTCCGGTTCTTGCATTAGCCCTTTAATGGCCTGTCCGGCCTTGACTTTCAGGCCGGAAAAGATATATTTGGTGCAGAACAACGGGTAACAAGCGTACTACCAAAGCTTACTACCTTATATCACCAAAGCCTATAGAAAAAATAGTTAAAGTACTGTCTTAGAAGCCGGAATAAGTTTTGCGCTAAAAAGCGGGAGAAAACGACTTTGTCCGGCGGCTTAAAAAAGAACGACTGATACTGAAACTGTACCGTTGTGGAGGAAAGATGACATTAATGAGCCAGCGGCTCATCAAAAGAGATGGTCTGCCCTTTCCGCGTTGCTTGATTTGGTTTTCGGCCGAAATCATTTCCGGACATTCAATATCAATCTCTGACAATCGGGGAGTTATTGAGTGAGACACAGGCATTTCCTTTTTACTGCCCTGATCGCTCTTGGTGTCCTGGGACTTTCTGCAGCGCACGCCCAGCAGGCAAGTTTCAATTGTCAGTCGGGACTTTTAAACAGCTGGCAGGCGTTGAATATCAGCGGAGAAATATCCCCGCCGCTTTATGCATTAAGACTCGACGGTTTTTTTGACAACGATGTTCGCCATGAAGCTACTTTCGGTTTTAATAATGTCCGTTTTGACGAGTACAATGACGGCACTGCCCGGCTTTATGGTTTAATCAGCGTAGCCGAATATGACAATAAGGGCGGGCCGGGAGGACGCGCCTCATCCTGGGATCTGGAAGTTTTTTTCCGCAAACTGCCCGATAATATAGCGCGGGCCATGGTTCATCCTTACGATTCCAGTTTTCGCTACTACACGATAATATCAAATCAGACGACCGAGATGATAAATCTCGCCAATGCTGGAGATTTGGCCGACCTCTGGATGTACCCGTTCGACAGCAGTATGCCGTTTCAGGTTGGCATTGGCGCCAACGGCAAGAATAACAATTTCGGAGCCTCGGGCTGGCTGACTTATGTTCATCAAAATAATGGCAAGAAATACGGCGATTCGCTGACCCATGTTACGGCTTCGGACTTTCTGATGGACTTAATACCCGTGCCCTGCCGGCCGGACACAGCCGTTGTAGTCAGCGGCACCAGTACTGTTTGCATTCCGGGGTTTGCCTGCCTTCAGGATTCATGCTACGTAGAACCGAAAAACATTTTTACACTCAAAAGCGATTCGGTCTGCTTTACCGCCGATTCGAATGGCACTTACGCCATAAATTTCATTAGCCGTGATACCTGCGGTAATGCCGACACCTGCGTTACACTGGTTCAGGTCAGCCGCGAATTCCCACCGGAATGTAATTTGCCTCTGCCGATAGTGGAAATTGGCAGTGAATTAAGAACGACCGTATGCCAGCCGACCCAACTTTGTATCGATGTTCTGACTTCCGGCATATTTGACTCCATCAGTTTTAGTTTTCAGGGAATTTATGACAGTCGGACCGATCAATTTTGTTTTTTGGCTGACGGGCCGATAAATGATTTGCTAATAGTGGAAGTCATCGATACCTGCGGACGAACAGCCGGCGATACCATGGCGGTTTACGTCCGGTTTGGGCCGGGACTAAACATAGTGACGCCCATGCCCGACACCACCGTGTACCTCTGTCGGCCGGCTGATGTCTGTCTGCCGCTTTTAATCACTGATGCCCAGAATAACCCGGTGCCGGTGCAGTTGAATCAAGGTAGCTACAGCAACGGCCAGGCCTGTTTTATTCCGTATGACAGCGGCAACTACACCATCATAGCCACCGCTAATGACTCATGCGGGACGATCAAAGCAGACACTGCCATAGTGCGCGTTTTAACTGACCAGTATGTCAAACTGAATTGTCCGAATGATACAACAGTGTTTATGTGCAGTCATGATACGTTGTGTTTCCCGATCGGAGAGATTCCGGCGTGGGCGCAAGTGCAGGTCTCGGGCATCAACACCTGGTATGACAACGAAAACCGGCAAGTTTGTTTCTTTGTTGAGTGCGGCGTACGCAACCGAATCGAAGTAAAGGCCGTCACTCCTTGCGACACGCTGATTTGCTCGTTTACAGTCGATGTTCGCTGTAATCAGCCGCCGCTGGTGCTCTTACCACCGGACTCCACGTTAATTCTTTGCCGCCCGGACAGCGTTTATATACCGGCGGGAATAAATGATCCCGACCACAACCTGCAATCTGTAAATACTTCGCCATGGCTTACTTTTGAGCCGATTTCGAGCCGCCTGTCATTTTACGCCGACGCCGGCGGCACCTACCTTGTTTCCGCATCTGCCATAGACAGCTGCGGCGCGTCATCTTCGGACCAGCTCATGGTCAGGGTCATGATTGTCAATGCCCCTCCTATATGCGATCTGCCGAATGACACGATCATAACCGGTTGTGCCGCCAACGTAATTTGTTTGCCGGTTTCTGCAAGTGATGCCGACGGAAATCTGATTGGCTGCCGGATGATCAGCGGGCCCGGCGTAATCGAAAACGGTTTCTGGTGTTATTCGCCGGAATCAAACGGCGCCTTTACTGTCACGATCAGTTGCACTGATGCCTGCGAGGCTTCATGTATCGATTCATTCATGGTGATTTTTGATGCCGGCACGCCGCCTCCGCTTGAAAATCAATACTTTGCATTTAAATATTGCAGTGAAGTTTTGGAAAGACAGCTTCAGATTGTCGCCGGCCAGGTTGGCAACGACCCGACCATATTTGATCTGTTGTCCGGCAAGGGTAGTATTGACTCACTAACCGGAGCAATCAGCTACTTACCGGATACGCCTGGAGTGTACAATTTCGTGGTGGGGGTTTCCAATTCCTGCGGCAGTAATTCGGCCATTATTAATGACACGGTCACATTCAATCGTGCCCCGGAATTAGTGGGCTTTGATTCCACCGTGAATTTGTGCGGCGTGACAGAGATTTGCTTTGATGTATTCGGCTTTGACCCCAACAACGATTCCCTCTTGATAAATATGGTACAAGGTTTCGGACAATTCACCCAAATAAGTAAAACTTCCGGAAGAACCTGTTTCACTCCAATGAAAATTGACTCGGCCGTTTCCTATTTATTTGTATTTCAGGTAAATGATTATTGTTTGAGCGAACAAAATCCAAATTTGTACTATTATGATACGGTTGTCATTACAGTAATTCTGGACAAGGCTCCGGTGCTGGAGATCCCGCCTTCATTCAGCATTTTCGCCTGCAATCCTGACTCGGTCTGCTTCAGAATCCCCGCACATGATCCCGAAAATTTCCCTTATGTCGTAGAGATTTTGTCGGGGAATGCGGTGATTTACGGCGACAGCGTGGCCTGCCTTTTGATAGACGGCGCCGGAAATTACCCGGTGGTCATCCGAATCACGGACAGCTGCGGCAACAGCAGTACTTACGAAAGTACGATTCAGGTGGCATTGAACTCGCCGCCGCAGGTGGCTTTAGGAGAAGATTACTCGACCGACTTTTGCTCTTCGGGCCAAATGATTATATGCCATCATATCGGAATGAGTGATGCCGATGGAAATTTAAAATCGTTGTTGACCAATATCGGTACAATTGAAGGCGGTGACAGGGTCTGTTTTGAATTCGATACGTCAGGCCAATATTCGCTTATTGTAACAGCCGTTGACTCATGTGGGGCAATTGGGGCTGATACAATAAACATTACGGTTGATCTCAAGTTGCCTCCGCTTGTGTCGCTCGGTCAAGATTTCTCTTTGGAAATCTGTTCAGGCCAAAGTATTTGTATTCCGTTCAACGCGACTCTCACCGATATTACGGAAGTTACATCAAACGTTACAATTGCCGGCGACTCTTTATG
>Ga0247727_10015201_pt1 | contig 12661 bp, 11 predicted proteins | sample WisWelCaveWW1625_FD_202498 | JGI IMG/M metagenome (GOLD analysis project Ga0247727, IMG submission 202498) | Biofilm microbial communities from Wishing Well Cave, Virginia, United States - WW16-25 | ecosystem: Environmental > Aquatic > Deep subsurface > Groundwater > Cave microbial mat | place... | reverse complement strand
TCATCTGGTTAGTTTCGTTCAACCAAAAAATAAAACAAACCAAATAACGCTCTGCTTATGCTGCCGGACTTTTCTAAGCATCCTGCTGGTGGCACGAGGCAAGTGGCAAGACATTCCTTCCATCACCCCTAGCCTCTGGCCCCTTGCCTCTCGCCAGAATGACTGCATCTGAATCCAATTAGATTCTCCTGTAATCAAAATAGATTCAACTGAGAGAGCGCCTGGCAAGTTCTCCGCCAACGTATTTCCCTTCGACATCGCAAAAGCCTCATGATTTTGAAGGTAATCCCGAAGAATTCCTGAAAGCCGGCTGCGCAAGCCCCTGGCACATCGATTGCGATACGTCTCCTCAGAAGACTATCGGCGCTTCACGCTTCACGAACGACGATTCACAGGGTAATAGTGCTTGATTAGTCAGCAGGATGCTCAAAAAGGCCGTCCAGCAAGGCCGCAGCGAGCGAAGAGGCGAAAGCGTACGCTTCGGTACGTTGAGCTTCTGAGCGATGCGAGAACGAAGCTGGCGGACTTTTTCAGCATCCTGCTAGGGCGGACGCGCAGTCGACCTGTAGTCATTGGGCTCATGTGTGAGAACTCAACGGCGAGGATTCACGCCTGAGGACCCAATGGCGACGTGATTCTGGAGCGTAGCCAACCAGAACCTCCTCCCCTGGTTGGCAACCTCCAGGTCGACTGAGCGTTCACGCCACGGGAGCCCCGGCTTCGCTATCCCCGGAGCTGCGGCTCCCTCCCTATAGCCTAGCGAGACGCGCGAGACTGGCGGGAAAGGCGCGACGGGCAGGGAAGTTCTGAGTTTTGAGTTTTAAGTTTTGAGTTAGGTCCTGAGCTACGGCTGATTGCTGAAAGCGAGCCTAGAATCCGAGCCAAAACTCAAAACTCACAACTAAGAACTTACAACTTCTTCACTCGTCTTGCATTGAAGGCGCGGCTGGAACATCACAGGACGGAAAGAGAAACGGGAGCACGGCGGGATTCACCAGAGCGGGATCGAGTCCGCGTAGCAGCGAAACAGAACGACCATCTGAAAGAACGGAGATCGATCCATCTCCATTCTTCGACAAGCGCAGAGCGGAAGGACCAAAGAAGGCGCCGGTCGGCAGCGCGGTCAGAATAGGCGATGGTTCGTGAAAAGAAACGGGAACCGCAGATCGGTCGCCGGAACCGATGGCGACAGGGCTGGCGTCGGATGTCCGAATGGGTGAGAGCACAAGGGAGGGAATGGCCCGATGAGCGACATCGCCAAGCGGAAGCCCTCCGCAGGCCGTGAGCGACCAAGCCAGGGAAAGAACCACAACCACGCGACACCATATGCCCATTGCCAACGCCCTCCCATGAAGAAGTATAGCTGCTGCATCGGAAGGGCCTTAGAGATCCGGAAGGCATCTGTGCCGATAAATGCTCGTTCCACAAGATATGGGGGGACTCTTCTGAAATGAGGCTACACGTAGGGGACTGTGAAGAAGTGTTGAGTTTTGAGTGCTGAGTTTTGAGTTGGCCGGAAAAGCTGAAGGAGACGTGCGGAGTTGCTGGGAAGTTTTGAGTGTTGAGTTAGGGGGTTGCTAGGAGTGTTTCAAGTTTAATGTTTCTAGTTTCAGGTTTGACCTCGGAATTCCAGCAATCCGAAACAAACAACTTGAAACCAGAAACTCGAAACTTGGAACCGTCTCACCTGTCGCGCTTTTCTCGCAACTCTCGCCAACCGCGCGCTTGGGTCCTGGCGGTTGGGGCTCGGTAGAGATCATGCCCCAAGATATGGTGGGTGATGCGTCGTTCGCCCAGGAGTGGAGTTTCGAGTTTCAGGCTCCAAGTTTCAAGTTTCCGGACCTAAATCCCTGACAACGTGAAACCAGAAACATGAAACTAGAAACTCGAATAGTCCTAGTATTACCCAAATGGGCTATTGCTAAAAATGCCGTACAGGTTTATTAGAGGCTGCCAGTTACTTGCAGGGAGCCGTTTGTGTGTGCTCTGTGACTGGTTTCTCTCACTGGACTTTCGAAGGAGTTGGCCATGCATGAAGGTGCCACAGGCTGCCAAGAAATACGGTCTTCTCCCTCCCGAGTACAATCATATCGGCACCGCTTCCTGCACGAGCACCGGCATCAATTCGGAACAAGTTCCTGACACCGTTTTCATGATCAAGCAGATCCTTGCCGACTTCGAAGGAGCGAGTGAAACGAGGCATCAATCTGCCTACTGAATATGTTCCCATTCAGCAGGCAGATAACCATGAGGAAGCGCGCGACGGTATTCAGCGGGGACGATGTCGTTGGCCATCATTGATCTCATTCGAAGAAAGATGCGGAATCGGGAATATGAATTCGCGATCCCCCATTTTTTCGAGGAGATGGCTGATGATGGCATGGATATGTTGGATGTCGAATCCGTCGTCCTCAACGGAAGGATACGGCGTCGATTCACACGAGACCTGCGCGGTGCCAGATATGAAGTCGTCGGGCCTGCGACAGATGGTCGTCAAGTCGCCGTTATGTGTCGAATCAAGGAGACAGGGACACTCCTTCTCATTACGACCTACGCGCTTGAATGAGCGCAGCGAAAGGTGAATGGCATGTACAACTACGGTCGCTGTCACATCTGCGGAGGCAAGATGCAGGCGAAGCGGATTAAACAGGATTTCTGGATCAGAAAGAGGTTAATCGTAATTGAAGATGTGCCGGCGGGCGTGTGCGTTCAGTGTGGTGAGAAGATTGTCAGTGCAGATGTGGGGCGAAGTGTAGCCGGGGCTCTCAAGGACTCTACGCGAAGGCGAAAAGCGCGAACCATCGCTGTGCCGGTGATTCGATTTGCAAAGGATGTCGCATAAGTCGATTCATCGTATCGACTCGCCCAGAGACCTCCTCGGTTCACCTGCCCTGCTGTGCGTATAACGCCTTCACGATCTCGCGTATAGATGAGTGGAGGCGCACAGAAACGGCTCAGTATGAGTTGCACGTCATCTGGTATATCTGGTCTGTCTCGTCTGTCCGGTCTCTCTGGTTGGAGAGGTCTATTCTGACTTTCTAGTCAACTGATCGCACAGACAAGACCCACCAGACAGACCGAATAGACCAGATAGACGAGACAGACCAGACAATATGACCCAAATGGGCTATTGCTAAAAATGCCGTACTGGTTTATGAGAGGCTGCCAGTTGCGTGCAGGAAGCAGTGCCTGTGTGCTGTGTGGCTGGTTTCTCTCACTGGATCTTGAACGGAGCCGGCCATGAATGGCACCTCAGGCCTCCAAGCAAGGCGGTCTTCTACCCCCGATCACTATCGTAGCGGTTGCTGCACGAGCAACGGCATCGATTCGGAAACAGTTCGTGACATCATTTCTTCTCTTCATACTGACTACAATCCACAGGAATCTCCGAACATTTTTAGTATGCGCGGATCGCTTGTGTTCATAGTCGGCCTTCTTCTAATCGGAATAAGCGCCGGATGCAGTTTTTTCACACCACCTGCAAGTGAAGAGAAGCTAAATTCAAATCAATCTTACTGGTTTCACTATGAAGCTGCTCGGCGAGGAGGGTTTCTAGTCGTCACCGATTCTAACGGTAAATCAAACGTGAAGATGTGCGCAGAACCTGCCCCAGATGTCGCCCTAGCAAGAACTGCGGATTTTATCGCGAAAGGGACATATCAAGGGGCGACCGCTGAAGCACAGGCCAAGCTTTCTGAGCAACTTGCTCAACTTGGAGGACGGACAGAAACCGTCCTCATCCTACGCGAATCACTCTTTCGGCTCTGCGAATTGTCTATAAATTCAGGCCTGACTTCTACGGAACTTAAAGCTCTCTATGAAACGGTCGTGGACGCGGTAGTTGCGTTGGCGACGACCGACCTCACAAATGCACAGGCGACCGCAACCAAAGCGGCCACAGAACTAAAAAAAGCAGAGACCGAACGTATGAAGACTTTTGATTCGCTCTCCCCGGCTATCCGGCAACAATTTGCTCCCCAATAAGTTTATGGCAAAAATGCTGCAATCTTTGGAAGGGAGAGCGTAGATGATTCCAAGGCAATCGAGCGAGAAAAGGTTCCTGACACCATTTTCATGCTCGGCAATTCTTGGTGTGACCTTCCTAGTTGCTGGGTGTGCATACGTCACACATGAGCCGGTGAAGTATCACCCCTATCCTTCCAATGGTGGTACCACCGATGTCCGCGAAAATGTGAAGAGCGAGAACGACAAGGTGGACAACAGCAAGACCGGAGTCCGCTACTTCCTCAGCTCGCCCTACCTACTCGTCTATAGCGATGGGAAAGGGAACCTTCAGTGGAAGATTTACAACCTGCCAGACCAGACCAAGCTGATGGTGGCGACGCCCACGCAGTTCTTCGCCAAGACCATGGCTAGCTTCACGTTCACGAACGGCGTACTGACAGCTTCCAAAACAGAGGCAGACTCATCTGCTGCCATCAAAGCAGTGATTGGGGCAATCGAGAAAGTTTTGCCACTACTATCACTGGAGGACAGCGTAAGGAATATGACGACCATTCAAGCACCACGGCTCTATAAAATCGTGGTTGATCAAGACAACCTCAAGCTGATCGGCGTTCCAAGCAAAGACACCGTCAGTATAACGCTCAAGCCAGGGTCCTGACGATGACGAGAATCGGGATAGCAGTCACGGTTATTTCCGTTCTTCTGACGCTCTCAGGTTGCACCTTCGTCACCATCACCAAGGTTTCACCCAACAGCGATATCTCAAAAGAAATCAAAGGGCAGCGTTTTTCTCTTCCAAGACCCTACATAAAGGTCACGCCGAAAGAAGATGGCTCAATCTCAGCGGATGTCATCTATCTCCCAGATCCCGAACATAGCTATGTTGCAAACTCGTTCAGTTTCTTCGCCTATGACGCGCTTGACGTGTCCACCGAGGATGGGATTATAAAAACGATCAGCTGGACGGGTGATTCATCAGCCGTTGTCGCAGACGCCATTGCATCGGCCGGAACCGCCGCCAGCGGCATCCTCCAAGCCGAACAGACGAAGAAGGCCGATCAGAAGGCCAAAGAAGATACCGCGAGCAAGGCGGTCGACGATGCGCAGTTGGAGTTGGACCTAGCGCAAAGCACCTTGGCTTTCCATAGAGAAGAAAATGCGACGGCTAAGATCAAGGAGGCAACGCTCGCTTTTCAGGCGGCTGCGCTTAAACTGAGCGCCGCTCAAGCCGCACTTGCTCGGGTCCGTGGTACTGCCACGTCCGATATACAGTTCCGGGAAAAAGAAAACGCCGCTGGCAAGGCGGTGGATGATGCAGCGTCGGAACTGAAACAGGCGCGGCGACAATTGGAGGACCACAAAAGGGGACATGCTACAGAGGACACTATCACACAGGCCCGAAGCGTTGTTGACGCTGCGCTGCGCAAACTTCGGAATGCGCAGGCCGAGCTGGCTAAGGTAACCGGACGAGTCTTCGGTCCTAAACTGTTTGCTATCCGCGAGGAGATTCGCGAATCGCCAGATCGCAACACCACATCTCCGTTCCTCGAGATCATCACCGTCGAGCAGCATGTGGAGCCAGAGGAGAATGGCTGGGAGCATCTTCAGCCCATGTACCCTGTCAAATGGCCGGAAGCACCGAAGGTTCGACTTTTCCCAGAGGGCCTAAACTTCGTGCCCGATCAACACAATAATAATAGCAGGTGGTACACACTCCAGTCGAGTGTGCCGTTGGTTCGGCTTGTCGAGAAGGAAATGAGTTTCAAACAAAACGGTAACAAGAAAAACCTTCCGCCGATCAAGTTGGTCTCACCAACAGTCATCACCGTCAACTTAGAGGGCATCCAGCTAGGCGACTACACATTGGATATGGCCTATCAGACACGAGAACATGAGATTGTTGACGAGAAAGATGGAAATACTCCTGTGAAATTCAAAATAGTGCAGTAGATCCAGAAGTAAAACACAGAGATTCGTTACCAGTCGCCGTGAGGTCTATAAGACGTGCCAGTCAATGAAGAGAGGGAGGTAAGTCAGGGTGGGGGTAGATTAAGCTCTAGCTGCAGAACAGATAATGACTCCCGATTTTTTGTGAAGACCGACCCACGGCCTCCGGTGGCCCAATTGAGGCATTGACGCATGGGTTACTTCTCTGGTGGAAAATTCCATCTCTCAGTGTCTTTCCGTTACGATCCGGTACCTGGAGAACTCGGTTTCTGGGGTCAACTAATGGAGCAAGTTTCCCGCCTCCTCTACGATGCGACCGACGGCCAGCATTCAATTGGCCAGGTCTTACTCTCTCCCAACAGCATGGGCGGCCCAGACGCGGATATCTGGGTTCATCCCGATGGCTCCGTCTCGACCAACTCAACCGATGCCCGTCTATGGTTTCCAAATTCCGCACTCGACATTTCTCAAGACGCTACGAGCGTCGCATGGATATTGGCACACGAGTTGTGTCATTACCTCTACGACCTTGGTGACGAATACGACCACGGGTCTAAATGCGTAGGAAGTATTGCCACTCAGGCCTCGATGATGGAGTCTTACGCCGTGGACCATTGTACCCGGTGGAAACCCGCAAGCGATATCTGGTATCGCACTTGGGCAGCCTTTTTCCCAGACTTCCAGGCCGGTGCCGCCATCCTGCACCAAGGACAACTATCCGAGTTTTGCCATAGCGGAAATCACGACACGACCCAAGATAACGACCAGAACTATTACAACCGCAAGCAATCCTGCTGGACATACATCACCGACCCCGCCAACGCCACCCCAGACAGAAATCCCTTAACTCATCTCTACGGGCTCGTGGCACCTGGCGTGGCCGGTCCAATCCTTCCAGCCCCTGCTCCGCCCCTCCCCGTCACATGTACGAACTTGATTCCCGTCCAGCGATTCATGCTTGTCTTCGACCGGTCAGGGAGCATGGCCGGTGCCAAGCTCGACCAGCTCAAAGTAGGCGCCAACTTTTGGGTTGACTATGTCAACGCGGGGGAAGAACTTGGCTTGGTTTCCTACTCAGGGACGCCAGATCTGGATTCCAAAATGAACCCTGTTCCCGCGACCAACCCGGCTGCGAATAGCTGGCGGTCTGCACGCCACACGATTGTCGACAATCTTGTGGCAGGGGGTATGACCGCGATCGGTGATGCCCTGCGGGTCGGGCTCACCGACATCGTGGCCAATGGCCGCGCCTCGAACCAGGTCATGATTCTGTTCACGGACGGTCTGCAGAACGCGGGGGCTGAAACCGTTGAGGAAGTCCTGCCAGACCTTATCGCGTCAGGCGTTCGCTGCTACACGATTGGCCTTGGCACCACCCAGGACGCGACAATCCTCGCGAATGTTGCAACTACAACGGGAGCACGCTATTTCGCCATAGACGGCGATCTGGACCCCGACGAAGCGGCTGCTGCGATCACTGAATCTCTCATTGAGATTGCTGGCGAGAGCCGCGAAAATGGTGGGATCGTCTCCTTTGCCGACGTGGACGGCGCTACCGTGCCGGCTGTGCTTCCGCCGACTGTGGCCCCGACGGCTGTGCCCCCGACCACTTATTATGATGACCAGCCCCCGTTCCTGTGGCCTCCCGAAGGCAGCGAGAATAAAAAGGAGGTTTCGTTACAACCGCTGGAGAGTTTCCGGTTTCCCGTCGAAATCACGGACGGCAGTAGACATTGCACCTTGGGGATCCTCTGGAAGCACACGGATCAGCGGTTCCGCATCCGCGTCTATGACCCGGATGGGAACACCCTAAGCCCCCAACCGGGAGTCAGATTGATCCAAAATGGCACCTACCCCTATGCATTCTATGAAATCGACAAACCGAAGGATGGCATCTGGCAGGTCGAAGTGCTCGGGGATGGCATTCGGGAGGCTAGATTCCGGACCATAGGCTTTGAGGTCAATGACCGGATAAGGTTCGAAGTCTCGCCCTTGGAGACGCACATCAAATCCGGCAGCGAGATCCGGATTCGGATACGCCTTCTTGTCCCCCACACAGTACCCGGCACCAAGTTTACAGTGTGGGTCCGGAACCCCGAAGGCCGTTGGAGGCGGTTTCCGTCCACTGGACCTCCCAGCGGGCTGGTAGCCCATGAGCGCCTTGTCCACACTGTGAGTGTTCCGTCTGAGACCAGACGACGCGGGCAATACCTGATCGCGGTTGATGCGCATTGCGCCAAGCGGACGTTCGAATTCAAACTTGATGAGCTTTACCGGATCATGCCGGGACTTCTCCCAGAAGACCTTACCCGCACAGTAGTGGTACCAAGGATCAGACGGCGTGTGTTTCTGACAGTCACTGCCGACTCAGAAGGTCGCTCTGCCGAAGAACCCCTCGCTGGTCACAATAGCAAAAGCCCGTCTATACCGCGCAATCAACAGATGCTACTCGAACGTTGGAGGGAAGCACACCCGCGATGACGAGAAGAGAGAGGCACCTAACTTATCAAAGATGATACAGATGAAGACGGTCTGCGAATAGAATCCACTCACCACAAAAGGAGGAAGTAGATGAAAAGACTATGCAAGGTCCTACAAAGCAGGGCTCCCATCCTGCTCGCAGGTTTTCTCATGGCATCTCTCTTGGCTGGCTGCCATGTTTACCATCATCCTGCTGAGGAGGTGAAACTACCGGAGAGGGGGGACTGTCGGTCGGACGAGCCACCTTGTATAAAGCTCGAAGTCCCACAAGGTAATGCAACCTGTCCGAATGGCGGTTTGAAATGTGCTATTCCGAACGCACTATGCAGCCCTCCCTTAGGAGGAAGATGCAAGGACCGGGTTACCGGGGGAACTTGCTACTGCGACTGTGCTAGATAGTCCTAGCTAACTTGTACGACCAGATATCACGAACCGTCTCGACTTGTACGCATGTAGTCATGTACTCGTCCGGTTCCAGCTGCTCAACTGGCTGGAACCGGATACATAGGACGTCGTGAGGCATTGGACCAACGGTTTTCATACTGAAAAGGAACCTCAGTGTGGCCAACTTTTCCTGTTCAGTGCAGAATCCAGAAAGATATGCGCCCGGGTGGATGGGGAAAATGGGATAGAGAAGGAACCGTCAAATAATATCTTTTGCCTTGCAGTTCTAGCACTTGAATAGTTCTTTCTATGCAGGACCGAGAGGCATTATGTTTGCCCACTTCGTGTTGAGGTAGGTCGAGGTAACGGCTATGACTGGTCGTGGATCCTATCGGCATTTGCTAACTTCCTTCATGCCCATCGCAGGTCTGACAGGAGCCCTCGTTTGTTTGAATATTGGACCACATGCTGCAAGCTATGCCCAAGTCGAATCACCTCCGATTACCCCCTCCGTTGGACTGAACACGCAGATCAGTGCACCACTCGCTGCCGCAGGCGGCAAAACTCAATACGACATCACGGGTGGAACCAGGCCTAACGGGGGACTCAATTTGTTTCATAGCTTCGGCGATTTCGGGGTTCCCACCAACAACATCGCAAACTTTCTGAACGAGACTCCCGCTGTCGCAACCTCGAACATCCTTGGCCGCGTCACAGGCGGGAATATTTCCAACATCTTCGGCACCATTCAAACCACCGGCTTCGGCAACGCGAATCTGTTTCTGATGAATCCGGCCGGATTCTTGTTCGGCCCGAACGCAACGGTGAACGTCGGCGGGATGATGACCTTCACCAGTGCCGATTACCTCAAACTCGTGGACAACGCAAGATTCAATGCGATTCCCAACGCAGCAGCTGATGCTCTGCTGACTGCTTCGCCGGTTGCCTCGTTTGGGTTCTTGGGATCGAATCCGGGAGCCATCACCGTTCAAGGCAGCCAACTCTCAGTCTCACCTGAGCAGAGCATTTCTCTGATCGGAGGAAACATCACAGTTCAGAGTGGCACGCTGGATGAAGATGGGACCATTCAGCCTGCACAGCTGTCGGCTCAGAGCGGGCAGATCAACTTGGCGAGCGTGGCATCGCCCGGGGAAATTCTCTATCCAAGCCTGCAGACTGCGCCAAACATCAACGGGCAGTCGTTCGCAAGTATGGGAGCCATCACGTTCTCACAAGGAACAACGCTTGATGTATCCGATGATGCGGCTGGTACGGTCAGAATTCGCGGCGGGCAGTTCGTGATAGATAATGCCACGATTTCGGCCGATACAGTAAACGCCAACGGCGCTCCGACCGCAATCGACATCAATGTCACAGGAGACCTGTCCATTACCGATACACGAGGTGCTCCAGCACTAACAGCACGGACAACCGGAGACGGCGACGGAGGAGAAATACAGATCGCGTCGGGTAATCTAACGGGATCTTCCAGCTTTCTTGACCCCTCTTTTGCTCCCACTACCTTGATCGATTCCCATACCGAGGGTAGCGGAAGAGCTGGCACTCTCACCATTACGACAGGAACCCTAAACGTTCAAAGCCTGACCGACCCGCGGACAAACTCATTCATATTCATTGATAGTGGCACGAGAGGCCCGGGTCGAGGTGGCGACGTCACAATTACGGCTAATATCAATTTGGACTGGACTAGTATCAGCACCGGAGACTTCGTCGCTCGGAACCTCTTCCTGGAGCCCAGTGGCTCTGCGGGGAATCTAACGATGGCTGGTGACACCTTGCGGCTTAATAACTCGATACTTAGTACCGAAGCTTTTGCGGCGTTCGCTGATACGCAACAGGGAGGCAATCTCTCATTCAATGTTCGGGATATCAGTATGATCAATGGTCAGATCGGTACCGGCGGTATGTTTCGAGGCGGATCCATCACCGTCACTAATTTCGACAGTCTTTTTATAGACTTTACGCATTTTGATACCTTCACCGTGTTCGGGCCCGGGGGAGGCATCACGGCCAACGGGCGGGTGATTGACCTCACCAACGGCAGTAGATTCGTAACGAGCACCTTTGGCGATGGCGATGCCGGGGGCATGAGTCTGACCGCCACTGATCGCATCAGTTTCATGGGTCATACTCCCGACGAGCCAAACCAGGTAGGCATCTTCAGCCCGAGCGGCCTCTTCAGCAACTCGTGGGGTGACGTTGGCCTAGGAAATCTTGGGGCATCGGGGGACCTCGTCCTAACCACGCCGAACCTGGTGATGGCGGTTGGCGGTCGGATGAATACTATCACTAAGTCCAGTGGTCGCGCTGGTAATGTGACCATCAACGCCGATATGGTCTCGATATCAGGAGAGTTTTCTACCGAACCGCATGTGATAGAAGGTACGATCGTTGACATCGGATCGGTTGCTCCCAGCGGAATTTTCACGTCCACGATCGGCAGGGAGTTTTGTTCAGGACCTTGCGGGGTTGCTGGGAACATTATAGCGAACATTGGCTCGCTGATCATGGGGCCCGGTGCTCAGATTGACAATGGTACCAGCAGTAGCGGGACTGGAGGCCTCACCACGATCAACGTCACCAACGCTATCACGATTTCCGGGACACTCAGCAATGGCGATCCCGTCGGCATCTTTAGCCGCACAGTCGGAACAACCTCTGACGCGGGCTTCGGCGGCAACATCGCCCTCACAGCCGGACAGTCCTTTACGATCTCGAACGGCGCGAGCGTCTCGGCGAGCAGCACCGGTCCCGGCAACACGGGCAACATTCAGATCGATGCCGGCAACCAATTCACAATGACGAATAGCACGGTGACGACCGAGGCCAACCAGGCGAGCGGCGGCGCAATTAAGATCACGACCAACCCCAGCGGCATGGTCCAACTCACCAACAGCACGATCAGCGCGTCGGTCCTCGACGGCACGGGCGGCGGCGGCAGCGTGGATATCGATCCTCTATATGTCATTCTGCTGAACAGCCATTTTCTGGCCAACGCGGATGAGGGACCAGGTGGAAATATTACAATCAATATCAGCAACGGCGGGCTCTTTCTGCCCGATGCGGCCAGCACCGTCAGTGCTTCCTCGCAATTCGGCCTGAACGGCACCGTGACGATTCAATCACCGAACGCCCCGGCCAGCGGCAAGATCCAGCCGCTGGGGAAAACGCCGCTGCAAGCCACGTCGTTGCTCAATCAACATTGCGCGGCCCTGGCCGGCGGGGAATTCAGCAGCTTCACCGTCGCAGGCCGGGACAGCCTGCCAATCGAACCGGGCAGTTGGCTCGCCAGTCCGCTGGCTGCGCTGAGCGCAGGCGCTCGGCGAGGGGCACGAGGCGAGGGGCTGGGCACCGGTGAGGGGTTAGGGGTGAGGGGTAAGGGGCGAGAGGGTGACCTACAGTTACTGTCGTTACGACAGCTCGCGCCGGCCGGGTTCCTGACCCAGGCCTTTGCCGTGGATGGGCCGACAGGCTGTCAATCATGATCCATTGCTCTCGTGAAGCAGGCTGAGGTCGAGGTCAAGGTTGAGCGAAGATCAGACTCTCTTTATCTCAACCTTTGCCTGAGCCTCAACCTTCTCGTGTTGGCGAACTTTTTCAGCGTTCTGCTAGGCTTTGGTACCTCAGTAGGAGATATCAAGCCCGTTCTTATGATCATCTTGTTGATCTGATTCAACCAAATAAACCAGACAGACCAGACAGACCAAACAACGGTCTTACCTACGTGGAAGGATCTGAAACCCCTCGCGTCGAGCTGCGTCCCGTAACCGTTGGTCGAGACAGATAAAGGCATGGTGAATGGGATCTCCCTGACACCACACCAAGGCTGCGGCCAACTGAAGCGCATCAGCTGCCCGCAACG
>Ga0247727_10015200_pt1 | contig 12661 bp, 8 predicted proteins | sample WisWelCaveWW1625_FD_202498 | JGI IMG/M metagenome (GOLD analysis project Ga0247727, IMG submission 202498) | Biofilm microbial communities from Wishing Well Cave, Virginia, United States - WW16-25 | ecosystem: Environmental > Aquatic > Deep subsurface > Groundwater > Cave microbial mat | place... | reverse complement strand
TCCCCTCATCCCCTCATCCCCTCATCCCCTCATCCCCTCATCCCCTCATCCGCCGGCTCTCGCCCCGGCGGCCCGCGTCGGCGGGCAGCTACCGCTCGCGCTCGACGATCAGGCTGGCCATCTGCTCCAGCCGCCGGCGGCGCTCCCCGAATGGCCGGAGGGCCTCCAGGGCGCGCTGGCGGGCCTGGCCGGCCATCTGGCGGGAGCGCTCCACCCCGTAGAGGGCCGGGAAAGTGGCCTTCTGCTGCCGGGCGTCTTTGCCGGCGGTCTTGCCTAGGCCATCGCTCGAAGCCACCACGTCCAGCACGTCGTCGACGATCTGGAAGGCCAGGCCGATCTGCTCTCCGAAACCGCTGAGCGCGAGGTGTTGCTCGGGGGCGGCCCCGGCGAAGATCCCGCCGACCCGAACCGCAGCCCGGATCAAGGCGGCGGTCTTGGAACGGTGGATGTAGTGCAGGTGCTGTTCGGAAACGGCGCAGCCTTCGGCCTCCAGGTCGGCCACCTGGCCGCCGATCATGCCGTCGACCGTGCCGGCGGCCTGGGCCAGCTCGGCCACCATGGCGATGCGCCGCGCCGCCTCCAGGCTCTCCATTTCTGCCACCACCTGGAAGGCGCGGGTCAGCAGGGCGTCGCCCGCCAGGATGGCGATGGCTTCCCCAAAGACCTTGTGGCAGGTGAGCTTGCCGCGGCGGTAGTCGTCGTTGTCGAGGGCCGGCAGATCGTCGTGGATCAGCGAGTAGGTATGGATCATCTCCAGGGCGCAGGCGGGCGTTTCGATCCCGGGGGTGGAGTCGCCGACGGCGGCGGCGGCCTCCAGGCACAGCAGCGGCCGGATGCGCTTGCCCCCGGCGAACAGGCTGTACCGCATGGCCCGGTGAATCAAAAGGGGATACGCCGTTTCGGGGGGCGCCAGCTCTTCGAGGGCCCCATCGATGCGCTGCTGCTGCCGCCGGAGATGGTCTTCGAAAGAAGCGGTGCTCGACACAGGCTACCGGCCAGGGCCTTCGTCGCCCTCCAGCTGGAACGGCGCCGCCTCGACCTGGCCCTGCCTTTTGAGCAGAATCTCGACGCGGGTCTCGGCGTCGCTCAGTTGCTTGCGGCAGCTCTCGCTCAGCGCCATGCCCCGCTCGAACAACTCCAGCGACTTCTCCAGCGGCAGATCGCCGTTCTCCAGTTCCTTCACGATTTTTTCGAGCTGCTCGAGGGCAGCCTCGAAGGAAGGGGGAGAGGCAGGAATGCCTGTGCTACCGGGTTCCGGCATCGAGTGACATTGTAGTACAGTCCGGCTGGAGCGACCGGAAAATCTCCGCCTGCCGCTCGATGGCCTCCCCATATTTCGCTGCCCGCCCCGGTCCGTTGTAGCGCGCCGCGAAGTCCTGGTATCGCCGCTCCCGAAGCGCCGCGATCATCGACGGCCGCAGGAAATCGAACAGCCCCAACACCTGGTAGCGGATATCGGACTGAAATTTTGCGAACATCTGGCGGGCGGTCGGGTATCCGATGCGCCCATGATTCAGACCCAGGATCTGGGGCGCTCCCAAACTGGTCGAGCGTATGGCCGCCTCTTCATCCAGTGTGCGGGCAAACTCGAACACCATCCACTCCCGCGCCTGGTCGCTATGGACCTCCACCCAGTCCCCGTTGCGGAACCGGTGCCCCCTCCAACGTTGCTTCTCATCGAACCGGAAGGACTCCCGGAACCGGTCGGACTGGTGCTTTCCCCACTGGCTCCAGAAGACGTGATTCTCGAACCGGATGACCATGCGGCCGTCCGGAGCGAAGCCCCGGCCTTGGGATTCCACTGCCAGGACTGCCACTGCGGCGGCCCCCTCGATGCCGGCCATGGAGCTGAGGGCCTCAAGCAGGCCCCCCTGCTCGTTCCAGGTGTCGGCAAGGCGCTTTTGTTCGGCCGTGAAATCGGCCTGGATCCGGATGGCTTTGTCCGGCGGCGGCGCCAGGGGAAGCTGGTCGACACCCGTCCTGCTCCACAACCACTTTCGGGTTGTGGAGACCTGTTGCACTCCCCTTCTTTCAGCCTAACATCCGTGTCAACACTCTGAAAAGAAAGGGAAAGACGTGAACGGCCTGCAACGCCAGGGACCCCAGCGGCGTTACAATAGGTGTACCATGGCTACCCGGGACCAGGCCCAGACCCAGCTTGCCGCGGTGATTGGCGACAAGTACGAGGTTCTAGAGTGGATCGGCGGTGGCGGCATGGGTGAAGTGTTCCTGGCCAGGCACCGGGTGCATGGGGGCCGGTTCGCTGTAAAGGTTCTGGCGGATCATCTGGCTGGCGAGCGGGAGATTGTGGATCGGTTTCTGCAAGAGGCCAGGACGGCGGCCTCTCTTTCGGGCCACCCCAACATCGTCTCCATCTTCGACGTCGGCGAGAGCGGCGGGCTGCACTACCTCATCATGCAGTACGTGGAGGGGGAGGACCTGGCCGCCCTCCTCAAGCGGCAGGGTAAGCTGTCGCCGACCCGCGCTGCGGCCATCATGGGCCAGGCAGCCGAGGCGCTGGAGTGGGCGCATGCCAGGGGCGTCGTTCATCGGGATCTGAAGCCCGCCAATATCCGGCTGGACACCAGCGGGCGGGTGATCCTGCTGGATTTCGGGATCGCCAAGGCGACCGACGTGCCGACCGGGCTGACCCGCACGGGCGAGCGGCTGGGGACGCCATTCTACATGTCGCCGGAGCAGCTGCGGGGCGAGACCTGCGACGCCCGCAGCGACCTCTACTCGCTGGGGGTAGCGTGGTTTGAGGTGCTCACCGGAACCAAGCCCTTTACCGGCGACAACTATTACGCCATGGAGCACGCTCATCTGAATACCCCAGCGCCATCGCCGGCCCAGATCGATCCGTCGATCCCGCCCGAGCACTGCCGGATGGTTCTGCGGCTCCTGGAGAAGGACCCAGCCCAGAGGTATCAAAGCGCTTCTGAACTGGCGGCCGAGCTGAAGGCCGCCGTTGAGGCGCCGCGAGCAGCCTATCAGGCCACGACGCCAGGGGGGGACTCCGGGCCCCGGCTAAGCCATTCCAAAACTTGGCTTTATGCGATCGTCGGGGTCGTTCTGGCGGTGGTTCTGGCGGTGGTGGCAATTGGGTTCGTTTTGCCGGTCCAGAGGCCGGTCGAGCCCCCGGTCGAGCCCCAGGCTCTGGCCGGGCAGATCGAGACCCCGACCGGCCCGATGCGGCTGGTTCCGGCCGGCAACTTCACCTTTGGCGATGCTGCCGAGGGATCTCCGAACCCGCCGCGGAGCGTCTTTTTGCCGGCGTTCTACATAGACGCCACCGAGGTGTCGAACGCCGCTTACAAGCAGTTCTGCGACGCCACTGGCTACCGCTATCCGGAATCACCCCCGTGGGACCGGGACTACTTCGCCTCGAAACCCAATTACCCGGTGGTGAACGTTACCTTGACGGAGGCGCGAGCCTACGCCAACTGGGCGGGCAAACGATTGCCGAGCGAAGAGGAATGGGAGAAGGCCGCCCGGGGCGTCGACGGCCGGCTGTATCCGTGGGGCAGCGAACCTCCGGACCGGAAGGCCAACCTGGCCGGCGCCGACGACGGCTTCGAGTTTGCCGCCCCGGTGGACTCTTTCCCCGGCGGCGCGAGTCCCCACGGCGCCCGCCACATGGCCGGCAACGTCTGGGAATGGACGGTGACGCCCTACCCGGTTTCGAGGGCCGAGATAGCCGACATGAAAGCTCAGCTACCCTCGGTCGGATCCGCGTGGTACGTCGCAAAGGGGGGCAGCTTCGCCGGGACCGATGCCGCCTGGGCGCGGGCGTTTGTGCGGCAAGGGTTTCCGGTGTCAGGTTCGTCGCCGTTTATCGGACTACGGTGTGTGCGCGATGCCAAACAATAGTCTGGTGCTGATACTTTGTCTGGTCGCCTGCCCCTTGGGAGCGCAGGAGGAGGCCACGGCCCGCGACATGTTTCATTCCGCCGCCGGGCTGCTGGTGCCGGTCAAGGCCACCTCGAAGACCGCTGGATCTCCCAAGCCCAAGCAGCCCGCCAAGCCGCCGGCAGGTGCAAGGCCGGCGGCACCGGCTGCTCCAGCGGCGATTCCGGCAGCCGCTTCGGCTCAGCCCCTGGGGCTGCGCTACAGCATCCGGCAGGAGGCCGGTCCGGGCCGCACCACGGAGGTGGACCCCGAGAAGGTATTCCGTTCCGGCGACCGCATCCGGCTGGCCATCCAGTCCAACGACACCGCCTATCTCTACATCATCCAGCGGGGTTCCAGCGGCAACTGGAGCGTCCTGTTCCCGTCGCCGGAGATCAACAACGGGCAGAACCTGGTGGAGCGAGGGCGGCCGGTGGAAATCCCACCGGGCCACTGGTTCGCGTTCGACGAGCAACCCGGCAAGGAGACCATCTTCATAGTGCTCTCGCGCCAGCCGGAGCCGAACCTGGAGGGCATGATCTACTCGCTGCGCGCCCGCCAGGCCGAGGAGTCGAAACCGCCCAAAGCGCTGCTGGCGCAGGGCAGGCGCATCGACGACTCCCTGGTCGGCAGGGTACGGAGCCAGGTGCTATCGCGAGACCTGGTCTTCGAGAAGGTCAATGAGGACACCGGGGGGGGGCAGAAGGAGAAGGCCGTTTACGTCGTCAACAAGACGGGCAGCGCCGAGTCCCGGGTGGTTGTCGACGTGACGCTCAACCACCAGTGACGCGGCTGGACTCTATGTGGGGCGGCGCCCCTGCGCCGCGGCTGGCCCCCTGGCCAGCCTCTTCCGGGCCTTTCCGTGAGCCGGCCCAAGCCGACCAGGGCCCAGAGGGCGCCCCCGGCTGCGGCCCAGGGGGGCCGCCCCACACGCCACACCGGCGAGCCTCAATAGTGCTCTTCATGGCAGCCCTGGCCGGGCCGGCGTTTGGGCAGACGCAACTAGTAGAAGCCGGCCCCCACCGGCTCGAGATCGTGCTGGAGCGCCGCGAGGCGGGACAATGGCGGTCGGTTGACCCCGCCCTGGTGCTGGAGCGCGACGATCTCTTGCGCTTCCAGGTGCGGGCCAATTTCAGCGGCTACCTATACGTGATGAACCAGACGACCGCCGGCCGCCACGTGCTGCTGTTTCCCGCCGAGGACGCCGGGCGGGACAACCGCCTCGAGGCCGGACGCCAGTACGTGATTCCGGCGACGGCGCAGGGGTCTTTCCGGGTGACGGGTCCGCCGGGGCACGAGATCGTCTACTGGCTCATCAGCCCGGTGGAGATCGCTCCCTACACCCCCTTGCCTCCGCCGCCGAAACCGGGCAAGATCGCCCCCAGCCTGGTTCCGCGTTGCGATGACACCATTCTGCGGGCCCGCGGCGACTGCATCGACACCTCGGCGGGCGCCAGATCGGTGACCGATCCTGGCCGGCTGCCGGAGAACCTGGCGGGAGTGCCGGCGGGGGCCTCGCGCGAGCTGCTGTTTGTGCGCCAGCAGAATGCGTCTGTGGTGGCGGCCCCGGCGGCGCTCGAGGGCCCGGTGATCTTCCAGTTCCGTCTCGCCCACAGGTGACTGCTATGAATGCCAGGCTCATCGTCTTACTCCTGGTTGCCGGCTTGCTCGCCGGCCAGCCGGCGCCCCAGCGCAAGCGCGATCTGCAGGTCGAGAAGGATACTGCCGCCCAGGCCGCCCTGCCGCCCGGGATGGCCGTGCCCCGCAGCTACGCGGTGGTCATCGGCATCTCGGACTACCGAAACATGCCGGACCGCTCCCTGCGCTACGCGGAGCGAGACGCCGAGTCGATCTACGCCATCCTGATCAGCCCGGAGGGAGGCAATTTCCGGGCTGAGAACGTCCACAAGGTGATCGGCTCGCAGGCCACGCTGGCCAACCTGGTTCGGGAGCTGGACCAGTGGCTGCCGTCGGTAGCCCAGGAGGACGACCGGGTGCTCATTTACTTCGCCGGCCACGGGTTTGTCTTCGGGGGACGCGCGTACCTGGCGCCTCACGACCTGCTGCCGGCCAACATCCCCGGCACCGGCTACCCCATGGAGGCCCTCGGCAAAGTGGTGGGCGGACGCATCAAAGCCCGCAACAAGGTGCTGATCACCGACGCCTGCCACAGCGGGGCCATCACGCCCGACGCCGGGCCGCAACAGAACGCCGCTCTAAACCGCAGCCTGCTGGACCTGGACCGCTCGGTCTTCTCTCTGTCGGCCAGCCGCGACCGGGAAGCGTCCTTCGAGAGCGCCGAATGGGGCGGCGGCCACGGTATTTTTACTTACTATGTCGTGAAAGGCCTGGAAGGGGAGGCCGACGCCAACGCCGACGGCATCGTGACGGCCGACGAGATCGCCGAGTACGCCCGCCGCAACGTCCGGGAGGCCACCGGCGGCCGCCAGAACCCCACCTCCGACCGCGGCAGCTTCGACCCCAACCTGCCGCTGGCCTATATCCCCAAGATCCTGGCAAGCCGGGCCCCGACCCTGCCGGCCTCCGAGTTCGGGACGCTGGTGCTCGAATCCAACATGGACGGGGTGGAGGTGCTTGTGGACGGCAAGCCGGCCGGGGTGGTGGGCAAGGGCGCCCCCTTGAAGCTGCAAGGGCTGAGGCCAGGGGTTCACACCGTCAAGGGCGTCAAGATGGGCTACGAGCCTGACGGGCCGCGCGAGGAGATGGTTTATCCGGGGCAGGAATCGACCGTCACGCTGAAGATTCTCTACACCCGGCGCCGCAACAAGAAGGCTGCCGAGCTGCTGGACCAGGGGATTGAGCATTACAACAAGGGCTTCGCTGACAACTACCGCAAGGCGGCCGCGGAGTTCGAGCGGGCCCTGGCGCTCGACCCCGGCTTCAGTCGCGCGGCTTTATACCTGGGCCGCGCCTACAACGCCCTGTTCGAGTTCGAGAAGGCCGAAAAGCAATTCCGGCGCGCCATCGAGATGGATCCCGATTACCTGGAGGCGCGGGCCACCTTCGGAGGCATGCTGCTCGACACCGGCGGCTTTGACGAAGCCATCCGGCAGCTGAACGCCGTGGTGCAGCGGGATGCCGGCCACGCCCTGGGCCATTCGCTGCTGGCCCAGGCTTTCCGGATGAAGGACCTATACCCGCAGTCGATCGAGTCGGCCCGCCAGGCCATCCGGCTCAACCCGCGGAACCCGGAGGTCCACTTTTTCCTGGCCGACAGCCTGCGGCTGAGCGGCCAGCACCAGGAGGCCCAGAAAGAGTATCTGGAGTACCTGCGTTTGAGCGACTACGAGTCGAAGCTGGCGGGCAAGCTGAACTACTACGTGGTGGGGTTCCTGGTGGGGCTGGGGAAGAAGAAGCGGGCCTCCCAGCAGGATATCTGGCGAGATCTGCGGAGCCTGGCCTACTTCGGGCTGGGCGACTGCCACCGCCTGATGTCGAACCCGGATCCGGCCATCGAGAACTACCTGAAGTCGCTGGCCCTGGACGCGGAAGATCCCAAGGCGCATTATGGTCTGGGACTTGCCTATACTCAAAAGGCGGAGCTGAGCGGGGCCCTGGATTCGCTGCCGGCGGCCCGGCGGCACTTCCGAACCATGCTGGAGATCAACCAGCACCTGGCGGAAGCTGACCGGGCCCGCAAGTACATCGCCCGGATCGACGCCCTGTTGGGGGGGAAGCCGTAGTTGTCAGTTGTCAGTTGTCAGTTGGCAGTTGTCAGTTGTTGTGGGGTCACATGATGGATGTCGAAAGGGGAAACGTATGGATTTGAGGAAGCCCTGGCTCGTCTTTTTCCTTTCCGCGGTGGCTGCGCTGCCGCAATCTTTCACGGGCGCCGTCACGGGCACGGCCCGTGACGCTACAGGCGCCGTGGTCGCCTCCGTCCGGGTCAACCTCGTCAACGTCAACACCAACGAAGCCCGCACGGCTGAGACCAGCGCGGAAGGCAACTATACTTTGCCGGCGCTCGCGCCCGGCACCTATCGTCTGGATGCCGAGCGGGCGGGCTTCAAGAAGTTCGTGCGCCCCAAGATCCTGGTCCAGGTCAACCAGCAGGTGAGCATCGATATCGCCCTGGAAGTCGGCGAGATCACCCAGTCGGTGGAGGTGACTGCCGAAACCCCGCTTCTGCAGTCGACCACCTCCTCGCTCGGCCAAGTGGTGGATATGCGCAAAGTACTGGACATGCCGCTGGTGGGACGGAACACCCTGGCATTGATCGGCCTGGCGCCCGGCGTCCAGCCCATTGGCGCGTTCAGCGGCATCCCCGCGCGTACCAACGCCTACAATCAGGGTTTCTTCTCGACTTCGGGCAGCCAGGTGCTCACGAACGAAACCCTGATAGACGGCGTCCCGGCCAACGCGGCGCTGTTCAACGCGCCGGCCTACGTCCCGGTGGTGGAGGCGGTGCAGGAGTTCAAGGTCCAAACCAGCGCATTCGCCGCCGAGTTCGGGAGGACCGGCGGTGGGGTGGTGAACATTGTCACACGCTCGGGGGATAACCGGCTGCACGGCGCCCTCTACGAGTTCTTCCGCAACGAAAAGCTGGACGCCAACAACTGGTTCAACAACCGGGCGGGGCGCGCCAAGCCCCCCAACGTCCTGAACCAGTTCGGCGGTACTGCCGGAGGCCCCCTGGTTCGCAACCGAGCGTTTTGGTCGTTCAGCTACGAGGGTCTGCAGGACCGCCGCAAGCTGACGCAATTGTTCACCATCCCGACGCCGGAGCAGTTGCAAGGCGATTTCTCGCGCACGCTCAACGCCAGCGGGCAGTTGATCACGGTGGCCGACCCGTCCACGACGCGGCCGAATCCGGCCAGCGCGGGGGCGTTTCTGCGGGACACGTTCGCCGGCAACCGGATCCCAGCGGCTCAGTTGGAACGGGTAGCCGCCAACGTCCGTCGCTTCTGGCCGGCCCCGAACACGGCGGGCACCGTGACCGGCGCCAACAATTTCATCGGCAACGGCACTGCTCCCAACACGCAGGAACAGATCTCGGTCCGGATCGACTACACGCTCGGGCAAAATCACAAGCTGTTCGGGCGCGTCTCCTGGAGCGACGTGGAGCGTGGCGCGGTGGATTTTTTCGGCAACGGCGCCGGCTGGGTGAATCCCGGCGGCGGCGGCGTGCCGCTGGTGTTCAACGCCCGCAACACGGCGCTCGACTACACCTGGACGGCGCGGCCGACGCTGCTCGTCAACCTCCGTTACGGGTTCGTCAGGCAGTTTGTGTTTAAGACGCCGGCCCTGACCGGGCTGGACTTGACCACGCTGGGGTTCCCAGCGTCGTTCAACGACCAGGTGTTCCTCCGGGCGCTGCCGGCGTTCCAGCCCACCGGCTACCGAGCCATCGCCCCGGCCACCGCCGACCTTATCCAGCGCGCCGACAACACCCATGCCCTGCTCGGCAGCGTGACCAAGGTGCTGGCGAAACACACCCTGAAATTCGGCGTGGACGGGCGGTACATCCCTATCGGCGAGCTGCAGCCCAGCAGCCCGCAGGGCACCTTCAACTTCGACGGCCGGTTCACCAGCGCCGATGCGCTGCGGGTGACGGCTACCTCAGGTCACCCCATCGCGTCGTTCCTGCTGGGCGTTCCCAACTCCGGCTCGATCGACTTCAACCCTGCCATCTCCATCTCTCACCGCTATTTCGGCTGGTACGTTCAGGATGACATCCGGGTTACCCCGAAGTTGACCCTGAACCTCGGAATCCGCCACGAGATCGAGACCGGCCGCGACGAGCGCTACAACCGACTGAGTTGGTTCGACTCCAGCGCCCCGAGCCCGATCGCCCAGCAGGTCGGCATTGCTGGCCTGAGCGGCGGCCTCCGCTTCGTCGGGGTAGATGGCAACCCCCGCCGCCAGCTCGACCTCGACAAGAACAACTTCGGGCCCCGTTTCGGCTTCGCCTATAACGTAGCGTCCAAGACCGTCCTGCGCGTCGGTTACGGCGTGTTCTTTCTGCCCATCACCGGTGACGACACCGGCCGGAACCTGGGCGGCGAGGGATTCTTTGCGGCCACGGCGTTTGTCAGCTCGCTCGACGGCGGCATCACGCCTGCCGACCGCCTCTCCAACCCCTTCCCGCGCGGGCTCAACCAGGCCCCCGGAGCCAGCCAGGGACTGCTGACGCTCATCGGCCAGGACATCATCACTGTCGTCCGCACCAACCGCAGCGCTTACGCCCAGGAGTGGAACTTCAACATCCAGCGCGAGCTGCCCGGTAACGTTCTGGTCGACGTTGCCTACGCCGGCAACAAGACCGCCAAGCTCCCCATCAACATCCAAACGAATCAGCTCCCGGACCAGCACCTCTCCATGGGTTCTGCCCTGCTTCAGGCGGCGCCCAACCCCTTCGCGCGGTTCGTCTCGGTCGGCCCGCTGAGCCAGCCCAACGTCACCCGCGCCCAGCTCCTGCGCCCGTTCCCGCAGTTCACCAGCATCAACGGGCGCGCCCTGCACGCCGGCTCGTCCATCTACCACTCCATGCAGGCCAAGGTGGAGCGGCGCTTCTCGCGCGGCTTCAGCCTGCTGGTCGCGTACACCGTCTCCAAGATGATCACCGACGCCACCTCGCGCCTTTCCATCAACTTCACCAACCCCGGGTACCAGAACAACAACAACCTGCGAGCCGAGCGCACTCTGGGAAACGTCGACATCCCGCAGCGCTTTGTCATTGGTTACAACTGGGAGATTCCCTTCCGCCACCGCTGGCTGGGCGGCTGGCAGCTCAACGGCATCTCCACCTTCCAAAGCGGTCCCCCGCTCGGCCTGGGCACCTCCGCCAACCAGACCAACTCCTTCGGCGGCGGTTCTCGCCCCAACAACAACGGCACCAGCGCCAGGCTCACCAGCGGATCCACGGTGGGCCGGGTCGACCGCTACTTCGACACTTCGGTGTTCTCCCAACCCGCGCCGTTCACCTTCGGCAACGTTTCGCGCACCCTGCCCGATGTCCGTCAGCCCGGCACGGTCAACTTCGACTTCTCGGTGATCAAGAACACGCGCCTGCACGAGCGCGCCAACCTGCAGTTCCGCGCCGAGTTCTTCAACCTGCTCAACAATACCAACTTCGGCGGCCCGGGCACGACCTTCGGCGCCCCCACCTTCGGGGTTGTCAGTTCCGCCGCCGACGCCCGCACCATTCAGTTCGGGATGAAAGTGCTGTTCTGACGGAGGACTGTTGTTGTGGGGTCACACAGCATTAAGCCTGATCACCTCCGTGGTGAACGCTACTCCGACGGGATTCGGTGGGCCCCGGCAGGTTCAACTCATGCTGCGGTTGAACTACTGACGCTCGCGGTCCTCGTCCTCGATATCGAGGGACAAGGGAGCGAAGGAGGCCTGCCGGACCTGCGGATAGGGCTTGTCCCAACCCTTGACGGAATGCCAGAGGATACGGTTGAGACGCTCGGTCGGAGCCGCGTCCGGTGTGTCCCAGCGCATGCGTGAAGATGCGACGGCCGCTCGCCGGGGCTCGCCGCGAAGAGCGCTCAGCGGCGGGTTGAGCTCCTCGAGCGACTGCGCCGGTTTCACGGCTTCGTAGGACGCGTAGTCCGGCGAATCTTGGAAGCTGGCGCGCATGTCGTTAGCGATCAGGTCGAATAACGATAGCGTCGGCAAACCGAGGATCAGCTCCATCGTCTTCAGCATGCTCTGATGGGAATAGAACGTGGAATCCACGTGGCCTCTGCGCGTGTACGGGCTGACGGCGAGCGCCACCGTGCGATGACCGTCGACGTGATCGACGCCGTTCTGTGCGTCATCCTCCACGACCAGGATGGCCATTTTCTTCCAGAAACGCGATCGGCTCAGACCCTCGACGATCTGTCCCAGGGCGAGATCGTTGTCGGCGACCATCGCTTTCGGAGTAGAGACGCCCGGCCGGGTGCCGAAGGTGTGGTCGCTCGGGAGTTGCAGGATGGTCAGGTTCGGCATCGTCCCGGCTTCCTCCCATTTCTTGAGATCCCCCAGGAAGATCCTCGCACGCACCACGTCGGGGATGGCATTGGTATAGGCCGGGTAGTGTCGAGCCAGAATCTTGTTCAAGGGGGCAATGGGGGCGGTGATGTTCCACTCCTTTGAGAAGTCCTCAGCGTTCTTCCAGCGGGTGAGAAGCCGGGAGCGATCCAACGACGGGTCCGCCATGCGTCCGGCATACTCCCCGTAGACGCGCACGGTCTTGCCACGAGCAAGCGCCAGGTCCCAGATGAAGCCGGAACTCGAATAGGCGATCGGGTCGGACCCGTCGAACGGGTAGCTGCGGCCGACATAGCCCGGCCACATGGCGTAGGCGGTCTCGTTCGCCTGGGTAACCCACTGGTGTCCGTCGCCGCTGTTGCCGCCGGTAGCATAAAAGTTGTCGAGCAGAACGAACTGATCGGCCAGCCGGCGGTGGTTGGGTGCAACTTCCGCGCCGAACATTACCAGCGCAGGGTCCCCGTTGCCCTTGGTCGTGTCGCCAAAGACCTGATCGTAGGTGCGATTTTCCTTGATGATGTAGACGACGTGTTCGAGGAGCGAGGGCTCGCCCGCGCGCGAAGGGATGGCGGCCGGCGCGGCGGAGCCAGACGGCCGCGTCGCAGGCACGGGGATGCGATTGTTCTCAGCCACGGCAGTGCTGTAGCTAGCTACTTTCCGGCGCAAAAATGCCAGCCTAACCCCTGTGTTTTCATAGGGCGTCCCGTCTGTTCCGTGCGAGGACGAGCGGGACCTCACCCTCTCAGCAGGGTCAGACACTGCGTAGCAGTGC
>Ga0247727_10015199_pt1 | contig 12662 bp, 11 predicted proteins | sample WisWelCaveWW1625_FD_202498 | JGI IMG/M metagenome (GOLD analysis project Ga0247727, IMG submission 202498) | Biofilm microbial communities from Wishing Well Cave, Virginia, United States - WW16-25 | ecosystem: Environmental > Aquatic > Deep subsurface > Groundwater > Cave microbial mat | place... | reverse complement strand
CGGCAGATCCGTCAGGGAGAGTCACTGATTTTCCTTCTTTCAATTGCGGGAAAAGGTTGCCAGGAATTCCGAGTTCTTTCGCTTTGTAAAAATCAAATTTCGAAAACTTGTTGTTTTCTTCGAACAGGAATCCCCTGCAAAAAGACCGATGACTGAGGTGAAAACTTTTCACCTGGAATTTTCCATCGGTAAAGATCAGTTCGCCGTCGGAATAATCTTCCAACGCATGAAATTGCAATTCGTATCTGAGTTCAATGTCAGAATATTTAAATACCAGGTCTATGATTTCTTTCATTCCCGCGGGGGCAAACAGGGGAAAGGGGCGGCTTCGTTCATAAATGCTGACAGAGGAAAGAAATCCAGGCAAGCCGAGGATGTGATCGCCATGCAGATGGGAAATAAAAATCGCATCCATACGGGAGATTTTGATCTTGTATTTCTGAAGCTGCATCTGCGTTCCCTCGCCGCAGTCAATGAGATAATACCGGTCGTTGTACGCGAGTACCTGTGAGGAAGGATACCGGGCAAAGGCCGGGGTGGCGGAACTGCTACCTAAGATCTGGACGGTGAACATGTGAGGCAGGACTTGCCCTTATTCGTCCTTGTCCCCTTCACCGAAGGTGGAAAGCGACCCGAATTCACCGGCAATTTCCGATCCGATCGAATCTTCATCTTCGCTTTCCAGGTCTTTCATGAAAACGGTTTCAATCCCTTCCTGTTTGGAAGGAACGATGTTGAGCACATCGTTGAGGTGGGAAATATCAACGAGCTTTTTCACGTGATCAGTCAATCCGCAGATGATGAAAAGGCCGCCCGCGTTGTTAAACAAGCGGTTGGCAACCAGGAGGGAGCTGAGTCCCGAACTGTCGGCGTACTGAACCAACTGGAGATCCAGAATGATGTTTTTTCTCCCTTCTGCATTCATCGTGACGAATTCACTTTTGAGCTGCGGAGCATTCATTGTTGTCAATTTCTGCTCTTCCAGCTTGATGTAAACGTATTTTTCGTGGCGTTCTGTCGTGAATTTCAGTGGATCCATCAGGTTTGAATATTCAGCTAAAATATGAAAAACAAGGCTAATTCAAAGATGGGGTTTTCATCCCCAGGCGGCGGAGAGCTGCAGTGGTGTTGGTGAATATCCGCGCTTCCACATCGCCGGAATCCCCGCGCTGGAATTTTCTGCCGGTGACCGTTTCGTACACTTCTATGTAACGCGAAGTCACTTCATTGACAAGTGCATCAGTCATTTCAGGAATTTTCTGTCCTTCCTTTCCCTGGAATCCGTTTTCCATCAAAAATTCCCGGATGAATTCTTTCGACAACTGCTTCTGTGTTTTTCCTGCGGCCTGTCTTTCTTCATATCCGTCGAGATAATAATACCGGGAAGAATCAGGGGTATGAACCTCGTCAATCAGGATCACTCTTTCATCATGCATTCCGAATTCGTATTTCGTGTCAACCAGAATCAATCCCTGCTTCGCGGCCATCTCGGTCCCGCGGCGAAACAAATCGAAACTGTATTTCTTCATCAATGTCCAATCGCCTGATTCTACGAGGCCGGATTTAACAATGTCGTTTTCGCTGATGTCTTCATCATGCCCGATGGCCGATTTGGTAGAAGGAGTCAGGATGGGTTCGGGGAATTTCTGGCTTTCCTTCATTCCGTCAGGAAGTTTGATTCCGCAAATCTCTCTTCCGCCATCGCGGTAAATGCGCCAGGCATGGCCGGCAAGGTAACCACGTACGACCATTTCAACGGGGATCGGTTTTGCGCGAAGGGCGATGGTCACATTGGGATCGGGAATTTCGATCACATGATTCGGGCAGATGTCCCTGCTTGCTTCCAGGAAATAGGCGGCCGTTTGGTTCAGTACCTGTCCTTTGCAGGGAATTCCCCGCGGCAGTATCACATCAAATGCCGAAATGCGGTCAGTGGCAACGAGCACGACAAGACTATCGAGGATGTTGTAGGTATCGCGGACTTTTCCGCTTCGTTTTTCAAACTTCACCGGGAAGGCAAGGTTTGTGGAGGTAATCGCATTCATGGAGTCAGTGGTCATATTTTTCCAGGATTTTCAAAGCCATTTCAAAATTTTCGGGAAGAGTAGCGGCAAAGGTGCGCATTTCAGTTTCACCGGGAAGTTTGAGATCGGACAGGAGAAGGTCGGCGCCCCCGTACAAAGTATCACCGATGATGGGCGAATTCATCATTGTTAAATGTGCCCGGATCTGGTGAGTCCTGCCGATGATCGGTTTGCATTCCACAAGGGAATGGTTGCGGAATTTCCGCACAGTATTCACCATCGTCACAGATTCTGTACCCTGTTGCGGATTGACATATACCATTCCTGATTTTGAAGCAATCAAAGGGGCATTGATTTCAAAATCCTGAAACTCCCTTGCCCCGTGAATGAGGGCAAGATAACGTTTTGTGGTTTCGCGCCGTTCCAATTGCATGGAAATTTCCCTGTAGGCATGTTGATTTTTCGCAATCACGAGGACTCCCGGAATCCATTTGTCCAGGCGGTGACAGAGGCTGGCACCGGCATGATATTTTTGTGCCAATTGCTGCAGATTTGCAGATTTTTCAGTGCGGTCTTCCAGGCTGCTCAATCCGGCCGGCTTGTTGACGACGATGACATTGTCATTCTCAAAAAGAATCACGTCAGCGAAATGGATGAATTTCCGTTTCCTGTTTTTCTGCTCTAATCCAGGATCCCGATCACCCATTGCAGGTCGTTCAATTGTTTCCGGGCCGTCTTGTGGTCGGGCATATAGGCTTCGACAAGTCGCCAGAATTTCGGACCGTGATTCAGTTCTTTCAGGTGGGCGAGCTCATGAACGATGATATAATCCACCAGCCACTTATCGAGGAGAATCAGGTACCAGTTCAGATTGATATTGCCGAGGGAGCTGCAGCTTCCCCATTTGGAACGGTGTGATTTGATCGAAATTTTTTTGGGAAACAGGTTCATTTCCTTTGCCCATTTGTTGGTGCGTTTTTCGATGTAGTTGGATGCAAAGGCCAGGATGGCGAAGCGAAGAAGTTCAATCCGGTATTCGGAAATCATATTTGCCGGTGCGAAGACGATAAATTCCCCATCGCCTGTATAGTGATACCTGGTGTCGCGGGAAATCACGAATCTCAATTTCCGGGCGATGCCAAGAAGAGAAACTTCTTCCCGCAGGTCTTTGAAGAATTTCTGCCTTTTCACGGCTTCGACCTGGTTGTTTTGGAAAGACCTGAGGATCCACTTTTCGTTTTTTTCGATGAATTTCTTTTCAAACGGACCCAATTTTCCGCTTCCCGATTCTATTCTCAGCAGATTTTCGGGGGTGAATGAAATTCGCACCTGGTGGCGCTTGCCTTTGACCAGGTCATACATGATGGAGTATCCTCCGATTTTAAGATTCGATTTCATTGGCCTTGTTTCGGTTCAGTTTTCGACAAAGTAAAATGCAATTCCGTTCCTTTTCCAATTTCACTTTCCACCCAGATCTTTTCACCGTGAGCTTCAATCATGTGTTTGCAAATGGCAAGTCCCAGTCCGGTGCCGCCTTTCTCGCGTGACCGGCTTTTGTCAATGCGGTAAAAACGCTCAAACAGCCGCGGCAGGTGAACAGCTTCAATTCCCCGGCCCTGGTCCCTGACTCCGATTTTCAATTTCTTGTCGGAATGATCCAGGATGGAAATCGTCACAGTTCCATGCGAATCGCCGTATTTCACAGCATTGTCGAGCAGATTGTAAATCACCTGGTCAATCCGTTGTTTGTCTGCCCTTACCGGCGTATTCTCATGTCCATTTGCCTGGATCACACAGTTGATATTCCTTCCTTTTTTGGTGAATTTCCCTTCCAGGGAATCCACAATTTCGACGATCAGTTCATGAATTCTGAATTGCTCCAGGTTCATTTCCAGATCACCGGATTCGATCTGCGAAATCACAAGGATATCTTCCACAAGACTGGCAAGTCTTTCGGAATGCTTAAGAGCTTTTTGAAGGAATTTCTTGTTGACTTTTTTGTCATTCATTGCCCCTCCCAACAGGGTTTCAATGAATCCCTCGATGGCAAAAATCGGTGTCTTGAGCTCATGTGAAACATTTCCGAGGAATTCGCGGCGGTATTCTTCCAGTTCTTTCAGCTTTCTGATCTCGACATCGGTTCGCATGGTGATCATGCGGATTTTGGGATAGACAAACAATTCAAGAATCAGAAAAATCGCAACGCCCGAAACGAGAAAAATGATGATGCTGTTGATCAAAAAGGTTGCAGCGACTTCCTGCCTGACCCATCCGATGACCGCGACGAGCAGCCCGGTAGCAAATGCGGCAACCAGGGAAACCGTATAGGAGCCAGGATACTTCCTGAGGATCATTTTTTCACAAACTTGTAGCCGACACCTTTGACGGTTTCGATAAAATCCTCTCCGAATTTTTTCCTCAGCTTCCTGATGTGAACATCAATTGTGCGGTCCACAACGACCACATCCGTCCCCCAGATTTTTTCGAGAATGGTCTCACGGGGAAAAATTTTCCCCGGTTTGGATGCAAGCAATTCCAGCAATTCAAATTCCTTTTTGGGAAGCGAAACCGGCCGGCCATCTTTGTACACGATGTACTCATCTTTTACAATTCGCAGATTGCCAACCAACATTTCCTTTCCTTTGTCTTTTTCCGCCTCATCGTTTTTACCCCGTCGAAGTACCGCTTTGATACGGGAAAGGAGAAGGCGGGGCTTGATCGGCTTGGCAATGTAATCGTCGGCTCCTGCATCGAATCCGGCGATCTCCGAGTATTCTTCTGCGCGTGCTGTCAGGAAAATGATACAGATCTCTTTTCCTTCGTTCATTTGCCGCATGCGCAGGCAGGTTTGGACACCGTCCATTCGTGGCATCATGATATCAAGCAATACCAGGCCGGGTTTCTCTGCGACAAGTTGTTTCAGCGCTTCTTCGCCGTTGGATGCTCTGACGACCTCGTATCCGTCATGCTCCAGGTTGTATTCAAGGAGGTCCAGAATATCTTCTTCGTCATCAACAATCAGGACTTTCAGCCGCGCCATCGGGAATCAGTAACCGAATATTTCAGCAAGCTTTTGCTCGAGTGCCGGTCCACGGAGATTTTTGGCAATGACTTTGCCTTCCTTGTCCAGGAGGAAAGTCATGGGTATGGATGAAACGCCGTACGCGATTGCCGCATCAGAGCGCCAGCCTTTGAGGTCACTGACATGTTTCCATGTCAATCCATCGGCCTGGATGGCCTGCTTCCATTTGGCGCCATCGTTGTCAAGACTGACGCCAAGTATTTCAAATCCACTTTTGTGATATTTGTTATATACTTTGACCACATTCGGATTTTCCATTCTGCACGGTCGGCACCAGCTTGCCCAGAAATCTATCATCACCACATTGCCGCGAAGCGAGGAAAGGGAGAGGGATCCGCCTTCCGGAGTGTTCATTGCGATATCGGGCGGAAGGGAACCGGAAGAGGTTTTCTTCTTTTCGGCAAGTTCAGATTTCAGGGAGTTGACAAATCCCTGGTCGCCGGGAAACTCTGTGACGTATTGCTCAGCAAGCGGCACGTACAACTCGCTTTTTGACTGTGCCAGTCCGGACAAGGCTCCGCGAAACATAACCATCCGGGAATCGGAGCCTTTTTTCACGCGGTCCAAAGCAACCTGAAGGTATTTGTTGATGGTGTCGGTGGATACACTTCTTTGAGAAAGGCTTGCGGTGTATTCGGCAAACCGGTTCTGAAATTGTCCGCAACTCAGAAGAGAAGGGTCATCCACTTTGATTTCGCTGAGGAATTCCCTGGTAAAATAGACACTTTCATCGGGATAAGCAGCAGTTTTGCCCGATTCCTGATAGGAGGTAAAATAGAAAAGAGGAGCGATTTTCCCTGCAAAATCATTCCGGGAAATGTATTCTCTCACCATATTGACGCGGGCTTCCTGTTCCTGGTTGAGTTGTTGCTGAACCTGGGCCACGGCGCCGGGATTGGTTTGGGAATACATACGAATGTTATTCATATATCCCTGGAGGCGCTGATGGGAGGTCATGAGATTGGTCATGAAAGCCTTGTAGGCATCATTGATCGGGGAAGTCTTGATTTGAGCCGTATTGGCCGGGTCATAGCAATTGGCTGAGTACGAAAGGGGTGATTCCTTGCCAAGGACAATTTCAGCGGCGAGCTTTACATTGTCGCCGATGAGAAATATTCCCTCAATGGGTACATTCAGTTGAAGAGTAAACGTTTTCTCTGTGCCTTGCGGATTCAATTTCGCCGAAGCGATTTTGGCAGGCATCTGTCCGAGCAGTTTGTAAATAAAAATGGAATCACCCTTGCAATTGGTCACATTTCCGTTGATGATCACGTTGCCGTTGACTGCGGCAGCCGTTACCGATGCCGCAGGATTGGCCGGGGCATCTTGCCCATTGGAATCATTTCCGCAGGAAACAATCAGAGATGATGTGGCAATCAGAACAAAAAGCCGGAGGCAAAACTTTTCGAAGGCAGAATACAGCATGGTATGAAATTCTGGTCAGGTAAAGGATTTGGTTTACAGGTCAGGCAATCAACGAAAAAAATGAAGGCACAAATATACGAACCGCCTTGGAATCGGGTAGCCGCAAAAAGGCTTGGTTTTCCGGTCGTGACCAGGCGTTCTGCATTTTGAAAGGGTAAGTTTTTCATGAAATTCGTACGAAAAAAAGCAGATAATCACCTGTTTTTGCGTAAATTGCCTGAAGTTCGCAGGAATTAAATGACTACGTTTTTTTGGACACCCTGGAAGCTGTCATACAAACCCTGACCAGCGACGAAGTCCGGCGCTTCAAGATTCTTTCCAACCGCTTCAAAGCCGATGAGGAAAAGAAGTTGCTTGTCCTGTTCGATTCCATCAGGTCAGAAAAATATGCAGGAAGAGAAGAGCATTTGCTGCTTGACTTGTATGGCATCACCAATGCCAAAACCAAGAACCGGTACTACAGGCTAAGAAATAAACTCCTTGACAACCTGGAAAAGAGCCTGGTTTTTTACCATTTCAAATACAAAGATTCCATACACGCCTATTACGACATTCAGCTTGCGATCATGTTCAAGGAAAGGGGCAATCTTGAATTGTCAAAATACTTTCTCAGGAAGGGAGAAAAAAAGGCGTTGCTCCTTGATCAGTTTAATATTTTGGAAATCGTGTACGGCGAATTTGTTCAACTGGCGTTCACCAATATTGACATTGAAATCAAGCAGATTCTTGAGAAACGCAAGAAGAATCTGAAAAAACTTGAAATACACCGCCACAATACCGAAGCGATTGCGATCATTAAGCAGGAACTTAAGCGTTCCAAGATCAAAGGCACAAAAGGTTCCGTGCTGGAATTGCTGGAGATGATCAAGAAAGACATTGAAAAATCTGCCGACATTTTTCATTCACCGGATGGCAAAATCCTCCTTTTTCAGACGGTTTCGACGATTCTCCATAGCAAAGGGGCTTGGCCGCAGCTTGTGGAATACCTGTTTGAAACCATCCGGCATTTCGAAGAAAATGAGCTTTTCAACCAGGACAATCATACTTCCCGGCTGCTGATGCGTTTGCGGCTGATTATTTCACTCTACAATTCCTACCGGCTAAACGAAGCGGCTGAACAGCTTTCGGTTTTTGAACGTGAAATGAAAATGTTCAATAAGCAGAATTTCAATACCTACCTGTTCAATTATTATAATATTCGCATTTATAATTTGAAACTTCTCGGGAAGTCGGTGGAAACCCGAAAAGCAATTGACGAAGCGCTGAGCATACCCGAGATCAGAAACAACCCTGCCAACCGGGACATCATTCTGATCAGCCTTGCCGGCCAGCAATTCAACGAAGGTGATTTCTCCGGCGCCTTGCAGACAATCCGTGACATCCAGGATTCGAAAGGGTATGCGGAATTCGATCCTTCCCTGCGCTGCTACCTTGACCTTTTCAAAATGGTCAATCAATTTGAGGTTTCTGATTTTGGCGATGCACTGGAGAATTATAAGAAATTCCGGAAGCGATTCCGCAAACTTCTGAAAACGGCGGAACACCAGAAGGCAGCACGGTTCGGATCCTTGCTTGCTCGGATGATCGAAGCCGGCATATCCGGCAAAAGGGTGTCGCTGCGGGCTGCTGTGAGGGGATTTGAGGAAAAATTTACGGAATCGCTTCCACACGAGAATGAGATTGTCAATCCGCTGATGTTCCTGAAATCAAAACTGGAAAGAAGACCCTATCACAAGATCTTCCTGGATGAGGTGAGAAAAAGAGAAAGTACTTAGCCGGGAATCAGGAGGAATAAGGATAGACAAATTCTAATCCTTCACAAATATCCTTACTAACTTTTCCGGGCCGGAAACCACGGCAATGGTGTACAATCCCGGACGAAAATCTGCAACGGAAATTTCATCGGTAAACCCTGAAATGTGTAGAACAAACCTTCCGAATGCATCGTGAATGAGTACTTCTGAAATTTCAGTGAACCCTGAAGTTTTCAGTTTCAAAATGTCATGAACGGGATTTGGATACAATGCAAAACCGTTTTCGGTTGATTGATCAGAGGAAAGTACAAAAGGGGAGGCAATCGGGAAAGACGCTTTGGAAAGTGCGGCGGTGCCTGAAACTTCTACAGCGAAAATCTGGAAATCAACCGGAAGATGAGATTCGGACCAGCAATACTGCATATAAAACGCAAGGACAAAAGAAGGAATCCTCACTTTGACGGCAGATCCGGGTTCAATGGATCCCGGATAATCGGCAATCCGGTATGGGGTTTTGTTTTCAAACTGAACGAAGATGTGAACCGGATTTTGGTTGGCGAAACTTCCGCTATTCTCCAGCTTGACTGTAATATCATAAGAAACTGCAAGTTCCGGACCGGCAGGAGGCAAGCCGATGACGCCCTTGTTGTATATTGAGAAAGCAGAACTTTTGGTAAAGAGTACAGAAGTGTGAGCGCTGTCAACGACAACGAATTTGACGCCGGTCCCCGATTCCGGCCAGACCAATACGTCATTCATTCCACCATCAAATAAGGATGTAGTGAATGTATATCCCGTGATTTGCCAGAGAATGCTGTCGCCCGGAGCGACGGCTTGCCCGGTGGTATAACCCTGTTCGAGGAAAACCGGAGATCCGCTGTGCACAGACATCATGATGTCAAACTTATGCCCGGAGCCGATCGCGGATGTACCTTCGTTGATAATATAGGCTTCCAGGGTATATGACATACCGGAAACGATCACTCCTGGAAACTTCTGCAGATGACTCATGCCGATCTGGTCTGTCGCGCGGACTCCGAGCGACCCTGCCGCAGCAAGCACCAACAGGAATAATTTTTTCTTCATTATTCGATTCCCCTATCGAATCTGTTAGTTGTAAAGCTATTAAAGGTCGGCAGAATATCTGATAAAACCAAAGCGGAAAGGTCTCTTTTCCGGGCTGTCTAAAAAAGTCATATTTTCGTCTTTTGACATGCAAATGGCAGGTTATGAATGAGTTGCTGAAACCAATACTTGAAAAAGAACTTCAGGCCATCCGGGATGCCGGTCTTTATAAGAGGGAAAGAGTCATTATGGGCCCCCAGGGGGCCAAAATTAAGGTCCGGGATGGGGGTGAGGTGTTGAATTTCTGCGCAAACAACTATCTGGGCCTAAGTTCGCATCCTGCCGTTATCGCGGCAGCAAAGCAGGCTATTGATTCCCATGGTTTCGGAATGTCCTCGGTGCGGTTTATTTGCGGCACACAGGACATCCACCTCGAACTCGAAAAAACCGTCAGCAGATTCCTCCAAACCGATGATACCATCCTGTACGCCGCATGTTTCGATGCCAATGGCGGCGTGTTTGAACCTCTTTTCGGCGAAAAAGATGCCATCGTATCCGATGCTCTGAATCATGCTTCCATCATTGACGGCGTCAGGCTGTGCAAATCCTTGCGATACCGCTATGCTCACAATGACATGGTTGATCTGGAAACGCAGCTTCGTCAGGCTGATGCCGACGGCGCGGTGCAAAAGGTCATCGTGACCGATGGGGTTTTTTCAATGGATGGTACCATCGCCCAGCTCGATAAAATCTGCGACCTCGCAGACCGGTATCGTGCCCTGGTTATGGTAGATGAATGCCATTCACTCGGCTTTATGGGTAAGACCGGAAGAGGTACTATCGAGTACCGGAATGTTTTTGGCCGGATTGACATCATCACCGGCACTTTTGGTAAGGCCCTCGGCGGCGCAGCAGGCGGATTCACATCCGGCCGCAAGGAAATCATCGAAATGCTCAGGCAAAGGTCCCGTCCATACCTGTTTTCCAATACCTTGCCGCCAGCAATTGCAGGAGCAAGCATTGCGGTTTTCAAACTCCTGAGCGAAACAACCGAACTCCGGGACAAGCTCGAATCCAATACCCGCTACTTCCGGGCAAAATTGACAGCCGCCGGATTTGCAATCAAACCGGGTGAACATCCAATTGTTCCCATCATGCTCTATGACGCGAAACTGTCTCAGGATTTTGCAGAAAAATTACTGGGTTATGGCATCTACGCCATCGGATTTTACTTTCCGGTAGTTCCAAAAGGAGAAGCCCGGATCCGGGTGCAGATCTCAGCCGCACATAGCGAGGCTGATCTCGACAAAGCCATTGAGGCATTTATCCGCGCAGGTAAAGAACTTGGAGTTCTGAAAGAAACAATGGCCTGAGGTCTTGCTTGCTTCTTTTCTCTTTCTTGCCGACTTTTTCGTTTCCCTTGCCTGCCAACTTTTTACTTTGACCTTCCTTTGGCGTTTCAGGCAGTCCTGGAATCAAAGCATTCCGCTATTCCCTGCATAATAAATTTCAAGGAGAATTTCCTTTTTTCGCGGAGATGTGGTTGGATCATAATAAAACTTCCCTGAAGTTTTTCTTACGCTTCCAACTGATCAAAAAAAAGTGGCGAAGGAAGCCAATCGAGGTCAAAAGCCGCAAGGATTGATTACAAACCTGTCAGGTCTTTAAGACCTGACAGGTCTTCAACGAAAAAATTCTTCAAACCGCAAACAAATTTGCCGTTGATTTTTCGAAACCTTCGAATTTCATCAATCATTGACACGCAGTCAACCTGCCCTGCAACCGATGATTCCGGTTGTCGTGGTCCGGAAACCCTTGCTTCGGTTTCGCAACCGGAATAGGAGAAATCCAATCAGTGTGCCGAACCCCGGATCATTATGGCTTGCTACCCAGTCGCGAAATCAAAAAGATCAGCAACTCCCGGATTTCAACATATTTTGAGAATCTCATTTCTTCATAAGTGTCATGCACATCATGATAGTGTGGCGGGCCGCCAAGGGTGTAAATGAACATGGCCGGAATTCCCTTTTCCACGAAATAATAATGATCGCTGTTGTGGGCATTCTTTCGGCCTTTGACAAGCGGTGTGGCCTGAAGTGAATCATTTATGGATTGCAGCAGGGTAAATTCTTTGGTTGGTAAATTTTCTGCATCCAATCCGGCAACGGCGGCAATTCCTTCGTCACCGTTGGCCATCAGGTCGAGATTGAGTACAAACCTTATTTTTTCAAGCGGAAACAAAGGCTCCTTGGTTACAAAGTGCTGTGAACCAATGAGTCCGGCCTCTTCAGCGCCGAATGCGATAAATGCCATATCGTATTGCGGCCGGTTTTCCGGCAGATTAAAATGTTTCGCCATGCTCAGCATCATCGCTGTCCCCGATGCATTGTCATTTCCTCCGGTGAAAATCGCGGTTCCCTGCTTCCCCAGGTGGTCGTAGTGGGCGCAAACGACCACGATGGAATCTGCCTCTCCTTTTCCTTCTATCCATCCCAAAACATTTTGAGACTCCTGCCTGACGAATTCACTTGCGACAAAAATTTTCGCAGACTGCCGGGCTTTTTTCTTTTGCGGCCAGGAAGATTCCAGGATTTCGACAACCGGAATATCCACCGGCATCGCTGACAATCCATAAGTCAGTTTTTTCCGGAGAATGATTACGGCCGATGCCCGATGCTTCGATGCCAGATCAACTTTTGTGAATTCGTCACGAAAAGCAGCAAATTCCTGCATCTTCTTTTCATCCGATTTGATCTTCTCCGGAAATCCTTCTCTGATCATCACAAACTTTCCGGTAGCATCGCGAAACTCATCCGGCATTCCGAAACCGCAATCCAGAATTTTTCCCGCTGATTCTGATCCTCCGCTCCGGGAACTGATGATGTAGTCCTCTCCGGCCAGGAGCAACTTCTTGCCGATCATCACGCTGCCGCTGTCAATCCGGTTGAGAGCAAAAGTGAATTTCTGGAAATAAGAATTCTGTCCCGGAATTTTCTGCATTCCGCAGTCGCTGAATTTGGTGGCAATGAATTCAGAAGCGATCAAATGACCATTTTCCTGGTAGCCCCTCCCTGCAAATTCCCGGGAAGCGAGAACCCGGGCAACTTCTCTCGTTTCCGCAAGAAGGGAATCAGGGTAGCCTTGCGAAAAAAATTCTCCTGGCAATATCCAAAGAAGGGAGAGTAGGGCAGTTTTCAGTCTCAAAAAATTCACGGCTATCTTCGTATTTGTTTTGAGTATTCAGCTTTTTTCCAATCTTTAAGCCAAGGCAATATAATAGCCTGCAAATTCAGAATGATGGACGTCAAAAGG
>Ga0247727_10015198_pt1 | contig 12662 bp, 12 predicted proteins | sample WisWelCaveWW1625_FD_202498 | JGI IMG/M metagenome (GOLD analysis project Ga0247727, IMG submission 202498) | Biofilm microbial communities from Wishing Well Cave, Virginia, United States - WW16-25 | ecosystem: Environmental > Aquatic > Deep subsurface > Groundwater > Cave microbial mat | place... | reverse complement strand
CGCCCATCATGGAATTTTTGACTTGCGTATGCAGGGAGTCGATCGCATACACAAAGGTAATGTCGCCGGCTTTAAGGTTAATGGGTTTATTCAAACTCAACTGCCGTCGATGATTTCGGCTCGACCAACCGATAACGCGCGTCGGAATTGGCGACCCGCCACGCGACGCGAAACGCCAGCGTCGCAATGCGCGCAATTTTATGCTCATTGATTTTTTCGGGATGATCGCCGACCTGATGATAATCCGCATGGACGCCGGTGAAATAAAACAGAAACGGAATTTTCTTGCGGGCGAAGTTATATTGATCGCTGCGATGATGATATTGCTCCACCGAATAATCCAGCGTCAGGCCGACCGCGGCATTTTCTTCTTCATTTATTTTAATCAAATCCGGACTGCGCGTCACGCCGCCGACGGAAACCGAGTCCGGCGCGTTGCGGCCGACCATGTCGAGATTCAGCATCGCGACCGTATTTTCCAAAGACCACAGCGGCTGCTCGACATATGCGCGCGAGCCAAACAACCCTTTTTCTTCGCCGGCAAACGTCATCAGCAGCACGCTGCGTTTCGGCTTTTTCTTTGAGGCGCTGAAGGCTTTGGCAATCGCCAGCACTGCGCTCGTGCCGGAGGCGTTGTCATCGGCACCGTTGAAAATATAATCTTCGCCTTCGCCATGCTGCTTTTTAAAACCAACATGATCATAATGCGCGCCGATGACCACCAGCTCATTTTTTAATTTCGGATCCACGCCTTCGATGAGGCCGATCACGTTGCGCGTCGGTTGCAGCGTCGTTTCCGTGGAGGTTTGCAATTTCACCTGCACATTCGCCAACGCGAGAGATTGGGGTTGGCGCGTGCGATCAATTTCCTGCTGCCAGCTCCGCAGCGTGTCGACGCTGCCGAAAATTTGTTGAATCACCGTTTCACCGACTTGCACCACGGGAATTTTTTCTTTCTCGGCCAGGGCTAACGTCAGCGGCAGGGCATCATCCGGAATGCCGTCGAAGAGCGAAGGCCACGGGAAGCCGCGCGGCGCCAAGCTGCGATGATTCGCCGGATCGTTGACGATCAACAAACCGGCGGCGCCGTGATCGATGGCGTTCTGCACTTTCGTCGAAACCTGCGAATGCGAGGTTTCTTTTTCACCGGCAAAGGGGCTGGCCGGATCTTTTTCACCCGGCTCATGGCGCAACGCGAGAACGATTTTGCCTTTCACCTCAAGGCCGGTGTAATCATCATAGCCATACTCCGGCGCGGTGACGCCGTATCCGGCAAACACCAGCGGCGCTGCCGCCAGCTTGCTCGCCGTCATATCGAACGGCATGAAATCCTGTTTAATGGTGTAAGCCACTTCGCGATCGCCGGCCGTAACCGTCAGCGCATTCTCTTGGCCCAAGCGAATGATGCTCAGATTAAAATTATTGAAATGACTGCCTTGCACCGGCTTGAGGCCGAGGCGCTTGAACTCCGCAGCGATATATTCCGCGGCGCGCTCCAACTCCGGACTCGGGGTGTCGCGGCCTTTGAGCGAATCGGCAGCGAGAAAATTAATGTGTTGGCGAATATCAACGGCGCGAATGGCCTCCAAAGCCTCGCGCGGCGGGGCCGGATGATCTCCAGCGGAGAAAACAAATAATGAAATAATTCCAAAAAACAACGACGGCAATTTTAACATGCACAATCCTCTCACGTGACTGAATAGGAATTTCAACAAAAATATTTTACGGGTTTGCTCATATTTTGTTGCGGTGAGATCGTTGCAGCAGGTCAAACGATTATGACAAAAACCCGTCTCATCTGTCATTTTCAAGAATAGGACAAAACTGACAAAACAACATCAGTTTTGTCAGTTTTGTCAGTTTCGATATTATCGGATACACAAATAAGCACAAAACATACGGTCCGAAATAAAATATGGGCCGCGACCGCTTTTAGCAATGAGCTTTTTTTCTAAAAGACGTTGGAGGTATTTGGCAACATTACGCGTAGAAACCTTCAATTCACCGGTTTTAGCCAATTTCTCGATTTCCTTGGCAAATACCGGTGTTTCCGCCTTCGCAACCATGCATAAAACTTTCGCCTCCTCACCGCTCGCCTGGCTGAACCAGTAATCAAAGATGGCAATTCCCATATCGTTGAGCGTCTCCTGCAAGGCTTTTTCCCATACTGCAGTTTCTACGCGTCGAGATAACTGATTTTTGAAAAGATGATTGCACAACACTTGCATTTCAAAGGGATGTCCGCCGGTATATTCAAAGACGCGCGCTATTATTTCTTTGCTAAAGGAAACCCCGGTTCCGGAAAGCGATTTGAGGACAGTATCTTGCACTTCAATTTCACTGAGCGGCCCCAATTCAATGCGAGACATAAAATAACGCGATAACGGGTGATGCTTCTTAATCGACGTAAGCTCCAGCCAGTTTGTCGGAGTGGAAGCGATGCCGAGCAAGATTTTTGTCTTCCTGATGGACTCCATCGACAGCGTTTGTTTGAGCGTCATGACAATTTCCGAGACCGCGATAAAATTGTCAAGATCATCAAGAAGGATGATGAGAACGCCAGTCTTCTCTTCAAGGTCTTGCCATAACCTGATCAACGTGTCATGCAAAAAAGCCTGTGGTGAAAATTCTCTGGGAGAAGTATTTCGGCTAAACTCAATGCCGGTTCCCAAAACGTTGATGCCGACGGAATCAAAAAACTCCGACAGTTTCTTAAACCGGCCAACAGGATATGGAAGGTCACGGAGAATTCCTTCTAAAATAGACCGCGCGGCTTCGATCAATTTTGTGCCAGTCTGTAACGATTCGAGCGGCACAATCGCGGTCAGGTGTCCACGGCTTTGCGCGATTTTCTTGTATTCCTTCAACAATGTCGATTTACCGATTCCCCAGTTTCCAAGCACGAGAAAATGTTCACAAAATTTGGAATGCAGCGCCCGGTCCAATCTTTGCTCGAAGAATTCCAATTCTTTGCCTCTTCCACCAAAAACGGCTGGCTCAATGCCCGTCATTGGCGTGAAAGGATTGCCGGATCGCAATATCTTCTCATCGCGGCTATCAATCGCTTTTTGCACGGCTTTTATGAGATCATCAACCGCTGTTGCCGATTTTTCAATAAAATCAAAAACGCCTTGCGATAACGCCTTTTTGGCTAATTCAATCGTACCAAATCCAGTAATCGCGATAACAGGACGCAACGGATCGATTTCTATCGACTTCGAGATAAGCTCCAACCCGCCCATTTGCTCGCCCGAGGGACTTGGAATTTTCAAATCGACTACTAAAATATCGAAGCGTTGCGTTTTCAGCTTTTCGATAGCACGTGAAAAGGTATCGGCATTGTCGACTTCAATAAGTGGGTTGTTATTATTCTGGAATAAACTCTCTTTAGGCTCGATATTCCGCAAAAGAGCCTTGGTATATGTTCTAAGGGTGTCACGATTGTCATCGACAGCGAGAATTCTAATAGACATTTCAAGCCCCCCTCCTCATATCGCCAGTTAATGGCAACAGAATTGTAAAGGTGGTTCCTTTTTCTGAAGAGCTTTCTAAATTTAATTTGCCTCCCAATGCTGCAATGACTTTATTGCAAAGGAATAAACCTATTCCTAACCCCTTTTTGCTCTGCACTTGTTTTTTAAATAAGTTTTTCTTGATATTCTCTGGAATTCCAGAACCATCGTCCTTTATAGATAAAGCAACTTTATTATTTTTTATCTTTAAAATAATTTCGATTATTCCACCTTTTTCGCGCAATACGTTGGATGCATTCTGAATGAGTTCAAGCAAAACCACCATTAACTGCTCAATGTTTGAAGATACCATTATTTGTTTTACATTGGGCAGAATAGCGATCTTTAGTTTAATGTTAGATGGTAAACGTGGACTAACCAGCGATTCCGTTCTTTTTAACAGTTCTTCCATGGCTACAGGCTCTAGTCTGGGTTTGCCTATATCAAAATAATCAAGGAGTCGTCGCAAAAGTATTTGGCTATATTCAACGCTCCTTTGAATCATGTCGCATTCTTCTTGAATATCAAATGAATTGACAGCCAGCTCACGGAGAGCTTTTATCGAATAGCCTATATGTCCAAACTCGCCGTTCAGATTATGTGCAACAGCACGATAAATCGCTTCATATTTGTCAACGTTTTCATTAATTTTTTTATCTCGCTTTTGGGGGACAATTTGCTTAATTTTTTCCTTTAATTCCTTGTTTTCTCTAACAAGAAATGAATTTTTCAGCTTCAAGCGCTCAAAATTTTGTTCCAAGGGCCTACTAATGGAAAGAAGCCGTTCTACTGCTTTGAAAAATATCTCACGCGAGAAATTACCTTTCTCCATAAAAAATTCCACATCCCAATAATGTAATAACTCGTCCATGGAATGGTCACGAGGAAAACCGGATATAATCATCACGGGAGGTGATACATCTTTTTCTCTAATTTTTTTCAAAAAATTTAAACTTTCCTCTGCTGAAATTCCTAAATATCGGTCCAAAAGAACGAGATCGGGGGTTGCTCTATTGTATTCATCCCACCCACTCTCCCCATCAGTGGCATAGATTATCGCATACCCACCCTCTTGCAAAGAGCGAGAAAGACGCTCGCCCCACGTTGGATCATCCTCCACTATTAAGATAGTCTTTTGTCTTTCCATCGACCTCCTTTTCTATTCATTTTTTAGCTGTTTACATAAATTCTGTATTTTGAAAACTATGGAGGAAATTATTCAACCTGTTCATTTTTTCTTCTCAAAATATTTATCAATCTGCGCCAGCAATTTCTGCGCGCGGGCTTGTTCGTATTTATTTTCCGGCGCCATCTCCGTGGCGTTATCAATTTTTGCGGCGATCACTTCATTCAATAATTTGGTGAAGAGCACGCGATCCTTTTTCTTCGCTGCGTAGGTTTCCGCATACAGCCGTTTGTTGGCTAAAAAATTCGGCGCCAACGCCACGACTTCTTCAAACGCGCGTTTGGAATCATCCAAATCGACGAACGGCGCCCGGCCGCGCGTTGGCAACACGGCGAAGTAACGATAGGACCCGCCGTAATAATAATTCGGCTCCAGTTCGCGCAGACGGCGCATAAAAATTTCCGCGCGGCCTTTGTTGCCATAGCGCACGCGCCAGGGCTGCATTTCGGCCCATTGCGCGAGATTCGCCGCCGTCCAATACAGCGCCGGCGTCCACGCGCGATCCAACAACGCCAGCGACCGTCTATCCTCTTTGGTCTTCAAATATTTCATCCGAAAATCATTATTGAGCGACAAGACGCGCTCGCCGGTTTCGAGACCACTCAGAAAACGCGCCGCTTGCGAATCAGGATCCGTCTCGATATAATAACCGACAAAATGGTGCGCGCGCGCCAGTTTCGTGCCCATCTCGCGATTGGGATGGGCCGCATAAGCGCGTTTGAAAGCTTCCAACGCTTGTCGCGCTTTAACGGGGTCGCTGCGCTGTGCCCAGAGATTTTCTGCGTCTTTTTGCAGCGTGGCGGCATTCGCTTGGGGTTGGGGCACAGGCGCCGGCCGCTCCAAAATCGCCGTTTGCCGTCCGGCGCAGCCCGACAATAAAATTGCTATAAAAATGCGAGTCTTTGCGGCATTCCAAAATACACGCGCCATTCATCTTCCCTTTATATAACTTCAGCTTGGCTCAACTTGGCCGCTTTTACAGAACTGGAAACTTTTTTATCGATGGTTGCGTTGCCCGATTCAACCACATAATGAAACTGTTTGCGAAATTCTTCGAGCGAAATTCCAGCCGTGGCCGCATATCTCGCCAGTTCGTGGGGATCATCGAAATCATCAGCGGACAAACGAATCATATAACGCCGCGCGATATCATAATACTCCGAACTGACATCGACCATGCGCACGCGGGTCTTGCCGGTTTTGGGGTCGATAATATCTTTGAAATACATCGGCACAAAGCGGCCGTTTTGAATCGACACCATTGCCGCGTTGCCGCCGTCGAGGATGAAACGCGCCGCGCAAAAACCGAGATCGCGCGTGTATTCCATGTCGAACGGAATCGGATCGGCGCAACGCAATTCATAGCCGATGTTTTTTGCCACGACCGTCGATTTGATATTGAAATTTTTTAGCCGCTTTTGCACTTCGGATTTGAGAATCTCGCCGAAATTCACCTCGGCGAGGCGAATGTTGTCGTGCGCATCGCGTTCAATTTCTATCAACGCCTGCAAATCCTGCGGATCGAGAATTTCGACGAGGCCTTCGGCCAACACCGCGACGCCGTCGGGATGGCCGTAGCTCAAACGCTTGATGATCGCGCCGACGAGAAGATCCACCAGTTGCGGCAACCGCAATTTTTCACCGGCAAATTCTTCCGGAATCAACGTCAGCGTCGCGCCCGCGGCTTTGCCGATGCCGAGCGCGAGATGCCCGGCTTTGCGCCCCATCGCGACGATGAAATACCAGCGCGAGGTGGTTTGCGCGTCGACCATCAAATTCTTCACAATATCGACGCCAATATGCCGCGCGGTTTGAAAGCCGAACGTGTGCATGCCCAGCGGCAAATCGAGATCGTTGTCAATCGTCTTCGGCACGTGCACGACGTGAATCCGGCCGCCGGCCATTTGCTCCAGCTTCAGCGCGGAAAACGCCGTGTCGTCGCCGCCAATTGTGATCAAGCGATCGACATTCAAACGCAGCAACGAGGTGACGGTCGTTTCCAGCAGCTTCGGATCTTTCGTCGGATTGGCGCGCGCGATGCCGATGTACGAGCCGCCGCGAAAATGAATGCGGCTCACTTTTTCAATCGTGAGTTCTTTAATTTTATCGATCTCGCCTTTCATAATCCATTGAAAGCCGTCGCGAATGCCAATGACTTCCGCGCCACTCAGAATGCTGCGAATCGTTGCCGCGCCGATCACGCTGTTAATTCCCGGCGCCGGCCCGCCGCCGACGAGAATCGCCACTTTTTTATGTTGCATACTCATAATTTAATTTCCATAAAAACTTTTTCTCAACGGACCGGCCTCGCCGGTCCACAATTACCGAATATGAAAAATAACGCAAAAAAGCCTGAGAAACAAGGGTAATTTTGGAGGTATAGTGAAGTCGGACTTGCGCTCGGGGAGGTTTCTAATTTTGAGAAATCTCCGAGCGCAAGTCCGACTTCATCTCGCGCTATTTTTTTCTTGAAAAGAAGAGGGCGGTTTGCTATATTGCAATCGTTGCATCAAACAAGACTTTACAATAACCAACGGACGCGCCAATATGAGCAAATGGATCTTCATCATCCTGTCGCCGCTGCTTTTTGTTTGGCTCTGGAAATTTATTGAGAGCTGGCCGGCGCTTTTCGCCAGAACTGCAAACTGGATACGACACGCGCATCCTATTGACGCGATGCGGTTTGTGTTTTCGGCGGCAACGGCAAACAACCGCGAAGCCGAGTTTGTTGACGATCAGCCTATCGCGGGGCGCCGGTTGATCCGATTGTTTCATGCTTTGTTGGTCATTAGCTATGTGCTGTTCGTGATCTATATGCTAAAAAAATTATAACCATGTTGATAACATGAGATGATTTCCTTCACCCCCGAAAAACTTAACGCCCGCCTCGTCGCGATGCAGGGCAAGCGCATTGCGGTGTTGGGCGATTTCATGCTCGACCGTTACTTGTGGGGCAGCGTCACGCGCATCTCGCCGGAAGCGCCGGTGCCGGTGGTGGATATCGATAACGAAACCGAGCATCTCGGCGGCGCGGCGAATGTGGCGAATAATATTGCGGCGCTCGGCGCGCTGCCCTTGCCGATTGGCGTGATCGGCAACGACGGCTCCGGCCAAAGACTTTCAGAGTTGATTAAAAACGCGGGTTTTCCGAATGAAGGAATTGTTGTCGATACTGATCGTCCAACCACGATTAAAACGCGCGTCATCGCGCACGATCAACACGTCGTCCGCACCGATCGCGAGTCGCGGCACGACCTCGCGCCGGCGATGCAGGAAAAATTGTTGCATCATCTCGAAAAAATTCTGCCGGCACTCGACGCGATTCTCCTCGAAGATTATAATAAAGGCGTGATTTCCCAACCATTCCTCTCTCGCGTCATTGCATTGGCTAAAAGCCATCGTTGTATCATCACGGTTGATCCGAAGTTCAATCACTTTTTTGAATATCAGAACGTCACGGTGTTCAAGCCGAATCGCCAAGAGACGGAAGAGGTGATTGGCATGAAGCTCGCGACGGCAACCGATCTCGAACGCGCCGGGGAAATTTTATTGCAGCGTTTGCAATGTGAGCATGTTCTCATCACGCTCGGTGAACGCGGCATGGCGCTCTTTTCGCAAAACGGCGCGCACCATGTGATTCCAACGCGCGCGCGGCGCGTGCACGACGTTTCCGGCGCCGGCGATACGGTGATTGCGACGCTGACGGTGGCGCTCGCTTCCGGCGCGGATATTCTCGAAGCCGCCCATATCGCCAATTATGCCGCCGGCGTTGTCGTCGGCGAAGTCGGCGCCGTGCCGATTGACAAACAGAAACTGGTCGAAGCGATTGCGCATCACCAGCAGGGGGAATAGCCAGTATTCAGTATTCAGTGATCAGTATTCAGTGATCAGTGATCAGTGATCAGTGATCACTGAATACTGATCAGTTCACTAGCAACTGAATACTGGCAACTGAATACTGAATACTGAACACTGTACACTGGAGCAACTGGAATGGGCCGCATTGTTGAATTAGACGAACTGCTTGCCATGCGCCGCGAGTGGCGGCATTACGGCACCAAAGTCGTTTTTACCAACGGCTGCTTTGATTTGATTCATCGCGGTCACGTGGAGTATTTGCAAAGAGCGCGCGCGCTGGCGGACGTGCTGGTGATCGGGTTGAACACCGATGCTTCGGTGCAACGCCTCAAAGGCCCGACCCGGCCGATTACCTCAGAAGAAGATCGCGCCGTCGTGCTCGCCGCGCTCGAGTGCGTGGATTACGTGGTTTTCTTCGATGCGGACACGCCGCTGGAGTTGATTCGCGCGTTGCAGCCGGAGGTGTTGGCAAAAGGCGAGGATTACCAAATTCACGAAATCGTCGGACATGATATCGTACAGGCTGCGGGTGGGAGAGTTGAGCGCATTCCGTTAACGTATGGTCACGCTACGAGCCAAATTATTGCGAAGATTATGGCCAACGCTAAAACATAGTGCGGTGTAATCAAAACCTGAAGGCAGAATAATTTTAAATCATTCTGCCAACGCATTATTCTGCCATGCAAAACCTTTATGTTGGTGATAATTTTTCTGGAGTACTGCTGTAAAAAACAAAGGGGCGCTATCTGGCGACAGCGCCCCAGCCTCCTCCCCCTCCTCGAGTGACCGTTCTATTGCAACATTAAATCGTTAAACTCACTTCCTATTGCCAATCAGGCCCGCCCGCGGATTTTCGCGCTCCACCAGCGCAGGCCGACGAACAGAAAGCGCCAGTCGCGAAAGAACTCCGGCGGCTTGCCCTCGAACGCGTGTCCAATAAATTGAAAAATCCAGCCGACAACAAACATCGCCGCTGCGACCATCCATAAATTGTTGACAAAAGGCGCGGCCACGAGCAGCAGAAGCGATGCGGCAATCAATGGAATGCCGACGGTATGAAAAAATCGGTTGACCGGATGTTGATGGCTCTGCGCGTATTGGCGAACCCATTCGTCCCAAGTTTTTCCAGCAAACATAAATTTTTCTCCTTAGTGAACGAGCAAAACGATTTATGACACAAGATATTTCCGCAGCGTTTCCCAATCATTGATTTTCATGAAATGCGCCATGATGCTGCGAAGTCGATCTAAATTGCTACTGGAACGAATGGCGGCATCAATTTCATCCGGAACCGGACCGAGTTTTTGCGCGAAGAGCAAAAGCAGGTCTTCAATTTTCGCTTCGATCTTCCCCAAATCATGGCTCGTCGTCAACGCCGCGTAGGTATCGCGCGTGCGTTTGACGCTGATTTCGTATTGTCGTCTCTCCTGCGGCGTGAAATTCGCCAGTTCGGCAATCCAAAAAGCTTTTTGAAAAATCTTGTCGTTTTTGTACACCTCGGGAATGCGCTCGAAATCGGCCGAGTGCTTCAAAAAATAAAGCCACTTGTTGAGACGGTAATCGAGGTTGTATTCCGGTTGGCGTGGGTCAAACAAGGGCAGTTCCACGGTGACGAATTTGAGCTTGTTGTAAAAAGGCGCATGGGGCGGACGATCGTTTCTCAGGCTATTGGAATTGACTGCTGTCATACTGCCGTTTAAAGCGTACCCTAAAATCGCGAGACAGTAGACCGCTTTCAATTCATAATTCCACTCCGTCGCGATGACTTCTTCATCCTCGTCGCCATACGCTGTGTCGGCAGTTTCACGAAGAACAAGATTCGACGCCGGCGGGGGAGAATATTGATAGCGCTTGACACCTTTGGGCGCTTGCGCGGCAATTGGGAAGGTGGAATAATAGACCATGCGATCCTTGATAAAAGCCAGGCGGCTCTTTTGCATTTCGACGAGAAAACGGTTGCCTGCGGCGTCGCGACACAGCAGGTCGTAAACCCCGATGCGTTGGTCGCCGCTTTCCGGAAGTTGTTCGGGATTGGCAAAGCTCAACATGACCGCCGGCGGCTGCGGCTCCAGGACGGTGTTGAGCAAATTCATCGTGACGTCGATATTGGCCTCGTCGCCAAAAAGTTTTTTGAAGCCAAAATCGGTGGTCACATCCATAAAACGTGACATCATCGCCTCCAGTCTTGCAAAAAATGCGCAATTCTTTTTGCCCTTTATCTTTTTTGCTTTTTTAAATATAGATGTGCTGCGGATCCAACTTTTCGCGAATGATGCGCAGCTCCTCGGCGGTGGGCAATTCCGTGGTGTGCAAATCATCGGCAAAACGAACCTCCCAGCCGATATTTTCCTGCACCGCGTTTTTTTCGACGCCGGGATGCAGATCGGTCAGAACCATTTCGCGGGTGATCGAATCAAAATGAAAAACCCCGAGATCGGTGACGACCGCAACCGGGCCTTGCGCCGTGATGCCCATTTGCTCGCGGGCATTGCCGCCGTTGAGAAAACCGGGACTCGTTATAAAATCAACGCGTTCGGGAAAACTTCTTTTTTTCAGCGGGGTGATGATGAGAATTTTTTGGGCGAGAATGGCGATTTCACACGCGCCGCCGCTGCCGGGCAAGCGCACTTTGGGATGCTGATAATCGCCGCCAATCATCGTCGTGTTGATGTTGCCGAAACGGTCAATCTGCGCGCCGCCGAGAAAACCGACGGTGATACGACCGCCCTGCAAATAATTCAAGAAGACTTCGGGAAGAGAACAAACCGAGAGCGCGCCCGCCACGAGTGCCGGATCGCCAATGGAAACCGGCAAGCGTTCGGGCATCGCGCCAACCGCGCCCGATTCATAAATGAGCACGAGATTCGGCGCGTGCGTTAAACGCGCGAGATTGCACGCCAAATTCGGCAAGCCAATCCCGACAAACACGACATCGCCATCTTTTAGCTCGCGGCTGGCGCGGACAACCATCAATTCGCTGGCAGTGTATTGAGTCATGAGTGACGTTATTATGCCGATTTTTTTTTGAAAATGCAAGAGAAATTTTAGACTTTGAACATACCAGAGGCCTCCTGCATGACATGCTACTTGGAAGCGGCCTGTGTTACGCTCAACGTTTTTCCGCAATGGATTGCAAGCGCGCCGCCAGATACGGCACGCCCTTTCTCCATTGCGGCGCATTCGTGCTATTCGCCAGCGCCAAGCACAGGGCAAAGAGAACTTGCGTATGTTGTTGCGCCGCCGCGAGATTGATCGGTTGCTGCAGATCATCAGCCGGCGTGTGATAAATCTGCTGTCCCCATTTGATCAGACGTTGCGCCCCGGCTGCACGCGAGGTGTGACGATAATCCGGGCCCTCCAGCGGCACGGGCTTCGGGACAAACGTTTGCGCGCCGGTGTTGTAAAGCAAATAATCTTTGCCGAGCTCGAGCCGTTTTTCACTATGCTTCGAAATGATTTGGAAATTCGAGCCGGGTAACGGCCGGCTGCCATGCATGGGAATTTGCTGATAGTAGGAATGGTCGTCGCCGGCAGGTTGAATATTGAGTTTTGCCAGATCGCCAGCAATGTACGCCGCCGCAATGTCGCCGCCGCGCGTTCCCGTTCCACGGCCGGCGAGCAAATCGCTGCCAAGAAAAGTTAAGTGTTGTGAAAACTTCGCGCTTGCAATATTTTTGAGCGCCGCCAGCGCCAAGGGGTTTAAATGCGGGGGCTGGCTAAAGACAGACGTATTGAACAGAATAGCCCAGTAAAGAATAATGCAACGCAGCGCGGACACAATAATTCCCTCACTCCCTTTTTAGCATAAAACTAAAAATCGAGCCTTTGCCAATTTCGCTTTGCACCATCATCTGACTGTCGTGGGCTTCGACGATATGTTTGACAATCGCCAGGCCCAAACCCGTGCCGCCGACGGCGCGCGAGCGTTCTTTATCGACGCGATAAAAACGCTCAAAAATTCGTGACAGATGTTCCGCCGGAATGCCGCGGCCGGTATCCGCGACAAAAATCTCGACGTTATTTTGCTTGTCGCGATAGCCCACTTCGACTTTGCCGCCGGGAACGTTGTATTTGATCGCATTGACGATGAGATTGGTCATGACCTG
>Ga0247727_10015197_pt1 | contig 12662 bp, 10 predicted proteins | sample WisWelCaveWW1625_FD_202498 | JGI IMG/M metagenome (GOLD analysis project Ga0247727, IMG submission 202498) | Biofilm microbial communities from Wishing Well Cave, Virginia, United States - WW16-25 | ecosystem: Environmental > Aquatic > Deep subsurface > Groundwater > Cave microbial mat | place... | reverse complement strand
CAACACGAAAGATGGCTTCTCAGATTTAGTGATGGTGATTGCTTGCAGTTTACATAATCTTCGTGTTAACCACAGAAACAAGCCGTTGAAATTATGACCAAAACCTTATTTCCGATAAAGTCTATTGCATAAATATGTGCCCCAGCAGTTTCACGACCCATTTGGGTTATTAAACAGGCTGATTCGTTCGAAAGATCGGGCAGCTTGGTTCGCGGTCGCAACATCCCTCCTAGGCCTGCTGTTAACCCCTCTAGACATTGTATTTCAGGTAAGGGAACAAAAGCTTTATCAGCGCGCCGCCAAATCTTCTCACCCGCTCATTTTTGTTTGTGGTGCACCGAGAACAGGGACTACTCTGGTAACTCAAGTTCTGGTAAATCACCTTCCAGTCCGGTATCTAAACAATTTAACTGCGGTATTTCCACGGTCACCGATTATTGCAAACCAATTATTCGGCAGGCTGGTGAAGCCCCGCCCTACATCCTATTCGAGTTATTATGGTAAAAGCGACTATTTGTCCGGACCCAATGACGCTCTTTATATTTGGGATCGCTGGCTTGGAAATGATCGAAGCCGCATCCGGGAATCATTGAATGCGGAAGAAAAATTAGAAATGACCCACTTCTTTGGGGCATTTCAGATGGCGTATCCGGGACCATTGTTGAATAAGAATAATAATCTGAACGTGCAAGCCAATGCTGTAGCGGATGCGTTGGATAATGCTTATTTTCTCTGCATGACTCGCGACCCGTTGTATTTGGCTCAATCACTATATCTTGCCAGGCTCGATATTCATGGTAACGCAGATGCCGCATATGGAATTCATGATCCGAACCGACAATCCACCCCGGATGTTTTTGACGATGTTTGCCGACAAGTGCTATTCCATCACCGAAAAATTCAACAACAACAAGCTCTAATAGGACCAGAACGTTTCTGGATCATTCCTTATGAGCAATTTTGTAGCGAGCCTTCGGCATTGGTGGCGCAGGTATTTGAGAAAATTTTGAAAACATCGATTCGGATAGAGGAATTGAGAAAAACCCTTTCAAAGTTCGAGATTTCCAACAGGACCAAGGTGGACCATGAAATATTTGAGAGGATACAAAATACAATGGTTCGGCTGTTGGAAGAGTCAGAACATCAGGTTGCCCCTTCTTAGTTAATATTTCCATCTGAGTTTGATCACCCGACAGACGATTTCCCTTTTATCCATAAGGAAAGAGTTTTGTGATTAGCGGAGAACCGAATTAATGAATAAAAAAAGGATAATTTCCGCGCTGCAATTGATAATCAGCATAATCTTGATTCTAATCTTATTCAGCCGAATCGATGTTGGCGCATTTTTGAATCTTTTGAAAGGAATAAAGCCTGGATATTTTTCTTTGGGCGTGCTGTGTTATTTATTATCAATGATCATAATCACGTTGCGTTGGTTAATAATTCTTAGAACAGCAAATGAATCAGTGGGCTTTGTTCGACTGCTTGTAATTAACTTCATCAGCAGTTTTTTTTCCATGTTTTTGCCGACGGCGGTGGGAGGAGATGTGGCGCGCATGTACGAAACATCGCGCGAAGGGATGATGCGCACAAAAGCGGTTTCCACCGTATTGTTAGATCGAGTGATCGGGTTAATGTCACTTGTCCTAATATCTGTTGCAGCCCTCTTGGTAGGACATCGTTACATGAGGGAATCTTCCCTTGTCTATTTGATCACTGGTCTCACGGTTGCTTTTGGCGTTGCGTGGCGCCTGTTTTTCACTCCGAGAGTAATGCACCATTTCAAATGGGTGTTTCACCTGCCATTGGTTGCAAGGGGAGAGGCGGGCGCGCGAAGTTTGTATCAATCTTTGTATGATCTTTATCTTCAGCCAAGGTTGTTGCTTTCAACTTTAGTTATATCCGTTGCCGCACAAGCGATCGAGATCTTGTCCGCAATTTTTCTTGCAAGAGCATTGGATGTACAATCGGATGCATTCTATTTTTTTATATTTATCCCGTTAATCTGGCTTGTAACAATGATCCCTGTTTCCCTAAACGGACTCGGTTTACGCGAAAGCGCCTTCACCTTCTTCTTCGGTCAAATTGGTGTTCTTTCAACCGAAGCAGTCTCTCTTTCTCTTTTGGTTTATTCCTGTCGTCTGCTTGCCAGTCTCCTTGGGGGAGGGCTGTTTCTTCGATCCTCCATGGAGGATTCCGTCAGGAAATGGTTCAAATAGGGTAAGCAGCCTTTAAGTGACACGGAGGAATGAAAACGTAATTTCATCAACAACAATTCGTGAGCAATGCTAACTTGAAGCCTGCTTGAATTACAGCCATTCCGGTCATATCCGCATACTTCCTCTCCCTCATTGGGTATGAAGGTTGAATCCTTGGCAGCAGTGATTTCTGTTTAAGTTCGAAAGGATCCTACAATGAACGACAATATGTTGCGTACTTACAACGGATTATCTTCTTATTTTACAAACAAATCTTTGAAAATTATGGTTGTTGCGTCTTTTTTTGCTTTCATGGCAATTATAGTGTATTTTCATTATAAGACCCTTGTTAGTTATCCGCCTGTTTTCGTCGACGAATCGTGGAATGCCAATGCGGCATGGAATTGGTCCCGAACCGGCGTCAACTTCGATCCTATGCATTCGGGAACGCTTGATCAAGCTGGATATGAATGGTTACGAAGACCCAATCTTGGTACATTGCCATGGGTATCGGTTTTTACCATAGCAGGGGTTGGTCTTTTGCAAGCTAGGTTGGTGTCTTATTTTTTCGGCATTCTTTTACTCGCAGCGGTAATATTGGTTGGTAAAAGATTTTTCAGGTTGACCACAGGTTTGTTGGCGGCGCTGTTTGTTTCCCTAAGCACGCCATTCATTATTTCATCGCACTACGCCCGGCAGGATATTATTCTGGCGGCTGTCGTAATGGGGTTGCTTGGTCTGGCTGTTTGGGTCTTCGACAATGATCGCTTGTGGCCCCATTTAATTTTGGGACTTTGCCTCGGTCTTACGCCTGATATTCACCAAAACGGAATCTTGTTTTTCCCCGGTTTTTTTAGCCTATATTTATTTCATTATCGGCAGCGAATTCTCCGCCGTTACGAATTCTGGCTTTGGCTTGCAGGTTGCCTGGTTGGACTACTATATTTCCTGTATATTCATATCCTTCCAAGCCCGCAAGCGTATCTCCTCTACTTGAGCATGAACGATGTGATGCTTCAGAATGCGACAGGTATGTCGCATTCTCCCCCGATTCTTTCCCTGAACTTAATGGAATTGTTGAGGTCTGCGTATAATGAATTGGGCAGGTTTCACTTTCGTGAAAACAGTCTTGATTTTGCTTTGATTTTTGCAGGCGCAGTTTTCATCGGATTGCGGAGGCAAAAATCCGACCCTGTGTTCATGACATTCCTGCTTGTTACGTATGTTTCTTTTGTCCTTCTTCAGGGAAACAAGGTTGACTTTTACGGGATATTGACGTATCCACTCTATCTGCTCCTCGTAGCAGAATCATTGGTCTCACTGATCTCCGATCCGGAGTCGAAATATCTGCAAAGAATCTTTGCTCTTTGCCTAGCTGCAATTTTCATCATAAATAGCTTTAGGCATTATCTACAACCATCGAACGGGGATCGAAATTATGATTACACTGCCGTTACCAGGGAAATCACTCCCCTTCTTCGTCCTGATGACCGTATTCTGGCAACACCGACTTGGTGGCTGGGATTAACCGAATATGATTATAAATCGGCGTTTATGATTTCTCATAATTACTATTTCAATGATTTGTCAGTGCTGGGAAGCATGGAGAAAATCGCCCCAACTGTCCTGATTGTGGACGATGTATTCTTATCCATATTTGGAGCGACAGAGCTCCCGGTAAAGGATTCGGTTGTGAATAATACATTATCTAAAAAAGAACTGATGGATTTTATAGATTGCTGTACTGAAATGATACATATGATCAATACCACACAATATGGAGATTTAGTAATTTACCGTGTCGTCAATTCACCTTGGGTAAGGTGAGCTGGTAACAATCCATGGATTCTTGATGAAAAGTATTGAGTCTTGATTCTGTGTTCGCTGTAATAAGGATTTTTTTACCCCATTCTCTGACCAAAAACTTCAGGAAAATTCACATATGAAAATCATCTCCATCGTCGGGGCACGCCCTGAGTTTATCCAGTCGATCCCGGTTAGCCACGCGCTTCGCAAGAGCCACCGTGAAATCCTCGTCCATACCGGGCAACACTACGATTATCAAATGTCGCAGACCTTCTTCGACGAACTGGGTATTCCCGCTCCAGATTACAATCTTGAGGTGGGTTCCGCCTCGCACGCAACACAGACCGCTGAAATTCTGGTCCGATTCGAAGAGGTTGTCCAAAAAGAGACACCCGACCTGGTGATCGTGCGCGGCGATACCAACTCCACGCTTGCGGGCGCGCTGGTGGCAAGCAAACTTCACATCCCTGTTGCTCACGTTGAAGCGGGTGAACGCAGTTTCGATCGGCGCATGCCCGAAGAAATTAATCGCCTCCTTGCAGATCAACTTTCATCGGCGTTTTTTTGTGTGAGTCAGACCGCGGTAAAGCAACTTGCAGATGAAGGCATAGTCCAACATGTGTATTGGGTGGGAGACGTAATGCTCGATGCGAATCTTGCGAACCGACCGCTTGCGCGACAGAAATCAACGATTCTTTCGCAACTTGGGCTTGCTTCCGGCTCGTATGGTTTGGTCACCGTTCACCGCGCTGCCAACACAGATGACCCCGCACGGTTGACGAACATCGTCACGGCGCTGAGCCGGGTTGATGAAACGGTTGTGTTTCCGGTGCATCCACGCACACGGGGTGTATTGGAGAAACTTGATGCAAAATTTGCAGGGAACGTTCGCTTGATCGATCCCATTGCCTATTACGATATGATGGTCCTCGAAGAGAATGCCCGCTTGATCGCCACTGATTCGGGTGGTGTACAGCGAGAAGCGTATTTTATGCAGAAACCGTGCATCACATTGCGTGATGAAACTGAATGGACCGAAACTGTCCATGCGGGCTGGAATAAACTTGTCGGCGTGGATGTGGACATGATCATGCACGAGTGGAAAAATTTCTCCCCGCCGGCAAACCAGCCCCCCATTTTCGGTGATGGAAGCGCCGGGGAAAAGATCGCAAACATCCTCGGGCAGATCAGCCTATCCATTCATCCAGAACGTGTTTTCACTCCAGTGGCAGGCTGAGCAGATATGACAAAAACAACATCGCAACATATTGGAATAATCGGCGGGGGGATTATGGGCATTAGCCTTGGCTATTTCCTGTCGCGTCGTGGCGTAAAGGTGACTATCTATGAAGCCTCACCGGTGTTGGGCGGGCTGGCAGGCCCCATCGTTCTCGAAGATGGGACGATGGTTGATCGTTTTTATCACGCCATCCTTTCCAGCGACCGCCATCTCGGTGATCTTTGCAAGGAACTTGGAATTGACGATCAATTACGGTTCAAAGAGACGAAAACGGGCTTCTATTACAAAGGCAAAATCCACCCGATGAATAACATGGTGGAATTCTTGAAATTTCCTCCGCTCGGTTGGGTTGATCGCTTCCGCCTCGGGTTGACGGTGCTTGCCGCGCAATTCATCAAGGATTGGCATACCCTCGAAGCGATCAGTGTGGAGGATTGGTTGTTGAGGTGGAGCGGTAAGGGAACGTACCAAAATATCTGGCGGCCCATGCTCAAAGCAAAATTCGACGGTGGTTTCGAAAACACTCCCGCCACGTACATGTGGGCGCGGCTGGTGCGGATGAAGTCCACGCGCGAGGGCGCGAACCAGAAAGAGATGGCAGGTCATTTGATTGGCGGTTATATTACACTGATCAAAGCCATGACTGAAAAAATCCTTGCGAACGGCGGCGAGGTCTTGCTCAAGACACCAGTCAAGGAAATCGTGATCGAGAACGGCAAAGCCGCCGGTATTCGCCTAGCAAGTGGGGAGGTTGTTAACTTCGACAAAGTAGTTTGCACGTTACAAACTCCGATATTTCAAAAACTGATTCCCTCTGCCGGCCAGCGTTATCATGAGTTTCTCAACCGTACGGAATACCTTGGCATTATTGCGCCCCTGCTCGTCATGGATCGCCCCTTGAGCGGCAATTGGACGTTGAACATCACCGACAATCGTTTCCCTTTCACGGGTGTGATTGAAACCACAGCCTACATTGACCCCAAATATTCAGGCGGCTATCATCTTGTGTATCTGCCGAAATATACGGCACCGGGGAGTATGTGGCAACAGAAGACCGATGATGAGATCAAAAATATCTGGCTGGAGAATTTGCAGGCGATGTTCCCTGGTTTCGACACTTTGTGGGTGCGATATTTTCTCATTCATCGTGAACGCTACGTTGAACCGCTTCACAAACTCAATGAGACAGACTCGATCCCCGGTGTGAAAACCCCGATCACAGACCTGTTTCTGGCGACCACTGCTCAAATCTACCCTGCGCTCACTAACGGCGAATCTGTTTCCCGTCATGCGCGGGAAGCGGCTGATATCGTTGTGCAGGAATGTGAATGAGCTTAAAACCTTGATTGTTTTCTCAAATCTTCTACGTTCGGGTACCTCCATGGTCATGGAAATACTGGAGGCGAAAGCCGATGCCAACAAACCGAAAGGATATTATGAATTCGAGCACGTCAAAAATGAGGAACAGCGATTTGGATTGGCCTCTTGAGGCGATCGGCAAAGTGGTAATCGTTAAGGGACTGATGACCTACGTACCTTCCGAATATCATTACAAAGCCACCTTCGTGCAACGCAACCTCAGCTAGTGATTGATTAAGCCTAATTTGCCTTTCGCAGAGTTTTACGAAAGCAGATCCCGAATTCCTCTTGTAAATTGATGCCCATCTTGAATTCTCGTCTTGTTTTGAGTTTAGAGGGGATCAACGAAATGCACATGAAGACATTGGTTCCAAAGCTACTAACTCTTATATTAAGTGTTCTCTCTCTTTTTGCCATCGTAACCTATAACCAACCGAATTATCCAGTGACGTGGTTTGATGAAGGTATGGCATTGCAGGGCGCTCTGAATCTGACGAAATATGGTCAATATGCCATGCGTTCCTCAGAAGGGCTTCGTGTCCTTGACCAGCCTTTGATTGCAAACGGTCCCGGCGTGGTAATTCCAATAAGTGTTGTGTTCCATCTATGGGGTATTGGTTTGTTGCAGGCACGAATTCTTTTAGCAGTCTATTTTGTTGGCACAATTCTCTTTTTCTTTCGAATAACATCGAGTTACTTCGGAAACCTGGCGGCATGCATGGCTACGTTTTTATTGCTAGCAATCCCCGAGCAGGGGTTGATTTTTTATGGACGCCTCGCCTTGGGGAATGTGCCAGCGTTGATGTATTTTCTTGCGGGTTTATATTTCTTTTCTAAGCTTAAAAAGAAAAAAAGTACTGGTTACGCAATAGCAAGCGGTATATGCTTTGGACTGACACTTGTGACGAAAGGTCAATATTGGATTTTGATCCCGGCTTTAATGTTGATGATGATCATGGATGCTCTGCATTACAAACAACTCGGATTTAAATATGGTTTTACAATCCTTCTTGTTGCTTTATTGCCATCTCTAATTTGGCTAGCTGTACAATTTCTCTTGCTGGGAATGAACAACTTTGCCGACAATTTGGTAGCTGTGAAATCAAGCGCGAGCGTTACCGTGTTTGCCTTTAGAAGCGAGCGAATTCCGAGCAATATTTGGTACCTGATTCGATCTGGATTTATGATTTTTGTTTTACCGGGGCTCGTAGTTGCTGCCCGAGGCGGTTTTCATCGAACCATGGAAGGGTTATTTCGTTTTTTTGTAATTATTTTTATTGCTCTCTGGCTTGTCTGGTACCTGTTCGTCTCGGTTGGGTGGCACCGGTATGCGTTTGAAGCCCACTCACTCGGCATGATATTTGCCGGGGATTTTTTTAGCCGTATTTCGAGCTCCGTACTCAATGGCAGAAAGGAATTCGGAGGCAGTAGTTTAATTAAAAAGATCCAATATGGAGGCATGACTCTTCTGCTCATCATTGCCTCATATTGGGGAATAAAGAGCTTTGAAGGTCAGATACAACGAATTAATAAAAATGCGGATCGAACTCCACAAATGTTCGCCGAGTATTTAATGGCAAACGTCCCTTCAAGAAGCATAATTGAATCGTGGGAATGGGAATTGGATTTACTAACTCCTGAACTTATTTATCACCATCCTACCAATGATTGGGTGGATCGCGAAACTGCGAGAATTCAATTCGGGGATGGCGTTGATATCAATTACGATCCTCTAATATTTGAACCTGAGTATTTGATAGCAGGCCCATTCTCGAAGTGGACAGGAATTTACTCAGGCATTCTGGCTGATGATTGTTGCATCCATATTGCAACCATCGGCGAATATACTCTTTTCAAGATAAACTCGACGGCGAATCAACCAAAAGAAAACGGAAACCCCTCTCGGTGAATACTTCACGCCCAGTATTCTAAGAACTTGAAAATGAAAACCAATGAAAGATTGGACAGTTGAATTATGAAACTATCCGTTGTTATTCCCTGTTACAATGAATTGGAAAATGTTCAGAAGCTTGAAAAAGAATTCTTTCCGGTGATTGAGGGATTAATTGAGTCGCGTCTGGTAGATGATCTGCCCGTCAACGAAGTGGAGATTGTTTTTGTTGATGATGGAAGCCGCGATGGGACCTACGATGTTTTAAGGTCTGCCTTTGAGGCTCGTAGCCGACAAGAGCTTCAATTGAAATTCGAAAAACACAATATCAACAGAGGCCTTGGTGCTGCGATACGAACAGGCCTTCGAGCAACAACCGGCGATATCATTGTTACTACTGACAGTGATGGCACATATCAATTCACAACGATTCCCGAATTACTTGCCTGCATGAAAAAAGGAGTGGATGTGATTACTGCCTCTCCATACCATCCTAAAGGCCAGGTCGTTGGTGTACCTGCATATCGGATATTCCTCAGCAGAGGCTCGTCCTTGATATATCGTATTTTGTTGGATTGGAGCGTTCATACTTACACAGCCTTGTTCCGTGCATATCGAAGAACTGTTATTGACAGCGTGGATTTCAAAGCAGACGATTATTTAGGGGGGACAGAGTTGATGGTCAAAGCGATGTTGAATGGTTGCCGTATTGCTGAATACCCAGCGACTCTTCATCGCAGGGTTTTCGGTATCTCAAAGGCTCGGCTAATGCAGACAATCATTTCGCACCTGCGGTTTCAGTTTGCTTTGTTACTGCATAAGCTCCGAATTGCCCCCCTGGCTTGAACGCGTCGCCCCAATCCTTTGCTGGTGCAATCTTGAAATGAAAATAGCCTATGTAGTTCCTTATGTACCCAATTTGATTCGTGTTCGATCTTATAAATTGATCGAACATCTGTCAAAGTTGGGTGTGGATATAACTCTTTTTACTGCCGGGACGGGAAGCGAAGATTTACGCGATGTAGACCGCCTCAGGCTCATTTGCGGAAAGGTTTATTTTAGGAATCAACCCCTTTCACGTTCGTTGCTTAATTGCCTGGTTGCGCTTCCGTCAGACCGACCCTTGCAGTCCGTATATAGTTGGAATCCTAGGCTCGCGAGGGAAATTAAGAATGCTATTGATTCAAACACAGGCAGGCAGGGATTTGATTTGGTTCATGTAGAGCACCTCAGAGGTTCTCGATATGCGGAATTTGTAAGAAACAGGCTTCCAGCCATGCCTCTTGTTTGGGATAGCGTGGATTGTATCAGTCAATTATTCCATCAGGCCGCTAATCAAAGCCGTGGGGCGTTTGGAAAAGTTGCTTCGATGTTGGATTTGCAAAGGACCCGAAAGGCTGAAGGTAGGCAGGTTTGTCAAGTTGATCATGTGTTGGTTACTTCCTCTGCGGACCGGAATGCCCTTTTAAACCTTGTTCTAGCTGGATCAGATACTGCTCCAATTTCGGTTTTGTCTAACGGTGTTGATCTAGTTTATTATCATGCCCGGGAGGGAATACAAAAAGAACCAGAAACGATTGTGTTCAGCGGAAAAATGAGCTACCATGCAAATATTACGATGGCCACCTACCTTGTTCATGAGATTATGCCAAGAGTTTGGGGCGAAAAGCCAAATACTAAGGTCATAATTGTTGGCAAGGATCCCACCTCTGAGGTAAGGAAATTTACAGAAAACCCATTGGTTACTGTCACAGGAACGGTTGACGATATCCGTCCCTACCTCTGGAGGGCAAGTATTGCTGTTGTACCTCTTGTGTATGGGGCAGGTATACAGAATAAGATCTTGGAAGCGATGGCATCTAGTACGCCGGTAGTCGCAACCTCCCGTACGTTGTCTGCATTGCAAGCAGAAGCGGGGAAGGATTTGTTGATTGCTGACCATCCTGAGGATTTCGCGATGCAGATTCTTCGCCTGATGAACGATTCAAACCTCTATGGCAATCTTCTTCGGAATGGATTGGCATACGTTCAAAAATTCCATGATTGGGAAAATATTGCCAAACAACTTATGGATATATACCGTCAAACTGTCAAGCATAAAAATAATCTTCCAAATTGAAAATATGGTGTTATTATTACTCTAGATAGCGGATGCCGACTGAACTGCGTGTAACTTAACAAAAGTTCAATTGTCCATCCTATTTCTGTGGTAACTTTTAATTGTTTGGAGCGTCATGAGAAGTGAGGAGAAAACCAAAAATTCGTTGGTCTCACTAATTATAGGACCAATACTGTATCCTTAATGTTTGTAATTGTTTGGAGTATTTATTAATCACATGGATATTAATGCATATCTCAAACCGCTAAGCAAATGGTGGCGTTTACTGGCAGTGACAACTTTTATAGCTGTTATTGCTAGCACTTTGTCATCACTGTTCCTGCCCGAACTGTATGCCTCCCGGACCACTCTGATCATTGGCAGCACTATTGCCAATCCAAATCCAGAAGCTGGACAACTTTATGTTTCTCAACAGCTGTCGGCAATCTATGCAGATATTGCTCAAAGAGAACCTGTCCAAGCGGCTACGATGGCGGCCTTAGGCATAGATTGGCTTCCACCTTATCAAGCCAAGGCAGTGCCGAACACACAATTTATTGAAATAACGGTTACCGATACTGACCCTTTACGGGCTCAAATTATCGCCAATGAGTTGGCGAGGCAATTGATCCTCCAAACACCGGCGGCAAACGATTCTGAAACAGGTCAACGACAGGAATTTATCAGGCAACAATTATCAAGCTTGGAGTTGCAGATTCAAGAAACTACTCTCCGGATCGAAGAACTTCAGAAAGAGATTCTTTCCATCAATAGCATTAGTCAAGCAACTGAAGTTGATAGGGAGATCGGACAATTGACTATAAAGCTTAGCAGTTTACGCGAGAATTATGCCGCGTTCCTTTATAACTCCCAACAAGGTGCATCAAACACACTGACCGTGGTTGAGCCGGCGAACCTTCCAACTAAGACTGTCAGTACAAATAAATTCTTAATTATCGGCCTTGCTGGGGGAATCGGATTAATCCTCGCTGTGTGTGCCGCGTATTTGCTGGAGTTTATGGATCGTACGATCAAAACCACAACAGATGTCGAGCGTGTGTTTAACCTGCCGGTGATCGGCTACCTTTCTCAAATTGCAGAAAATGGGAATAATGCCACCTACGTAATAAACCATCCGAATTCGTTGATCGCTGAGAATTTTCGGCTTCTACATTCCAACCTTGAATTCTTCCAGACTTATAATTCGGCACGGACAATTCTGGTGACCAGCCCGGTACAAGGTAATGGCAAGACTACCATCGCTGTGAATCTTGCTTTGACCATTGCTTTGAGCGACCAGAAAGTGGTCTTGGTGGATGCTGATTTGAGGCGACCGGCAGTTCATAAATCGTTGAAAATATCCCAAAGCCCCGGCCTTGCCGATATTATTCACAGCAAAGTTGGTGCGAAGGAAGTTGTGCGTCCCGTTAAAGGGAAGAAGATTGACGTAATGACCGCCGGCAACATACCCCCAAGTGTGACCGAAGTGGTTGGCTCAAAAAGAATCGCCGCCATTCTGAATGATTTGCGCGAAGACTTTGAGACGATCATTGTGGACGCCCCGCCCCTGGTCATCTCCGATTCCTATAACCTGGCGTCCAAAGTGGATGGAGTGATCCTTGTCTTGGAACCCGGCCTGACTCGCGACGATCAAGCAATGGTCATTAAAGAGCAATTAAGCCGCGCAGGCGCGAGAGTGATTGGTATTGTTTTCAACAAAGTTTCAACTGTGAATGCAAAAAGCGATGGTGATTATAAGTATCTTTCCATGTACTCGCCCCAACATTACAACGAATATGTGGAGAACAAACCTGTGCGGGAGCAAACTGATTCTCAAACAAAAAAATTGATGGCGTTCTTCGAGCATGGCGAAGTACCGCCAGACGTGAAGATATCGCTTGAATCTGCCTTTGGCAAATTTCAGGAACAGAGACGCGCCTTGCTTGACCGATTCCGAAGCAAATCATCGAAATAAATGTGTACAAGCCCTCAGCGATGAGGGCTTTTTTATTGGTTGCCGTGTATACTGGGGCAACGACTCTGACTGGTCTCTGCGGGGGAGATAGCATG